>JGI26088J50261_1001952_pt1 | contig 10752 bp, 8 predicted proteins | sample SaaInl1SG_22_DNA_FD_50261 | JGI IMG/M metagenome (IMG submission 50261)
CCAGCTTCGACTGGTTCGGGAAAGCGACCACCGACCGAGTCGTACTTGAGCAGGTGGGCGAGCGCAGTGGGGTCGGTCAAATCGTTGACAGCGACAATCTGTACGTCGTGAGAGCTGGCCTGCACCGCGCGGAAGAAACTCCGACCAATTCGACCAAAACCGTTAATAGCTACCGTGACCACAGAAATCCCCTTTTATGTCTTTGTCACCTTGAGGGGACAACCGTTTAGTGCCCCCGGACTAAGAGATTAGCAGTGATGCAGAGGCGCCTGAGCGGGCTGCTTCAAGGCGTGCGGCTACGTTTTCCCAGTTGACGATGTTCCAAAAAGCTGAGACGTAATCAGCCTTCACGTTCACATAGTCGAGGTAGAAAGCGTGCTCCCACATGTCCAGCTGCAGTAGTGGAATGGTCCCCTGGGCGGTGTTGCCCTGTTGGTCGAAAAGCTGCTGAATGATCATTTGCTTGCCGATCGGGTCCCACGAAAGCACCCCCCAGCCAGAGCCTTGGATTCCCATCGAGGCTGCGGTGAAGTGAGCTTTGAAACCGTCAAAGCTCCCGAAGAATTCGTCAAGGGCAGCTGCCAGCTCCCCCTCGGGGGCACCACCACCGTCGGGGTGGAGATTTGTCCAGAAAATGCTGTGATTGATGTGCCCACCCAAGTGGAAGGCGAGATCCTTCTCAAGGCGGTTGATGTTGGCGAACGCACCCGTCTCTCGGGCCTCTGCCATGGCTTCTAGTGCCCCGTTGGCACCGGTGACATACGCCTGGTGGTGCTTGGAGTGGTGCAGCTCCATGATTCGGGCAGAAATATGCGGCTCCAGTGCCGAGTAGTCATAGCTAAGTTCGGGCAGTGAATAGGACATGTGGACCTCCCTGTTGGTGTTCTTAGTGTAAAAGCGGGTGATGAAGAGATGCTGGGCGCTAGTCGATTTCCTCCGGAATACTCTCGAGCGTATTCGCAACGCCAAGATCCTCAGCTTTCTTGTCCGCCATCGCCAAAAGGCGCCGGATTCGGCCCGCGACCGCGTCCTTGGTCAATGGTGGGTCGGCATGGTGGCCAAGCTCGTCCAAACTTGCGTCGCGGTGCGAAAGCCTGAGGTCACCCGCGTATTTCAGATGTTCTGGGATGTCCTCCCCCAGAAGCTCCATGGCGCGCTCAACCCGCGCGCAGGCGGCCACCGCTGCTTGTGCCGAACGACGCAGGTTGGCGTCATCGAAGTTCACCAGCCGGTTGGCTGTAGCCCGCACTTCGCGCCGTTCGCGCAGTTTTTCCCACTCAGCCACGGCGCCAGGAGCCCCCATGCTCACGAGCAGCTCGGAGATGGCGTCTCCATCGCGCACCATCACACGGTGCGCCATCCGCACTTCGCGCGCCTTCGCGGCAACACCGATGCGGGCGCCAATGCCCACCATGGCCATTGCGGCTTCACCGGTGGGGGCGACAATTTCGATGGCTGCAGACCGCCCGGGTTCGCTGATCGATCCGGTAGCGAGGAAGGCGCCCCGCCAGATCGACGGCAGGTCCCCCACGGGCGAGGTGGTGAGTTTGTTGGGCAACCCCCGCACAGGGCGCTTTCGGCTATCCAGGAGACCTGTTTGGCGGGCCAGCGTCTCCCCGCCTTGTCGAACGCGCACGATGTAGAGCGGGTGAGTGCGTGAGCCGGAGGGCTGCATGACCGCGGCGTCGGTGGCCATTCCAAAGACGTCCCGAATGTCACGACGGACTCGCTTGGCCGCCTCCATGTGATCGAGTTCGACCTCCACGGCGAGATTGCCCCCAATGACGTGCAAACCACCCGCAAACCGCAGGATTGTCGCCAGCTCGGCGACCCGGTGGCTGGTCTGTGTGGCGGCGGTGGACACCAGCTCGTCCTTCACGGCAACCGTCAGTGAGTGCATGTAAACCTATTCGCGGCCGAGGTCACGGTGNTTCACCGAGACCTGAATGTCGTGTCGGGAGCCGAGGCGTTGCCNAATTTCCTCAGCCATCGCTACGGAGCGATGCTTTCCACCGGTACAACCTATCGCAAGGGTCGCGTAGGTCTTGTTTTCCTTGGCGTAGCCGGGCAACACAGTATCCAAGACGGCAAGGTAACGCTCGAGAAACTGTTGCGCTTCGGGCTGGGACGTCACGTATGCGACGACCGGGTCATCCTGGCCGGTGGAGTGCCGCAGGCCCTCCTCCCAGTAGGGATTGGGAAGAAACCGCATGTCGGCGACCATATCGACGTCGCTGGGTAAACCGTATTTGAACCCAAAACTCATGACGGTCAGCTTGGTCTTGGCGTCCCCCTCCTCGCCGTAGGCCGCCTTCACGGCGGTGGTGAGCTGGTGGATATTCATTTCGGACGTGTCAATCACAAGGTTGCTCTGTTCACGGATGGCGTGCATCAGTGCACGTTCACGACCGATACCGTCGAGCAGCGTTCCGTCTTCTTGCAGGGGGTGAGGGCGGCGAACTTGCTCAAAACGACGCACAAGTGTGTCGTCGGTGGTGTCAAGAAACAAGACCTGGATGCTGGGGTCTTTGGCGAGATCAACGATCACTTCGGTGGCACGCGTAAAGAGTGCCCCTCCGCGAACGTCGATAACGGCGGCAAGCTGCCCCATGGCAGTGTCCGGCTCCCGNGACAGCTNCACCAGNGGTGGCAGCATCTGNGGCGGCAGGTTGTCGACGACATACCAACCGAGGTCCTCCAGGGCGTTTGCTGCTGTGGAGCGACCCGCTCCGGACATTCCTGTGACAATAAGCACACGCTGCGGCCCCGCTGAGGCGGTCATAGTTGCCTTCCTCTGGTCAGGGTCTCAGTCTACTTTGACCAGACTGGCGATCATTCAGGGAGGCGTGGATCTTTTCGGCCAGCACGGGACCCACCTTCGGCACCGCTGCGATGTCGTCGATGCTGGCGGCTCGAGCGCGAGAAACGGACCCGAAATGCCGGAGAATCGACTGTGCGAGCTGGGGCCCTACCCCCGGAATATCGCGCAGTTCTGTGCTGAGCGAGCGCTTCCTTGTGGAGCGCTGATAGGTGATCGCAACACGATGGGATTCATCGCGGATGCGTTGGAGGAGGAAAAGTGCCTCAGAGTTTCGCGGGAAAATCACGGGATACTCCTCGCCCGGGCGCCAGACCTCCTCGAGCTTCTTTGCTAGCCCACAAATGGGAACGTTTACACCGGCATCGTTGAGTGCCCTTTGTGCCGCATTGACTTGGGGCAATCCACCGTCCACCACGATGAGACCTGGTGGGTAACGGAACCCACGTGCCGATTCAGAGCCATCGTCGGGCGCCACGAGGCGGGCCGCGCGCCGAGAAACAACTTCGTAGATGGCGTCCGTGTCATCGCGCGCGTCCCGAATCGCATACTTTCGGTAGTGGTCACGCTTGGGAAGCCCATCTTCGAACACCACCATGGAGGCGACTTGATTCTCCCCGCCCAAATGGGAAACATCGAAACATTCCATCCGCAGAGGGGCATCGGTNAGCCCCAGTGTGGTCTGCAACTCGGNGAGNGCGCGGGACCGGGTANTNGGGTCGCTGGTGCGCTGGGACAGATAGCTCTGCAGGGTGTGGCGTGCGTTGAGTGTGACTGTGCCTTGCAACGTGCCGAGCTCNCCGCGGGACGCTTTCTTCAGTCGGACCGAACCCTTTTCGCCAGCATCATCCCGAACGGTTTCAAGATGGGCTTGTAAGGCGCCAGCGGATCCGGGAACACTTGGAACCACGATTGTGCGCGCCGGTATCTCCTCCTCAAACCCGTCCCGCAAAATCATCTCGATGAGGGCGTCTTCGCCTTCATCGGCAGAGACCTCGACGATGAACCCTTTCGCGCTGCGAATTCGCCCCGCTCGGACCCGAAAAACATGCGCCGCAGCGACAAGAGAATCCGAGGCTATGCCAAACACATCGACGTCGATGTCCTCTGAGAGCACCATGGTGTTGCCCTGGAGAATAGTGTTGATCGCTTCAAGCCGGTCTCGCAGCCGGGCNGCTTTTTCAAACTCGAGATCGCTGGCCGCTCTTTCCATGCTCTGCTGTAACGACGCGGTCACGACCGTGTCCTGGCCCGCCATGAAACTCGCGAGCGACAGAGCGAGCGCTTTGTGATCCGGGGCTGAAATCCGTCCCACACACGGTGCTGCGCATTTACCGATATCCCCGAGAAGGCAGGGGCGCCCGGCCCTTTTCGCGCGGTTGTAAACCGTCTGCGTGCAGGACCTCACCGGAAAGGCTTTCAAAATCGTGGACAGGGTTTCCTTCAGCGCATACGCCGTCGGAAACGGTCCAAAATAGCGCGCCCCCTTGATACCGCGTTTGCGGGCCAGGAAGACGCGCGGTACTTCCTCTTCGAGGGTGACCACGAGGTAGGGATAAGACTTGTCGTCGCGAAACCGGACGTTGAATTCCGGCTGATACTGCTGAATCCAGAGGTATTCGAGGTGCAGTGCCTGGCGTTCAGAGGGCACCAGTGTCCAGTCAACGGAACCTGCGGTCGCCACCATTCGGCGTGTTCGCTCGAGCAACGCCTCGGGTTTCTGGAAGTAGCTGGTGAGTCGGGCGCGGAGGTTTTTCGCTTTTCCCACATAGATCACTCGTCCACGGTCGTCACAGAACCGATACACCCCCGGTGTTGTGGGGATATCCGAAGTGGCAGGCTGCCAGCTGTACCGTCCGGGCACAGGTGCTATCCCAACACCTCGGCGAGAAAAGTTCCCGTGTGGGACTGCGAGTTTTTCGCAATCGCTTCGGGTGTCCCGGTAGCGACAATGGTGCCGCCGCCGGCACCGCCTTCAGGCCCTAGGTCGATGACCCAGTCGGAAGCGGAAATCACATCAAGGTTGTGCTCAATGACCACGACGGTGTTTCCCTTATCCCCAGGCTCTGAAGTACTTCGAGCAACTTTTTCACATCGTGGAAATGCAGGCCGGTGGTGGGTTCGTCAAGCACGTAGATGGTCCTGCCCGTGGAACGCTTCTGCAACTCGGTCGCGAGCTTGACGCGTTGAGCTTCGCCGCCCGAGAGAGTCGTCGCGGCCTGGCCCAGACGCACATAACCCAACCCCACGTCGACCAGTGTTTTCAGATAGCGGTGAATGGTCGAAATCGGTTCGAAGAAATCGGTGGCCTCTTCGATCGGCATGCCCAGAACATCAGCGATGGTTTTGCCTTTGTAGTGGACTTGAAGGGTTTCGCGGTTGTAACGGGCACCATGACACACTTCGCAGTCGACATACACGTCGGGCAGGAAGTTCATTTCAATAGTGATGGTGCCATCGCCTGAGCAGTTCTCGCAGCGCCCTCCCTTGACGTTGAAGCTGAAACGCCCGGGTTGATAACCCCGCATTTTTGCTTCGGCGGTCTCCGCGAAAAGTGCGCGGATCTTGTCGAAAACCCCGGTGTACGTTGCCGGGTTGCTTCGCGGTGTCCGCCCAATAGGTGCCTGGTCGACATGCACGATCTTGTCGAGCTGGTCCACCCCGCGAATGCGCGTGTGGAGGCCGGGGACATGTCGCGCGCCATTGAGTGTGTTGGCGAGCGATCGATACAAAATATCGTTNACCAGGGATGACTTGCCTGATCCGCTCACTCCCGTGATGGACACCACTACTCCGAGGGGGATGTCGACAGACACGTTTTGGAGGTTGTTCGCTCGAGCGCCCTCGATGGTGATCATTCGCTNGGGGTCAACAGGCCGGCGCTCGCGGGGAGCCACCACCTGAGAGGTCTTTGCCAGGTAGCCGGCGGTGAGCGACTTCTTTTCCTTCAGCAAACTGGCGAGGGAACCCGAATGGACGACTTCTCCCCCGTGTTCTCCTGCACCCGGGCCGATATCGACAATCCAATCCGCTGTCTGAATGGTTTCTTCGTCGTGTTCGACAACGATCAGGGTGTTTCCCAAGTCCCGGAGCTTCACGAGTGTCTCAATGAGGCGACGGTTATCGCGCTGGTGGAGCCCAATACTGGGCTCATCGAGAACGTAGAGCACCCCCGTTAGCCCCGAGCCAATTTGGGTGGCCAATCGAATGCGCTGAGCTTCGCCACCCGACAGGGAACCCGCAGAACGCGCGAGAGAGAGGTAGCTCAACCCGACTTCCAAGAGGAATTCCAAGCGAGCCCTAATCTCTCGCAAAATGGGCTCCGCAATGGCAGCATCCCGTTCAGAGAGCTCGAGGTGCGCCATAAAAGCGTGAGCGCCCTGCAGGCTCATGTCGGCGACATCGGAAATGGACGCTCCGTCCACGGTCACCGCGAGGATCTCCGGCCGCAAACGTTGGCCCTTACAGGCAGAACAGGTGATTTCGCGTAGATAGTCCGCGAACCGCTGTTTGGACCATTCGCTGTCCGTTTCATGAAACTTGCGTTCGATGTAGGGAATGACACCCTCAAAGCCGCTGGAGTACTTCACGTCTCGACCAAACCTGTTGCGGTAGCGCACCACCAACTCAAAGTTGTTCCCCCGCAGGACGGCCTCCTGAATGCCCTCCGGGAGCTGATTCCAGGGGGTATCAAGGTCGAAGTCGAGTTCCTCGGCGAGGCTTGTGAGCAGGTTGCGGAAGTAGCCATACAGGCCCTTGCCGGACTGCGTCCACGGGCGGATGGCGCCAGCAGCGACGCTGAGTTCCGGATCGCCAATGACCATTTGTGGGTCCACGGCCATCGTGAACCCCAGGCCCGAGCACGCGGGACAAGCCCCGAAGGGCGAATTGAACGAAAACGTCCTGGGTTCCACCTCCGTGAGGGAGACGGTGCAACCGCTCGGGCAGCTGAGGCGCTCGCTGAAGCTCTGTTCAGAATCGTCATCGACCCCGTGGAGGACGACCGTGCCGTCCGCCAGCTTCAGAGCCGTCTCTAGAGAGTCGGTGAGGCGACCCAGCACATCGGGGCCCATCACGAGTCGATCAACGACGACGTCAATGTCGTGCTTTTTGGTCTTCGCCAAAGCTGGTGCGTCCGACAGGGTGACGACTTCTCCATCGATACGCGCCCTCGCGTAGCCCTGCGAGTTCAGGCTCCGCAGCAGGTCGACGAATTCCCCTTTTCTGCCAGCCACGATCGGCGCGAGAACCTGGAAACGCCAGCCTTGATCCTTCTTCATGACCGTGTCAGCGATGGTCTGCACACTTTGTCGGGCGATGGCCTCCCCGCAGTTCACACAGTGCGGAATGCCGGTGCGCGCCCACAACAAGCGGAGATAGTCATAAATTTCGGTGATCGTCCCGACGGTCGAACGAGGGTTGCGGTTGGTCGATTTCTGGTCGATCGACACCGCCGGCGAAAGCCCCTCGATGACGTCCACGTCGGGACGGTCAACCTGGCCAAGAAACTGGCGAGCGTACGCCGACAAGGACTCAACGTAGCGTCGCTGCCCTTCCGCAAAGATCGTGTCAAAAGCAAGGGACGACTTGCCTGACCCGGAAAGACCGGTGAACACCACGAGAGAATCCCGAGGAATCGTGACGTCGACACCTTTGAGGTTGTGAACCCTCGCACCTTTTACGTGAAGAACCGAGTCTGTTTTGGGTCTCTCGATGGGCACCTGGACAGTCTAGGCAGGGATTGCTGGATGCCTCGCATCAGCGGCTAGCTGTCGTCATCTCCCTCAGTTCTTTCTTCAACTCGCGCACTTCATCACGCAGCTTTGCTGCCAGCTCGAACTTGAGCTCGCCAGAGGCTTGCATCATCTGATCAGTCAGAGTCGCGATGAGCGATCCAAGCTCGTCAGGACCGTCCTTCAGCCCCTTAGCCCGGGAATACCCCTCGCCCGTTGCGGTGGTGACGCCCTCCAACAAGTCCTCCGAGTCAGCCTTCTCCCGCGCCAGAACCGAGGTGATGTCGGCGATCTTTTTCCGCAGGGGTGTCGGGTCGATCCCGTGCTCGGTGTTGTACGCAATTTGAAGCTCTCGGCGGCGCTCGGTCTCTGAGATGGCTTGTGCCATCGAGCGTGTAACCCCGGAGGCATACATATGAACTTCACCAGACACATTTCGGGCGGCTCGGCCAATAGTCTGAATCAGGGAGGTAGACGAGCGCAGGAAACCCTCTTTGTCTGCGTCGAGGATCGCCACGAGGGACACTTCTGGAAGGTCGAGACCTTCGCGAAGCAGGTTGATGCCAACGAGCACATCAAACACTCCCGCGCGCAGTTCCGTCAAGAGCTCGATTCGCCGCAACGTGTCAACATCGGAGTGCAGATAGCGAACTTTAACCCCCGCATCGTCGAGGTAATCGGTAAGGTCCTCGGACATCTTTTTTGTCAGTGTCGTGACGAGGATTCGTTCATTCTTTGCCACGCGGAGCCTGATTTGCTCGAGCAGGTCGTCGATCTGTCCTTCGACGGGTTTGACCACAATGTGCGGGTCGATAAGCCCCGTGGGTCGGATGATCTGCTCCACAACACCGTCGGACACACCCAGCTCATACTTCCCGGGTGTCGCCGAAAGGTAGAGCTTCTGACCGGTCCGACCAAGAAACTCATCCCACCGCAGCGGGCGGTTGTCCATCGCGCTCGGTAGCCGGAAGCCATGTTCCACGAGGGTCCGTTTGCGCGAGGCGTCGCCCTCATACATGCCGCCAATTTGCGGGACAGTGACGTGAGATTCGTCAATCACGGTGAGGAAGTCCTCCGGGAAGTAATCCAGGAGACAGCTCGGGGCTTCGCCGGGTTTCCTGCCATCAATGTGGCGTGAATAGTTTTCAATACCCGAGCAAAATCCCAGTTGTTCCATCATTTCGAGGTCATAGGTGGTGCGCATACGGATTCTTTGGGCCTCCAGCAATTTGTTGGCCTTTTCGAGCTCACTGCCACGTTGTTGAAGCTCTTCTCGAATGGTGCCTACCGCTCTTTTCATGGTCTCTGGCGAAGCGGCGTAGTGTGTAGCGGGAAACACGCTCATGGTGTCCTCGGTGGAGAGTGTTTCGCCCGTCAACGGGTGGAGCGAACTGAGGGAGTCAATTTCGTCCCCAAACATCTCAATGCGCAGCGCGAGTTCTTCGTACACCGGAATGATCTCGATGGTGTCCCCCCGAACGCGAAACGTTCCCCGCTCAAACGCAATGTCGTTACGTTCATATTGCATCTGGACGAACGCCTTAATGAGCGCCTCACGTGAGATCTTTTGCCCTACCTGCAGGGACACCATCGCCTCGAAATAATCTTCCGGCGCACCCAGCCCGTAGATGCACGACACCGTCGACACGACAACAACATCGCGACGGCTGAGCAGCGAGTTTGTTGTGGAGTGACGCAGGCGCTCGACCTCCGCGTTCACGGAAGAATCCTTCTCGATAAACGTATCCGTTTGGGGCACATACGCTTCCGGTTGGTAGTAGTCGTAATAGGACACGAAGTATTCGACGGCGTTGTGAGGGAGCATATCCCGCAGCTCGTTGGCCAGCTGCGCCGCCAAAGTCTTGTTATGGGCCAACACCAGCGCCGGGCGCTGTAGTCGCTCAATCAGCCATGCAGTAGTGGCTGATTTCCCGGTCCCGGTGGCACCCAGGAGCACCACGTCGGACTCTCCGGCCGTGAACCTCTGTTCGAGTTGGTCCAGTGCGCGGGGTTGGTCTCCGCTGGGGGTGTACTCGCTCACAACCTCAAAGGGTCGAAAGGCCCGAGTGGATTCCATACGTCGAGCCTATGTGTCAGAGAGCGGGAAAAGCCGGGGTAGGGCGTCTAGCCGGTCAGGCCAGACGCCNNCGAGTGCATCGAAGAGCTCGTGTGCCGCCTTTTGTGTCNCCTCAACACTCTGGGNGGCGTCGATCACCACGTCGGCGATGGCGCGCCGCTGTGTGTCGCTGGCTTGCGCCAGCACCCTCACCGAGGCCTCTTCGGCACTGAAACCGCGCTCCGACTCGAGCCGCGCTTGTCGCTGGAGAGCCGGCGCATCCACCAGAACGACCACATCAAAATCGTCGGTGTCTCGGGCTTCCGCAAGCAACGGGATGTCATAGACCAGGACCGTCTCAGGGTGGTGGGTTGTGGCGGTGCGGATTGCTTCGGCCGACAACCTGCGAACAAGCGGATGAATGATGGCTTCCAGATCAGCTTTTGCCTCTGCATCCCCAAAGACCAGTGCACCCAGTGCAGCGCGGTTGAGGGAGCCATCTTCGTCCATGACAGACTCCCCAAAGCGATCAACCACGGCGGCTAGCCCGGGCGATCCGGGGCTGACCGCCTCGCGGGCAAACACGTCAGCATCCAAGACGAGGGCACCGCGCTCTTGGAGAACCGCCGAGACGGTCGACTTGCCGGCGGCAATTCCTCCGGTCAGCGCAACAACGGCCATTCTCACACCCTAGCGACCGTTAACCAGGTGTGGCCCCGCCGAAGCGGGGCCACAGTCAGTCTGGTTACTCGCCAGACCCGATCAATTTGTCTCGGAGTGCGGAGAGAGCTTCGTCATCGGCGAGTGTCCCCTCCTGCTCGTCAGCTGCGGCCTGGGGCATGACGCCGTCACCCTCGTCGGCTGAAGATTCGACGGGCACAATCACCATGGCTGCCATGTGGGCAACCTGCGCTTTGTGGGACTGCCAGCGGGCCTGAGCGTCAGCGTACTGACCCTCCCAAATTTTCCGCTGGTCGTCGAAGCCCTCGAGCCACTCGCCCGTTTCCACGTTGAAGCCCTCGGGATAGGCATAGTTGCCTTTGTCGTCGTACTCAGTCGGCATACCGTAAAGAGCAGGGTCGAACTCGGTTCCCTCTGGGTCGACGCCCTCATTGGCTTGCTTGATGGAGAGCGAAATCCGACGG
>JGI26088J50261_1001953_pt1 | contig 10751 bp, 10 predicted proteins | sample SaaInl1SG_22_DNA_FD_50261 | JGI IMG/M metagenome (IMG submission 50261)
CCTGTGAGCGACAGTTTTACAACTCAAAATGCGCTACCGATTGTGTTGATTGGCATTGGTGCACTACTTGTTATCTTCATACCCGCGAGCATCTTGAAATTCAAAGCTCTAGCTAAGGCCTAAATAACTCCGGCTCGTTTGAGGCGATCGATGGCAGCATCTTCGATTGGAGAATCGGGTCCGATTGCGAAGCGCATGAAGCTCAGCAGGTTGGTCGTAACGGGCCTGAGAAGCCAAAGCGGCCAAGAGCGCATGCCAATCATGTCTCGATACTGCTTCGGCATAGATGCGAGCGCCGAGTGAAACAGAAGTGCATAGATAGGTTTTGCAAGGAGTGGAAGCGGTGCTTTTCTGATCCACTTGACTACGGCTTTAGTTTCATCGGTGACGGTCAGCTCAGGCTTAAATTCTTCCAAAGTTTCTAGTAACTCTGCCTCACTCATTGGCACTGTCTTTAGGCCCAGCGGACCCACAGACTTTGACCAAAGTGCTACGTATGANTCAGCACCTCCTGGGATTGGCTTTCTTGAGTAATTCTGATGTGCTCTCAAAAANGANTCCATGAATGCAACGTGCACCCACAGCAAAAGATCTTTGTCTCTGGCCTGATAGGGCTTGATTGTCTGTTTAGCAGTTTCATACTCTCCACTAACAGATTTGTGCATGCGGTTTACCCTGCCTGCTTCGCCCTTGATGGCTTCGATGGAACCGAAGGTTGTTACCGTCAGCCACCTGATGGTTCCAGAGAGCCTTCCAAGTGGATCCGCTTCGTAACGTGAGTGCTGTGATACTCCTGTGAGAGAACCTGGGTGCAGGGCTTGCATCAACAGCGCCCTGACTCCCCCAACAAGGGTGGAGAAATCTCCGTGGACTATCCAAGGCGCATCAGTTGGCAGGTAAAAGCCGGACTCATCGCCCTTGGCGACCACCTCTAGCCAGGGCGGGATGCCATCCTTTGCACCCGAGAGGAGTTTTCGAAATCTGCGCGACAGGCTCTCCTGGAGTGCATTATTTGACAATGTGTTGCCTAACCTTGTTTATGACGATCAAAGGACCTAACCATGACAGAAGCCGAACTAATCCGCGAGTTTGAAAAAAACCGACTCCACATAATTTTGGCTCAACTCGCGCCAACGGCTCTGCTGGCATTTGCAGCATTTGCGACTCCTACGATTGCCACTTATGAGATGGCGATTATCCACGCCTTTGCTCTAATCCTGCTGGCCTCTGGGATTCTTGGTGCCTTGGCTGAATACTCAGCTGCATCTCAGGCCCAAGCAGTGCTAGATGACCTCAAGAAGCTACCCGGTGAGTCTGCTTTGCGGTCAAGGCTAATTGGCTTCAGGCCCTGGCTAGAAGTAGTCAAGTTTGTGACCCCTGCCATTTTCATTGGAATTTTTGCGCTTATTCTTGCTGGTCTTTATCTCTAGAAAAGTCCAGCTAACAAGTCAGGTGTTGGCCTGATAGGTCTTCACCTGCCAGATAGCGGTCAACTATCCCGCCAACGCAAGAATTGGAACCGTAAACGGTGTGCCCCTCGCCCTGATAGGTCAATAGATTCGACCCGCCAATCAGCGAATTCAACGTTACTGCCTGCTCATAGGGAGTTGCTGGATCACCGGTGGTGCCGATGATCAGTGGGGCAGTTTTTGGTGTGACTTCGAAATTCAATACTCGGTTACCAATTCCGGCTGGCCAACCTTCGCAGGAGCTTTCCCCGTAGGCAAAGTACTTTCCAAAAACTTGGCTTGCGTCAGTTATTTCTGCGGTGAGGTCTTTTTCGGCTAATGGGTAAGTCTTTTCATCGGCACAAGCGATTGCATAGTTGGCTTCAACCAGGTTTGTGAGGTAGCCATCATCTGGATCCCTGTCGTTGTAGAAATCGGCGAGCAGCAGTAGCGTCGTGCCATCGCCCGCTAGAGCATCTCCGATGCCAATTGATAGAAACTCCCAGTTTGCTTCGGAGTAAAGCGTGACGATCATTCCGGCGATAGCTGCAGACAGCGAAAGATCTCTTTCGTAGTCGGTGGGAAGTGTTCTATTTTCAAGGCCTGCCAAAATTCCAGCGATAGTGTCTTTGGCTTCGCCTAGGTCCCTGGGAAGTGGGCAAGAAACTTGTTCAAAGCAGTCAACAAGGTATGCCTCAAGTGCTTTGTCAAAACCCTTTATCTGACCCAGGAGGGCGAGATCCGGGTCAATGGTTGGATCAACTGCACCATCCAACACAAAGAATCCAACCTGCTCTGGAAAGAGCACCGCGTATGTAGCGCCAAGCTCTGTCCCATAGCTGAAGCCCAAGAAGTTGAGATGGCCACCGCCAGTAACCACCCGAAGCAACTCCATGTCATTGGCTGTTTGTTGAGTGTTGAAAAACCCGGTGCTGATAGTGCCTTGGCAGCTTTCCCCGAATCTAGCTGAAAGTTCCGCGGCATAGGCAATGTCTTCGTCAGTGGCAAATCGGTAGGGCGAGGACCCATAAAGCAACTGGTCCTTGAGTCCGAGGTTGCTACACGTGACCGGGGTGCTCCTGCCGACACCTCGAGGGTCAAAGGCAATTACTTGGAAGTTATCCCGTAGGTATTGGCTTCCCAAATCCTGGTAAGAACCGAGCATCCACTCAATGGCAGAGGATCCTGGGCCACCTGGGTTAGCCAGCATGGGTGTTAGCCCAGCTGTCCCAGCCGAACGCATCAGAGAAATCGACAACAGATCACCCTCCGGGTTCTCCCAATTAATAGGCGCTGCAACCTCAGCACATTCAAAGCCGTCGTCGCAGCTGTCCCACTCCAGCACTTGATCAAAAAGCGAAACACTTCCGCTAGCGACATTTTCAACTGGGTTATTTTCAACCACTTGAGTGCAGCCACTAAGGGCAATTGCGGTAACGAGCAATAAAGCTCTAAGCCGCAACATCTTGTCTCAAAATCATCCGAGTGCAGAGCGATTCCAGAACCAGCAGGTCTCTCGCGTTAGATGCCAGGCGCTTTCTGGATTCGGCAATGGCATCTAAGACAGCAATGCTGCTTGCGGCAGAGGTGCCGAGTTGACGTAGCTGGAGCTCATCGGCCATTTCGGCATTTATTAGATCGCTGTTTGCCTCAAGCTGCAAAGACAAAACGTCTCGATAAAAGCTCTCAGCATCAGTGAAAATGCGATCAATTCCATCTCTGAGAGCTCTGGTGTTTCGACGCTTTTGATTGTCTTCCAAGTCCTTGAATGCTGACCTCAAATTTGGGGGAATTCGTTCGTCTAATCCGAGCCCGTAGGCAACCATGAGGTGCTCTTTTTCGCTCTTGTCGCGCTCCTCAGCGAGAGCCTCGGCATCTCTTTTGGCAACGCCCAGAAGTTTTTCCGCGGCAAGCATTGCCTTGCTGAGGTTTGTTATTCCAGCTATCTCTCGAAGAGTTTCTGTTCGTCTGGATCTGGCGTCTTGAGAAAGAGCTAGCCTCCTTGCCATTCCGACATGGTTCTGAGCCTGTCTGGCACTTTTCAGTGCAACCTCTTTATCCACCTTGTCGCGCTGGACCAAAAGCTCCGCGACTTCCTCGATGCTGGGAAGTCTCAGCAACAAGCTTCTGGTTCTAGAACGAATGGTGGGTAGTAAGTCAGAGACGCTTGGAGCACAGAGAATCCATATCGTTTTTTCTTGTGGTTCCTCAAGTGCCTTGAGCAAAACGTTAGAAGTTCGTTCCGCCATGCGATCGCTGTCCTCAATGATGACGATTCGATATTCGCCCACTGTGCTATTCATTTGAGATTTTTGAACCAGGTCCCGCACCTCATCGATGCTAATTACCACTCGCTCAGTTGCCAAAGTTAAGACATCCGGGTGAGCACCTGCCATCACCAGAGAGCATTGCTGGCAGCTGCCACAGCCGTTCTGGTCGCACTGAAGCGCTGCAGCGAAGGACTTAGCGAGAAGGGACCTGCCAGATCCAGCTGGGCCACTAAAAAGCCATGCGTGGTGCATTCCGTCAGTCTTAGCTGAAACGGCCCTCTGCAATTGCTCTATGGCTTCGGGTTGGCCAAGCAGTTCGTCAAAGACCTTGGATGACATCAGTTCAACCCCGAGGCTTGAACTCTGGCAATCACCACTTTGTGAATTGCATCAACGGACCTTGATGCGTCGATGACCTCAAATCGGGGCTTGGTCGAGAGCTCCAAATATTGCGCTCTGGCCCGGGCAAAGAAATCGACCTTTTCACTTTCAAGTCGATCCGGAGCTGTTCCGGTGTCATCTCGCCTAGCCAAAGCCTCATCGGCCGGCAGGTCCAGCAAAAAGGTGAGGTCCGGCTCCAGGCCACCAACGGCCCAGAGGGAGATCTCCTGGACTTCACTAACAGATAGCTCTCTTGCTGCCCCTTGGTAGGCAACTGAAGAGTCGAAATAGCGATCAGACAGCACGACTTTTCCAGCATCCAGAGCGGGGCGTATTTTTGTTGCAACGTGGTGCGCTCGGTCGGCGGCGTAAAGAAGGGCTTCTGACCGAGGAGTCACGTCACCTTTTCTGTGTAGCAGCAGGTGCCTAATTTCTTTACCAAGCTCGGTTCCACCCGGTTCCATTGTCCTGAGAACTTCATGGCCATTTTCGCTTAGCCACGCCTCTAGAAGGTCCAACTGAGTGGATTTACCAACTCCGTCGATCCCTTCAAAGGTTATGAACATGTCTACCGCTTTTTTCTGGTCGTCTTTTTCTGGGTCTTTGGAGCCTCTCCTGGCTCCACACCCAGTTTCTCACGGCGAATGGCCAGCAGCTCATAGGCACGGTCGTTGCTTATCTCGTCCAGAGGCTCGTCCTTTGGCACCGTTGCATTCACAACACCGTCCGAAACATAGGTGCCGAACTGACCAGTTTTGGCAACAACGTTCAACTTCGAGGCCGGGTCTTCTCCAAACTCTCTTAGAGGAGTTGCTGCCGTCCGGCGGCCACCATACTTCGGTTGCTTGTATATCTCCAGAGCGCCTTTAAGGTCCAGTTCAAAAATCTGCTCTTCTGTTTCGAGCGAACGCGAGTCCGTGCCGCGCTTTAAGTACGGACCAAATTTTCCGTTTTGAGCCGTGATCTCAACTTCGGTTTCAGGGTCGACGCCGATAACTCTTGGCAATGACAAAAGCTTTAGCGCCTCCTCGTAGCTAACAGTGTCAACTGCCATGGTCTTGAACAGCGAAGCGGTCTTTGGCTTTGGGTTACTCTCGTCGACCAGAGTTATATATGGCCCGTAACGACCATCTTTCACAATGATGTCGAGGCCTGTTTCAGGTTCTTGCCCCAACACTCTGTCACTTGCAGGTGGCGCGTTTACAAGCTCTACCGCCTTGTCGTGAGTTAGTTCATCTGGGCTCAGATCGATTGGAATGTTGACGATTCTACGCTCATCGTTTTCCATGACCTCAAGATACGGACCGTACTTACCGGTGCGCAGATTGATGCCTTCTGAAATTTCAAAGGTGTTTATCAACCTGGGGTCGCTTTCACCAAGGCCTTCGACGGTTGACTGCAGACCCTTGTCACCGAAGTAGAAAGTCTTTAGCCAGGTTGAACGGTCTAATTCCCCAAGAGCGATCCGGTCAAGGTCGGATTCCATCTTTGCGGTGAACGCATAGTCAACTAGATTACCGAAGTTTTCCTCCAGGAACCTGGTGACGGTAAAGGCAATCCATTCCGGAACTAACGCGCTGCCCTTTTTGACTACATAGCCTTTGGAAATAATCGTGGAGATGATGGCGGCATAGGTTGAGGGCCTACCAATGCCCTGCTCTTCCAGAGCCTTGACCAGCGAGGCTTCGGTATATCTGGCAGGAGGAGAGGTTGCGTGGTCCTTGGCTTCGATTTCAGAAACCTTCAACGAATTACCCACCTCTAGAAATGGCATCTTTGCGCTTTGGGTTTCCTTGCCGTCTTCCTGGGCCTCTTGATAAACAGCCATGAAGCCTGGGAACAGCACTGTGGTTCCAGACGCTGAAAATTCAGCCACCTTGGAATCTACTGTGGTCTGGAACTTCACCGTGGTGGTTGAAAGCTTGGCATCTGCCATTTGAGATGCAACTGTTCTTCGCCAAATCAAGTCATATAAAAGGTGTGATCTTCCCTGCAGCACTTTTTTGAGCTCGTCAGGGTGAGCGAAACTCTCTCCTGACGGTCGAATTGCCTCGTGGGCCTCTTGTGCGTTCTTGGACTTTGCTCCATAGGTTCTTGGTGCCGCTGCAATCGAGTCCGGACCAAAAAGCTCTTTGGCAGCGGTAATCGCGGCCGAGATTGCCTGCGAGGAGAGGTTAGGAGAGTCAGTTCTCATGTATGTGATGTGGCCCTCTTGGTAAAGCATTTGAGCGGTATCCATAGTTTGCTTGGCGCTCATGCCAAGTTTCTTGGACGCTTCTTGCTGAAGGGTTGAGGTTGTGAAAGGCGCGTATGGCTTTCTGGTGGAAGGTTTTGCTTCAACTGCGGTAACCGCAAGAGTTTCTTTGGCAAGGTTTTTGGCAAGATCTTTGGCCTCAGCACTTGCTAGCACCAGAACATCCTGAACCAACTTGCCGTCGGCATCAAAACTCTTTCCACCGGCAAGCTTCTTGCCGTCAAAAATAGTTAGCTTGGCTTCAAAGTCAATTGAATCCTTCTCGAGAGTTGCAGTGATAGAGGAGTAAGCAGCAGATGAAAATGCCATCCGCTCTCGTTCGCGCTGGACAATCATTCTCATCGCAGGAGACTGAACCCTTCCAGCGGAAAGTCCCCTGTTTATTTTGCGCCACAAAACCGGAGAAATCTCATAGCCAACCAGGCGGTCAACCACGCGCCTGGTCTCTTGAGCCTCAACAAGGTTGTCGTCGAGAGCTCGAGTGTTCTTAGCAGCCTCAGCAATTGCATCTTTGGTGATCTCGTTAAAAACCATTCGGTGAACTGGAACCTTCGGCTTCAAGACCTCAAGCAGGTGCCATGCGATCGCCTCGCCCTCACGGTCTTCATCTGTTGCGAGAAAGAGTTCCTCGCAGTCCTTCATGGCTTTTTTCAAGTCGCTGACTGTTTTTGACTTGCCTGGAGACACTACGTACATGGGCTGAAAATCGTTGTCGACGTCAATCGAGAACTTGCCAAGCGGCCCTTTTTTCTTCTCCGCCGGAACATCACGCGGCTCGGCCAAATCCCTGATGTGACCAACGGATGCAAGAACTTCGAAATCATTGCCTAGGTATTTGGAAATTGTTTTAGCCTTTGCGGGCGACTCAACAATCACGAGTTTCTTAGCCAAAATGCTCCTAGTTATCTACGTTGGCGAGCCGGCGACCGAGTCTGCAGAAAGGTTCGCAAAACCCGATTGCTTGGTCAGTGTGACGCTCGCATCGGTTCCGACAATACGACACTTTTTTATGAAAGCACCATTAGAAACTGCAATCAGCTCAGCATTTTCACAAGGAATCCCAGAAACCAGGCCCCTAATTGTGTCAGCGGCCGTCAAGGAAGAAGCGTCTGCAACAAGCTGCAATCTGACTTTGGTGTGAGCCAAATCCGTGGTGAGCGTCACGGCCAAAAGCAGAAAAGTAATCGCTCCAATAAAAATTAGCGCCATAGCTGCGGCAGAGCCCTGATCTACTTTCCAACTGGCAGCATGCAGAGCGTGCTTTGGATTGGTAACAGCAGTTGACGTGACAGTGTGACGCAAACCTTCCTCCCCTCTACAAATCTTGTGAGCCGATATTCATGGTCGACTACTGGCTCCTGACCCAAAGAAATCGCCCTGGTTACCTCAAACACTTTGGATTCAATCGCGATGCGCTCAGTGGCAAAAGTGACCGATCCCAGAGCGAACGTGAACANGATGATCAGGGNCGGCAACAGCAGCATGAACTCTGCCGTTACCGCTCCCCGGTCGCTATCCAATGCCAATAGCACTAGCAATCAGATTGAACAGCAGGGACCTGACTCCCTCGGATTTCAGAACCAGCAACATCAGGCCAGCGAAAGCGACACCTGCAAGTGTCGCGATTGCGTATTCGGCCGTGATGGCACCATCTTCGGATTTGATTAGTTGCATTTTGTTTCCTTTCTTTATTGGGTTAGGCCGATGATTATCGGCGGCAGGGTAAGCAGCAAAAATGCGGGTAGCGTCGTTAGAGACAACGGAATTAGCAATCGGACCGAGAGCTTGCGGGCGTCCTCAATGCGCTCAGAAAGCAGTTTTTGATTGAGTTGCTCGAGTTCTGACTCAATCAAGTGAGTAAGCCTTGCCCCAGTTTTCATCGAAATCTCAATCAGTGACAGAGCCCCGCCATCTGGGTAGCTAGCGAGGCGAGACTTGATTTTTGTTAGCGGCTCACCGGCCGATAGTGAAATGCGCAGCACCATCAACGACAGTGTTGGGTCCTCCCGCTCAGCCATAAAGTTTGCAAGCATTTTGCCCGATAACCTGTAACCGAGAAATAGCAGCCCTGCTGCAAGCAACGCAGCCACTGCTCCAAGCGGATGAAAAATTCCCCTGAAGGTTCCGAGTCCCATGATTTCGGCCAGCACGAAGCTGACAACTGGTAGCCATATAAGAAGCGTTCTGGTTGCCTGCGGAACTGCCTGCGCCTGAGCGATTTCCTGAGAGGTTCTCTCCTCGTGCCGCAATTGGGTTTCCAGTTGACTCAGAGTGGGAACCAGCGGTGCACCTAGCTCGAAAGCCAGGGCGATAAAGCTCTTGAATTTTGGGGGCAAGTATGTCGGGTCGGCCAACTCAACGGCTTTTGGAAAAGGTACTCCAGCCGAAAGAAGCCCTGCCAGCATGGCCGGCCGCATCAGAGCAACAACTTTTCGATGACCAAACTGCCGCCTACCAACGCTGGTCTTCCAATGCCAGAAACCTGTCGATGATTGTCTACTCGGTTTAGCTGGACAACATAGTCGATTGACTGAGCGACGAGCCTGGATGTCAGCTCTGTACTGAAGCCACCCAGTAGCCCGAGCACCAAAAATCGATCAGCAACGCTCTCGAGCTTGCTGGCATGCAAAGTGGTTAGCGTGCCACGGTGGCCATTGTTGATTGCCTGCAGCAGTACCCGAAACTCTTTTGACCTAACTTCGCCTACGACAATGCGATCCGGCCTCATGCGAAGTGCATGAACGATCAGTTCATCAAGTTCGATTTGGCCGACCCCCTCTTGATTCGCTTCACGTTCGGTTAATGCGATGGCAGGTGCATGGAGAAGTAACTCTGGGGTCTGCTCAATGCAGATGATTCGCTCCCTGGAACCCTGGAGGGCAGCACGCAGCAGAGTCGTCTTCCCGACACCCGTTGGGCCACTAAAAACTATGTTCTTGCCAGAAAGAATCTGCTGACTGAGCCATTCAACCTGGACCGGTGAGGCCATTCTCGAATGCTGAAGGCTGTCGAGCGTGTGAGAATCTTCCGGGTGAACCCGAATACTCAGCAGTGGTTTGTCACTTAACCCGAAGGGCAGCACGGCATGAAATCTTGCTCCACGATAGACAAAGTCTGCGACCGGTTTAGCTATGTCGATTCGCGAGCCGGCTTCCAGTGCCAGTGAAATGATCTCTCGAGACATTTCTTCGTCATCAGAATAGAGCGAAGGTAGGTCCTGAAACCCCTCGCCAAAATCTGCCCTTGCAGAATCGAATCCGTCGATAACAAGATCAGTGACCCCGGGGGTGTCGATGATTTGCCAGATTCCTGGTGCGGTTGCGCTCATAACCCGAATACTTCGGCACGGAGCAGGGGTATTTCAGAAAGGAAAAGACATCTGGGGAAAACTAGGATGGCGGCAGGTTTGGGGGAAACCCGCCGCCGGCGATGCCCACATGGGGGATGTGAGACACCGCAACTGATCTAGTCAGTCCCCCGATTCTACAGAAGAAACTAGAATTTTGTCCCCCATAAAGGGGGAATTCACAAAAAATACACTTTTATCTTTGATTTTGGAGAGATTTAACTCTGAAAAGAGCCTTCCGTAGTTGATTTCTCGGTCTAGAGAAGGAGTAGCCTTTTGAGAACGTCAGCAGTATCAGAACTAAAAAGATTCAAATGGAGGACAACGATGTCTGAGCAACACGAAATCGAAAACCTTATGCACGAGAGCCGCAGCTTTGCACCTAGCGAAGAGTTTGCTGCCAAGGCGATCGCGCAAGTTGACATTTATCAATCTGCCAAGACCGACAGATTGGCATTCTGGGCAGAAAAGGCGAATGAACTCGATTGGCATAAGCCATTCACTGAAGTCCTTGATTTCAGCAACGCTCCCTTTGCAAAGTGGTTTTCAGATGGTGAGCTCAACATCAGCTATAACTGCCTAGACCGACACGTTGAAGCCGGCTGGGGAAAGCGAGTCGCTTTGTTTTTCGAAGGTGAACCAGGCGACACAAAGGTTTACACCTACCTTGACCTTTTGAATGCAGTGAAAAAAGCCGCCAATGTTCTTCTTGAAATGGGGGTTGAGCCCGGCGACAGGGTCGCCATTTACATGCCAATGATTCCTGAGGCGATTATCGCGATGCAGGCGGTCGCGAGAATTGGCGCCGTCCACTCCGTTGTATTCGGGGGCTTTAGCGCTGACTCTCTTTCTTCAAGAATTCAAGACGCCGGAGCCAAGGTGGTGATCACCGCAGATGGGGGTTATCGAAAAGGCAAGGCAACCGCTCTAAAGCCTGCTGTTGATGCAGCACTTGAGGGTGGCAACTGCCCGAGTGTCGAACATGTCCTGGTTGTTAAGCGAACCGGTCAAGACGTTGCGTGGGATTCCGCAAGAGATCTTTGGTGGGAAGA
>JGI26088J50261_1001960_pt1 | contig 10717 bp, 10 predicted proteins | sample SaaInl1SG_22_DNA_FD_50261 | JGI IMG/M metagenome (IMG submission 50261)
TCCGTCTCAACCGTCATTGTGTTTGCGTCGATGCGTTTAATGCCCCCATGGAACGACGCAGGGATCCATTCAACCATTCCGTTGTAATGGCGCTCCCACCCTTCCTGAAACAGCCCTTGCTTCGAGAACTTCTCTTTTGGATCAAGAACGATAATTTTGGCTGTTGGATTCGTTTGCTTAAGGGTGTGCGCAACCATCGAAACACGCTCATACGGTCCTGGAGGACAACGGTAAGGATTTGGTGGAGCAACCATTAGGAATGTACCGCCTTGGCGCATCCCGTCGATCTGAGCCTTGAGTGCTTGCGTTTGCGAACCACCCTTCCACGCGTGCGGCATGCGACCTGTTGATTCTGGGCCGTAACCTGGAGTTGTTTCGTAACGGAAATCGATGCCCGGTGCGACAACCAAGCGGTCAAAGGTCACTTTTGAGCCCGATGCAAGTGCAATTGTTTTGTAATCCAAATCGATGCCAGCGGCCCAATCGTGAATTACCGTGATGCCGTAATCACCGGCCAATTTGCCGTAAGTGTGACCGATCGATGCGAAATCACGGAACCCACCCATATACAGGTTAGAGAAGAAGCAGGTGTAATAGGTCCGAGTCGGCTCAATCAGTACGACATCGATAGCACCCTTTGAGTCTTTCGCCAAATACCTCGCGGCAGTTGCTCCACCGGCGCCTCCACCAATCACAACGACCCTGGGTTTCGCTTGTCCGATGACATTTGTAGAAAGACCGGCCAGTGCGATACCCGAAGCGGCACCTTTCAAAAACGAACGACGATTAATCATGTTCTACTCCCTTTTACTTATTGTCTTTAAAGTAAGCCGCAAGCGCTGCGATTTCTTCGTCCGCCAGTCCCGCCGCCATCATTTGCATCACAGGATGTGGTCGCGTTTTATTTTTGTACGCATGCATCACTGTCACAAATTGCTTTTCAGGCCACCCCGTGATGGACGGAATACCCTGATCTGAACCGTCTGATTGATGACAAGTAATGCACTCATTGCTTAAGTACTCGCCATATTCCGCATCCCCTTGAATCGCAAGCACAGCCGGATCAACCTCTGGATCTGATGGCGCCATGGATGGAAGTGATTCAGGAATGTCTTGCGGGTTGACGCTGTAAGCGCGAAGAAAAGCAATCAAGTCAGCCCGATCATTTGCTTCGACAATTCCAGCGAACATCATCGTGGTGCCGGTAACCAGTGCACTGGGGTTTTCAAGGTACGCATCAAGAACCTCAACATCCCATTTCAACCCATTAACCCCGGCCGACTCAAGGCCTTGAGAATACTGAAACCCGGGAAGGCTGCCGGCCTGGCGCCCAAACAGCTCGTTGAGATGCGGCCCGACTTTATGTTCAGCACCTTGGCCGATCGCATGACAACCCTGACACTGACCGAACACTCGCGATCCGCGTTCAACATCTGCAGCAAATGCGATTGAAGCGATGGTGTAAAATGTGCCACCAATAACCCACTTTGCCCAACTCAAACCCCGCCCTCCGATGCTTGGTTCTGCTTTTTGTTATATAGATATAACNTAAATTAGTTTTTCGNGAATAGCAACAGNAACCAAATCGACCTAACTGCTGTAGNTTTTTTAAAAATCACTGACCTGCCGCAAACGAACTATAATCCGNCTGATTCGCACCCTCAAAAGAACAAAATTGTATATGGATAAAACAGCATGATTACGCAAAAGCGAATGTCCGAACTTCTTAACAAAGGTCATAAAAGCGACAAGCTAAGCCAGCGACTAGACATCGCGATNGCACTCCTGATTCTGGCCAATTTAATCGCTGTTGTTCTTGAGTCCCTCGAGTCGTTGAGCCTCGCCTACTCTGGTTTTTTCAACGCATTCGAATGGTTCTCTGTCACTCTATTTAGTATCGAATACGGGTTACGCATCTGGTCTGCCCCATCTCANAAGGCACTTCGCGGCAAGAGTGCTAAAGCAAAACGGCTCTCATACCTGTTTAGCTTTACAGGCATCGTGGATTTTCTTGCCATTTTACCGTCACTACTGCAGTGGCTGATTCCTGGTGCAGATCTTCGCTGGCTACGCGCCATCCGGATGATTCGGCTACTCAAAATGAGCCACTACTCATCCGCCCTGGAAGACCTAATCTCTGCGATCTATGCCGAACGACGATCATTCACGGCCGCGCTGTATTTGTTTGTCATCGCATTATTTCTCGCAAGCACCACACTTTACATGGCCGAAAACCAAGAGCAGCCTGAAGCATTTGGATCGATTCCCGAGGCTATGTGGTGGGCCATCATCACACTCACCACAGTTGGATATGGAGACGTGTCACCGATTACCCCCATCGGGAAGATCATTGGCGCAGGCACCGCATTAATGGGTGTGTGTTCGGTAGCCCTTCTCACCGGCATCGTTGGCAGTGCATTTTCNAATCAACTGGAGAAGCGACGAGCGATCTTTGAGGCTGAAGTCGGGAAGGCGCTATCAGATGGCGTGATTAGTGATGAAGAGGCTGCGCATATCGAACGCCTCCGAAAGGAATTCAATCTCCCAGATGAACACGCGCGAGCCATCGTGACATCGCTCTCTGAGCAGCTGAAAAACGAAGGCAATCGAACGGGATAGGAAGCGAATTACGACCTTTAAAGAAATCGATCGCAAATCGCCGTGATTCNGTTACATGCTCGTACAAAAAAGACAAAAAAATTATATTTTTCAAGTATTTAACTTAAGTTCAACTTCCATCGCGTGGTCGTATTGGATATCTTGTAGTCGCCTAAAGGGCTTTCAGGTGTGCTGACGCTGGTCAACTAGTCTGTGGGGGATTGGAACCATCAGTGCGCTCCAAGGACGGGGATTCACGGCAAGAAGCCTTAAGCAACACCAGCCGCTGCAGTAGCAGCGGTTTTTTTTGCCCTCAGGAATTCAATTCATATGGTGCCGGTGGCCAGACTCGAACTGGCACGAGGTTTCCCTCTCCGGATTTTAAGTCCGGTATGTCTACCAATTCCATCACACCGGCAAGTGTGTCTTCGCAAGGGTATTTGGCAAGGCGCATATTATAACGGGTTGTAGGCCGCTTGGCACCCGGTCAGTTTGATCCGCCCGGCGAAAAGGTCTCTTGCAACGCCGACACATCAGATCCAAGGCCGAGATCGACCGCACCGATTCCCATACTGATGCCAGCGTTGGTCGCAACATCAGCCAAAATGGTTCGATGATCAATGGGTTCAAAACCACAAGCCTCTCGCATCGAGGAGGCATTTTTTCGATCTGTGTAGTCCAGTGCCGCGTTTGCACCGATCAGGGCCGGCAACAAACCAGCAGAAGCCACTGTCAAAATTGGCGTGGCGACAATTCGGCCCCACTTGATTTCGTTTTGAGTTTCCGCAGTTTTCACTGCGTCAGCGCAAGACTCGCCTGATTTCACGACATCCATATTTGTCATATCACGCGCAGTTTGATGACTTACACTTGAGCATCCACCCAAGGTCAAACCTAACATCCCTGTCAATATCAATGAACGCACTACTCAACTCTCATCCTAAGCGAGCTCTCGTTATACCAGTAAGCCCCTGATTCGACTACCGTTTGATTAATCTTTCTGAATTTGCAGATGTGGCCATGCTGCACGCAGATAACTCCACATGGACCAAAGCGTGAGCGCAGCTGCCAGCCCAAGCGCCCAAAGACCGGGGTGCAAGAGCTCGACACGAACAGGCAATGCCAGACACAAAATAATTGCCACCATCTGTGCAGTGGTTTTCAGTTTACCAAGCCACGAGACCGAGACCTGCGCGCGTTGCCCAATCTCAGACATCCACTCGCGCAGTGCAGACACGACGATTTCCCGCCCGATAATAACCATCGCTGCCAACGTCACCAGTGCAGAGTTGAATGCATCAACCAATAACACCAGGGCTGCAGCGACCATTAACTTATCGGCTACCGGATCCAGGAAAGCACCAAAAGCCGACTCTTGTCTCCATCGACGGGCCAAGAAACCGTCAAGCCAATCCGTTAGGGCTGCGAGCAAAAAAATAGCGGCAGCCGCTTGACCAGCATAGCTTGCGGGGAAAAACCAAACCGCCACTAAGACCGGAATCAAGACGACACGCAATAATGTTAATAAGTTGGGTAGATTCACCGAAATCACTCACTCCGCATGCAGCGCAGAGTACACCAATTCAGCAGACTGTTGACTCATTCCTTGAACCTTCGCGATGTCTGCGATGCTGGCTAAAGACAGTTCCCGCAACCCGCCAAAATGACGCAACAACGCTTGGCGTCTTCGTGGACCGATCCCAACAATTCCCTCCAGCGGACTCTCAGAGCGTGCCTTGCCACGCGCCTGTCGGTGTTTGGTAATCGCAAACCGGTGCGCTTCGTCTCGGATGTGTTGAATCAAATGAAGTGCTGGCGCACTCGGTGGCAACACCAGTTCCTCTCCAGTATCCGCACGATGAAGCAGCTCAAAGCCCGCTTTCCGGGTGGGGCCCTTGGAGATACCCAACAAAAACACCCCATGCACCCCAAGCTCGGTGAGAATCTCCCGCGCCTCCGTTAACTGACCTTTGCCACCGTCGATAATCAACACATCAGGTAACGCCACTTCTCCAGCTTTGACACGGCGGTAGCGACGCCTCAGCGCCTGACGCATAGCCGCATAGTCATCACCCGCCTGTATGTCAGTGATACTAAAAATACGGTAATCACTCTTCAATGGGCCGGCTGCATCAAACACCACACAACTGGCTACTGTCGCCTCACCACTGGTGTGACTGATGTCGAAGCATTCGATCCGCTCAGGCTGATCCAGATCAAAGCGCTCTGCCAGATCTTTAATCCGTTTCGCTTGGCCATCGCGTGTCGCTAGCTTGAGCCCAAGCGCCTGCTCGGCATTTGTCTTGGCCAAGTCGAGATACTGCTGACGCAGGCCTCGCACCGCATGCGCGACACGCACCTTGTGGCCTGCAGCCTGACCAAGTGCTGCAGCCACCAATGCGTCATCAGCGATTGGGTGAGACACAATCAACTCAGCAGGAACCGCTCGCGCGGAGGCAAGATAGTACTGTGGGATAAATGCCTCGAGAATATCAGACGGACTCTCGGCCAGACCTATGTCCGGGAACTGACTGTTGACACCGAGCACACGCCCACCACGGACGCTCAGAATCGCGACACAGAGCCCGCCACTGGCTTCGGTCACTGCCAATGCATCCAGATCCTGTAGATCACTCTCCATCGCCTGTTGTGATTGGATACGGCGGATTCGCGAGATCGTATCGCGGTAACGCGCTGCTTTTTCAAAATCAAGTTGCTGCGCAGACTGGTCCATCTTTTCGCCAAGGGTTCGTACCAATTCCTGGCTGCGGCCTTCTAAAAACAATCGGGTGTATTCAAGATCTTCTGCGTAATCGGCTTCAGAAATGTATCCGACACAGGGCGCACTGCACCGTGAGATTTGATATTGCAGGCAAGGACGGCTCCTATTTTGGAAAACACTCTCCTCGCACTGGCGAATCTGAAATGTTTTCTGGATCAGGTTTAACGTGGACTTGACCGCGCCAGCTGAAGGAAACGGACCAAAGGTTTTCCCTCGGCTTTGCCGATTCCCTCGACGGTAATACAGCCCCGGGAACCCATGGTCTGTGTTCATGTAAATGTAGGGGTAAGATTTGTCGTCTCGAAGCAAAATGTTATAGGGCGGTCGTTGATCTTTAATCAAATTTTGTTCGAGAAGCAGTGCCTCAATTTCACTGCGGGTAACAGTCACTTCTACATTCGCGATTTTGCCGACCATCGCCAAGGTTTTACTGGCAAGACCCGTACCTCGAAAATAACTCGAGACTCGCGCTTTCAGGTTCTTCGCTTTACCCACATACAAAATCCGCCCCTCAGAATCCAACATGCGATAAACACCTGGACGGACGGTGAGATTTTTCAGAAAACGTTGTGCGTCAAATTCGGCCATCCGCCGATTCTAACCCCTTCAGGCCATGGCGGTATGCCAGATGTGTCAATTGCACGTCGGAAGTGATGCCTAATTTCTCAAAGATTCGATAACGGTAGGTGTTGACCGTTTTCGCCGACACCGAAAGGTGCTTAGCGATATCTGGCGCTCGCGCACCCTCGACCACCAGGTCACAGACGGTCAACTCTCTTGGAGACAGACTTTGAAATGGGTTCTTTTGTCCGAAGCGGCACAGTGCAATGGATTGCGCTACACGCGGCGACAAATACACCTCCCCACGTAGCATGCGGCGTAAGCCTGCCAATAGCTCGGGTCCAGAAACTCGATGGTCTGCAAGCCCTTTGGCGCCAACCGACAGCAGGGTTTGGCACTCAGTTGCTCGCACATGCCTCAGATAAACCAGCACTNTTGTGTCAGGGAGCGCGACACGTAAGCGGTCAATCCAGACCATCGGAGTCCCGCCCTCGCATGCTGAATCCAACACCACGATGCGCGGACGTGCCTCGATTAACTCCATGTCAGCAAACTGCCCTTGGAATGGCATCAACCGCACATGCAGGTCAGTGCCAGACAGAGCCTGACGACAGGACTCTAGTAACAAGGTTTGTGGAGATACACAGGCTAGGGGGATCGACATCTCTGGCTCCTTCTGTCAGCAAAGAGAGCCTAGCTCAATCNCCGTCAGTGGATAGGCGGCATCGTACCCTTGATCAAGGCCACCAAATNACCGCAAATAAGAGACCCGCAAGAGCCAGCCGATAAATCACGAAGGGCAACAATCCCACGCGCGCAATCCAAGCCAAGAACAGGCGAATACATGCATACGCAGCGACAAAACTGACCAAAACACCTAGAACCACCAAATCCCACGCGACGGGCTCTGCACTCACAACAAGNTCTTTGGTTTTCACCAACCCCGCGCCCAAGATGATTGGGATGGACATCAAGAACGAAAACTGTGCTGCAACGCGGCGCGACAGACCAAGCCATAAGCCAGCCGTCAATGTAATACCAGAGCGCGAAGTACCCGGCACCAACGCCAAAGATTGCGCTAAACCAAGCCAAATCGCCTCACGCAAGCCAACAGCAGACAAGCCTTTACGTCCAGTTTGGTAATGTGCCCACCACAGCAGCAGGCCAAACACCAGTGTGGTGCTGGCGATCACCCAATCAGCACGCAACTGNCCTTCAATAAAATTTTTCGCCAAAAGACCAACGAGCACCGCTGGCAAAGTGGCAACCACCAACATCCAACCCAATTTGGCATGTCGAGGGTAGCGGGTCCCAAACCCACAAAGCATGCCGCGTAAGATACGCTCGCACTGCGCACGCAGACTCAGACAAACTGCACCCAGCGAACCCACATGAACCGCCACATCAAACGCAAGCCCCTGATCTGCAAAACCAAATAGCGCCGAGGGCAGGATCAAATGTGCAGAGCTCGAGATCGGGAGAAACTCCGTCAAGCCTTGAATCAATGCAAGAAAAAAGGCGTATTCAGCGGTCATACAATTTTGAGGGCTGTTCAGAAAGCGGCTTCCACGACACGGTGTTGCGCACATACCGTGGCGTCAGTTGACCACCAGCGATCCATGCTGACTCCGGCTGTCTATGCGCCAACTCGCGCAAATTGTCGANCCCTGGGGTGACACCTGTTACGTTAGCAAAAAGATCACACTCGTGTGCATGGCACACTCGCAGACCCGCGGNCGGCAACCTGTCGAGCGGGATCACATCAATCGCTGTAAATAGCCCGGTACCCCCCAGCTCCCGACCGTAATAAGCCTCGCCCATCTTAGCGTCGATCACAGCCTCGGCAGCATCTGCGTGCATCGATGCCAACAAGGAAAGTTGATCGATGGGAAGCACTCGAAGCGGATGGACAGCGTCAAGTGCATGCACTGCAGACACCGTAATTCGAAGGCCTGTGAAACTGCCGGGGCCATTGACCACAACACACCGATCCAACTCTTGCAGACGCAAGTTTGCGCTTTCGCACAACGTTTCAACGGACTCGAGCAANATCTCATCATGACGACCCTCGATGCGCTCGAGTACTCGCCAACTACCGGCCGAATCAAGACCGACGGACAAGCGATCACGGCTTGCGTCGAGATAGAGGACGTTCAATCCATATTCCTTTCAAAGAGTTCAGGCGACAAGCTTGCGTTCAAGCCGCGTCCCGAGCCGAGTCAAAACTTCGTAGCTGATGGTACCACTGTCCAGTGCCAGCTGATCGACTGTCATCTGCGACCCCATCAACTCAACCCAATCACCACGTTGAATCGATTCACCGGACGCAATGAGTGCCGTGGCATCAATCGTAATCAAATCCATGCTCACCCTTCCCACGATAGGCAACAGGCATCCGTTCACACACACACTTGCTCGATTTCCTAGTGCACGGAAATAACCATCGGCATAACCGATTGACAGAGTTGCGATGGTTGTTTCATCCGAGGTGACATAACTGCACCCGTATCCGACAGGCACCCCCGGTGGCAGAGAGCGCACTTGCAAGACAGATGCCTGCCATGTAGCCACAGCATCGAATCCCGCAGGACACGCTGGATCGGGAGATCCTCCGTAGAGTCCAATGCCAGGACGCGTAAGATCGAAATGGTACGCCTGACCCAACATCACTGCAGCGGTATTAGCAAATGAAAATGCGGGAATCTGTCCTTGAAACGCCTCCACCACTGACTGGAAGCAATTTAGCTGCAATGTATTCATCGGATGTTGCGGCTGATCCGCGTTTGCCAAGTGACTCATCAACAGTGGCACAGGCTCATCGGTCACAAAGGCATGGAGCGCATCTAACTGCTCGATGTCGAGCCCAAGCCGCCGCATCCCAGTGTCGATATGCACTGCTGGTGAGAGTTCCGCGCCACGCGCAAACGTCAGCTCTTCAAGGGTGTTAAGTACCGGACGAATGGCTAGCCTCCGGTAGTCGTCAAGGTCACCTGGGTCCAAACCATGGAACACGTAGATCTCGGCATCAGGTAACAGGGCTCTCAAAGCAGCAGCTTCTTGCAGGTAGGCCACAAAAAATGTGCGACATCCCGCCTCCCAAAGCGTTGGCGCCACGAAAGCGATGCCTAGCCCATATCCGCCGGCCTTCACTGAAGCCGCACAGGCTGCCTGTCCCGATAACTGAGACAGGCGTTGATAGTTGCCCATCAACGCCTGTTTCGAGAGCAGAAGGCGTGGCCTCCGACGCATGTTATGCGCCCTTCAGGATGCCAAAAATCTCATCACGAATTTCTTCGACCTGACCCACACCTTGGATGCGATTCATCTGTGGAGCAGTCGATGGCGAATTCTTCGCCCAAGTGGAATAAAAGTGAATCAAAGGCTCGGTTTGCTCATGGTAGACAGACAAACGGTCACGAACGACCTCCTCGCGATCGTCGTCCCGTTGCACCAGGGGATCACCGGTTTGGTCATCAATACCATCTTTCTTGGGCGGATTGTAAATCACATGATAGGTGCGACCTGAAGCAAGATGCACTCGACGCCCCGCCATCCGCTCAATGATTTCCTCGTCGTCCACCGCGACTTCCACTACATAGTCAATTGACACTCCTGAGTCACGAAGTGCCTCAGCTTGTGGAATCGTTCTTGGAAAGCCATCAAACAAACAACCATTAACGCAATCGGGTTCTGCAATCCGTTCTTTCACCAAGCCGATAATGATGTCATCACTGACAAGCCGGCCCGCGTCCATCACTTCTTTGGCAATGAGGCCAAGTGGTGTCTCTGCCTTCACTGCGGCACGCAACATGTCACCCGTGGAGATCTGTGGGATCCCGAATTCCTTACAAATAAACTGAGCCTGGGTGCCCTTACCTGCGCCAGGGGCGCCTAACAAAATCACTCGCATGTGCGACCGCACTCCTTCTTTTAATCAACTCAAACCCTATCCGCTTAGGGTCGTTCTAGGCAAGTTACCCAATGGTGCAAACCACGATAGTAGCGGATCGTGATCTGTCAATCGACTGTTGCGCGCAACGCGCGACTACGGCTGCTCCGACAACTGGTCTTTCGCCAACTGCCACAGGCGTTCACGGACCGCGTCATCCACCTCACTGACCTGCAATGACTGTTGCAATGCGAGGTGCTGCACGGTGTTTAGGCGCTGCTGAAACTTAAGAGTCGCCAAACGCAATGCTTGTTCGCTATCCACACCGAGGTGACGCCCAAGACTAACGATCGTAAAGAGCAAGTCACCAAACTCCGCCAAAATCTGCTTCGGATCGTTCTGAGTGCGCGCTTCATGCAACTCGGTCAACTCTTCGGAAACCTTGTCTAAAACGCCTTCAATTTGCACCCAGTCAAAGCCGATGGCACGCGCACGCTTTTGAATCTTTTGCGCGCGACTAAGCGCCGGGAGTGCCTTCGGTACATCATCGAATAATCCCAGCTGACCGCGTGCGGCTCGTTCATCGGCTTTTTTCTCTTCCCAGCGGCTTTTAATGTCGCGCATCGACACACCCGTGGCTGTGCCAAAACTGGACAAAGTAGCGTCTGGAAAAACATGAGGGTGCCGAGTTAACAACTTATCAACCAATTGATGCACGATCTCGGCAAAATCGAAACGCGCATCCTCTTCAGCCAAGCGAGCATAAAAAACCACCTGAAACAGCAGGTCACCAAGCTCCCCGGGAAGCTCCTCGTAGGCACCTCGTTCGATGGCATCGGCGACTTCATAGGCTTCTTCCAGGGTAAATGGAACAATGTCTCGGTAGC
>JGI26088J50261_1001963_pt1 | contig 10713 bp, 12 predicted proteins | sample SaaInl1SG_22_DNA_FD_50261 | JGI IMG/M metagenome (IMG submission 50261)
CATCTGCCTCTCCAAAGGCCTCGGTGCCCCAATAGGCTCTGTACTTTTGGGAAGCGAAGAATTCATTCACCACAGCCGCAGGATACGCAAACGAATAGGCGGTGGCTGGCGACAGGCAGGCCTTTTGGCCGGTGCTGCCATCTATGCACTAGAAAATAACGTGGAGCGATTGGCCGAAGACCACGCCGCAGCCAAGGATATGGCGGAATTTTTAGACCAGCAATCTTGGGTAAAAAACGTAGTGGCCCCCGAGACCAACATACTAATCTTTGCATTGAACGAGGATATGGACCAAGAGGCATTCATAGGCAACCTAGCGGATAAGGGAATTGGCATCAGCCAAATGGGCCCCGGCAAATGCCGCATGGTGTTCCATCTTGATATCACACCAGAACACATTAAAGAGGTGAAATCTGTATTGGCTGCACGATGAGCAGAGTAAAGAAATGCCCAAACTGTGGAGAGGAAAAATCCGTAATGTTCAGGGTGCAATACAAACCTGCCGACAAAACGTGGTATTTCCTGTGTGAGCCTTGTGTTTTAGAGGTCAAACCTGGAAACAGCCACTACCGTTACGGTGGGACTTGGAAGGGTTAAAGAGATCTCTTACGCTCCTCTTCTACCCCTAGATACGCCTTATTAATCATATCAAAAGAATACCCTCGGCGTTGCATCGCAGCCGTTAGTTGTTCTTTAGTCTTTGAGCTGAACCAACGATCAGCCAGATACAAGGCATTCTTTTCAATCAGCTCAGGGTCAATTTGATTCAAAATCCTATTAATGGTCACGCTAGGGATGCGATGTTCTTGCAAGCCCATTCTAATGCGCTTCGGTGCCCAATGCTTTTGATTGAGCTTTCCCCTGGTAAACGCCTCAGCAAAACGGTATTCATCTAAGAAATTCTCTTCCATCAAGGTGGCAATGACTTCTTCGTGGCGCTCTTTAGGAAGTTTTATCAAACCGAGCTTGCGCTTAACCTCAAAAGGGCTACGTTCTTGGTAGGCGCAATAATGCTGCAGTTTCTGTAATGCTTCTGAGGTTGTCATGGTCCAATTTTAACGAAAAAACCCCACGGCTCGCATGCGATACGTGGGGTTTTCTTTACACTGTTTCTGTTTTCATCAAATAGGATTATTGTCCTTATCCATGAGCTTCCATTCCAACATGGTGAAAGCATCACGAGGTACAACAACAATCTTTTTCGAGTATTGCTTTTGCCATTGCTTCTTCACACTCTTGAAGATTCCCTTTGTGATGTAGGCCTCGATGAACGGGTGTACATGTACAAAGATTTCTTTTTGAGTGCTAGCACTAATCTTACTCGCAATGGTGTCGATTACCTGGATAGGCGCCTCAACTAGGTTATCAGGGTTTTCTTCACGCGTAGTAATGTTCGTCTCAGGACGCACACGCTGACGAGTCAATTCCATTAAACCAAATCTCGAGATTGGCAAAATCTTGTGACGAGCACGATCGCGCTTCATCTCATCGCGCATCTTTTCGTAGATCGCACGACGATTCTCGGCACTGTTCATATCGATAAAATCGACAACTACAATACCACCCATATCTCTTAATCTCAACTGACGAGCAACTTCTTCAGCCGCAAGCAAATTCACTTGTAAAGCATTCGCTTCCTGATTGTCGGCCGTATTCGTCCTATTACCTGAGTTCACATCTACCACGTGCATGGCTTCCGTGTGCTCGATAATCAAATAAGCACCTTTCGGCATACTTACGGAACGACCAAACGCACCTTTGATTTGGCGGTCAACATTGGCAAATTGGAACAACGGCATCTGACCATTGTAATATTTCACCATTTTAGATGCACCAGGCTTTATTGCCTCGATGTAATCCTTCACCTCCTCAAAGAGATCCTGATCATCAACGGTAATACCAACAAAGTTGTCGTTGAAAACATCGCGCAAGAATGCACTCGCACGATTCATCTCACGAAAAATACGTACTGGCTTATTAGATCTTTTGACACCCTTGTGGAGCGATTTCCACTTGCGCATTAACGAATCTAAATCTGCCTGTAGGTCTTCCGCAGTCTGTCCTTTTGCGACAGTACGTATAATCACACCAAAGCCCTTTGGCTTGATGCCTCTGACCAATTTTTTCAGCCTATCCTTTTCTTCACGCTCGCGTATTTTTTGACTAACACTTACACGATTAGAAAATGGAACAAGCACTACGAATCGACCGGCAATACTCAACTCTGCTGTAATACGAGGACCCTTCGTTGAGATGGGTTCTTTCGTAATCTGAACAAGGATTTGATCACCTTGCTTCAACACATCACCAATNTTCCCTTCTTTCTCAATATTTGAGGAAGCCTGGAAATTCGTGATATCAGCTTGTTGTTTGCCTTTGAGAGTTTTTCTCAAGTAGCTCTGCCAGGAATTTATCTGCGGCCCGAGATCGTGGTAGTGCAAAAATGCATCTTTCTCATAACCAACGTCTACAAAGGCAGCGTTAAGGCCAGTGGCCAATTTTTTGACGGTCCCTAAATAGACATCGCCAACGGAGAAGCTGTCGTCCCCCTTTTCCTTAATGAGCTCTTGTAATCTCCCGTCTTCAAGTAGCGCTATATCAGCACGGTCAGAACTAGTACTAATGACTAATTCTGTCTTCATACACTAGAAGATTACTTCTTCTTGTGACGATTCTTTCTTAGACGCTTCTTACGCTTGTGCGTAGCAATCTTATGTCTTTTACGTTTTTTACCGCTTGGCATAATGCAAGTATTTAAAAGTTATTAATTCTATAAACCTTCAGCGAAATCCTTAACGCGATCCGCTTCTGGGTATGTGTTTATGTACTCGTTTGCAACCTCTAAGGCCGTCGTTGTATCTCCAGTCTGAAGCAAAGCCTGCGCCTTGTTCAAAGTATACATCTCATTCTCTGGGTGCAGCTGGCTAAGCTGGTGGAATCTATCCACTGCTTTGTCCCACTGACCACTCATCATAGAAAAGTTCCCTAACCACATCAAAGCTTTCTCGTGATTAGGATCTTCACGAAGAACTTCTAGAAGCATACCAATGGCAACCATCGGTGCTCCTTCTCCACTTTGAATAATGGCTACGGCTTCATCCACTTTTACATCCAAAGCAGTCGCACCTTCAGTTTCTTCCACTATTGGCTCCTGATAGGGAGTCCTCGGAAGATTGAAGATGGCTACTGCAGCAATTATCGCTACAGCTAATGCTATGTATGTATTGCGTGACAAATTACCCTTCTACTGGAACGTTTTCTTTTACGCCTTCAACGAAAACTTTCGCAGGCTTAAATGCTGGGATGTAATGAGCTGGAATAACGATGGTAGTATTCTTAGAGATGTTTCTACCTGTCTTCTGAGCGCGCTTCTTAACAATGAAAGAACCGAACCCACGCAAGTAAACATTGTTACCGTCTTCGAGGCTGTGCTTGATCTCCTTCATGAAGCTCTCTACAACTGCTTGAACTTCACCTCTCTCCATTCCTGTTTTATCAGAAATTTTAGTAACGATATCCGCTTTAGTCATTTGCTCTTTATTTTTAGGTCGTCTAGACCGGTTATTGAGGGGCGCAAATATATAGCTATTCTCCTTATTTACAGCTTGTAATAAATAAAAAAATCACACAACCTTAGGATGGCCACCAATTCACTTAACAGCTTTAGAATCAGTATTGAAGACTATTACCGGTCTAACAAACGATCGCTCCCATGGCGCAAGCAGGACCCTGTACCCTATGAAGTATGGCTCAGCGAAATCATTCTACAGCAAACCCGAGTTGCTCAAGGAACACCATATTGGGAGAAAATCCTTGCAGCCTTCCCTACCATAGAAGCATTGGCCAATGCCGAAGAAGATAAGCTCATGTCGCTATGGACTGGGCTTGGCTACTACAATAGGGCAAGGAACTTACAGAAAGGCGCCAAACAAGTGGTCGCCGATTTCGGCGGTGAATTACCTTCCACTTACGAGGAACTGTTGACCATTACAGGAATTGGTCCCTATACCGCGGCAGCCATAGCAAGTATTTGCTTTGATCAAAAGGTTGGTGTAGTAGATGGAAACGTTTATCGGGTCTTGAGTCGATTCTTTGGCATCTCCACTCCAATCAATCAAACCGCCGGCATCAAAGAATTTCAAATATTGGCCAACGAAATCATCCAAAGCAGTTCTGACCCCGCCTCTTATAACCAAGGCATCATGGAATTTGGCGCACTTCATTGCACCCCAAAAAAACCCCTTTGCATGATGTGCGATTTAGCCGACATCTGCAGCGCTTTTAATGAAGGTAAAGTGGATCAATTACCTGTAAAGGTGAAAAAGGGAAAGCGCACTGCTGAAGAAATCCATTACGCAGTAGTCCAAACTAAAGATGGCATTGCTTTGCGAAAAAGAGGAACTGATGGCATCTGGGCTGGCCTTTATGAGCCCCCACGCCTAAGCGAGGCTCCTGAAAATGGAAAAGAAGTGGCCCCGACAATTGTGCATAAACTAAGTCACAAAGATTTAAAATGTCATTTCTGGGATGTGCCTAAGGAGATGCTTAATGAGCCAACAACCTATTATACAAAGGATGAGGCGGCAGAATTAGGCATGCCAATTATTATCGCAAAGCTTGTTGAAAACATAAAGATGTAAGCGAGTTGAAAATGCCTAACTTTGATTGTATACAACGCATAATAATAAGTTAGAATGGCTGGTACATTGAACAAAGTGATGCTGATCGGAAACTTGGGTAAAGACCCTGAGATCATGCATTTTGACAACGGGGGTTCTTTGGTAAAATTTCCTATCGCAACATCTGAAACTTACACGAATCGTGAGGGTCAGCGAGTAACAAACACAGAATGGCACAACGTGGTGATCAACGCTAAAGGCTTGGTTGACGTGGCCCATAAATACCTTAAGAAGGGACACAAAGTGTACCTCGAGGGACGTATTAAAACGCGCAAATGGCAAGACCAAACTGGAGCGGATAGATACACCACTGAAATTCAAGTAAATCAAATGACTATGCTCACTTCGCGCGCCGAGAGTGAAGGCATGTCTTCAGATCATAGCGGAGGTTACGCCCAGCAACCGCAGGCAGCGGCTGCTCCTGCAGCTCCAATGCCGGCAGCACCTGCGATGAATAATTCACAGGAAGAGGACGACCTCCCCTTCTAATTGTTTCACGAAATAGCAGAAATTGGACCCGGATCCTTCCAGTATAATTAATACAGTTTTTCTCAGTTCCGCCAACGGTATGGCAGGACTAGCTGTGCTCGCCGCAATCCTTGTCCTCTTGCTCATTTGCTCTGCCCTTATTTCGGGTAGCGAAGTAGCTTTTTTCTCGTTTAACGCGGCTGATTTAGAGGCCTTAGAAGAAAGCAATGCAGAAAATGACAAGATCAATGGACTACTTCGACAGCCTGACGAGCTACTAGGTACCATCCTTATCGCAAACAACTTCGTCAATGTGGGGATAGTCATCCTATCCTCCTTCTTGTTGAACGAGTATTTCTCGCCCGAGAATTGGTCGCCACTCGTAGTTTTTCTAGTTGAAATACTGGCTATCACAGCGGTACTATTACTGTTTGGAGAGATCCTACCAAAGGTATATGCCCGAAGCTCCCGCTTGCGCTTCGCCAAGATGGTCGCCACATTCCTTGGTGGCATACACAAAGTGCTTCTTCCATTAAGTAGCCGTTTGAGTAAAACAGTGAACAGGCTGTCTATCGAGGGCAAAGGGCCAAGTCTAAGTGTGGACGATCTTGAACAAGCTTTAGAATTGACCAGTGACGAAAGCACTTCTGAAGACGAACAACGTATTCTTCAAGGTATCGTACGCTTTGGATCCACCTCTGTAAAAGAAGTCATGACACCACGTACTTCCGTAGTTGCTATCGAACAACGCACCGGATATCATGAGGCACTTTCGAGAATGACCGAGAGTGGCTATTCGAGAATTCCTGTTTTCGAAGAAAACCTTGATCAGATCAAAGGACTCCTGTATGTGAAGGACTTACTCCCTTATATGGATGCAAGCGAGAGTTTTGGATGGCAAGACCTCATGCGTCAACCTTTCTTTGTCCCCGAGAGCAAAAAAATTGATGATCTATTGGGAGAATTCCAGAAACGCCGAGTTCACTTGGCCATCGTAGTAGATGAATTCGGAGGCACCTCTGGAGTTATCACCCTCGAAGATGTTCTTGAGGAAATTGTCGGTGAAATCTCGGATGAATTCGACGATGATGACCTCAGCTACAGTAAACTAGACGAGCACAATTTCGTTTTTGAAGCATCCATTCCACTTATTGATTTATGCCGTGTTTTAGATTTACCAAAGGATAGGTTTGACGCCGTCGACGGCGAAAGTGATACGCTAGCCGGATTAGTATTAGAACTTGCGGGTAAGTTCCTTGAGAAGGGTGAAGAAATAAGCCATGACGAGTTTACCTTTAAAGTAGAAAGTGTGGATCAGCGTAAAATCATCCGTGTTAAAGTGACCATCGCACCAACTCAAGAAGATTAGATGAAGAAATTTGTCCTGTTTATTTCACTCATTGCCTTAGCTTCATGTGATTCCGATCCAATAGCAAGGCCGAATGGCTATATGAGAATTGGCCTGCCTGAAAAAGCATATACCCCTTTAACTCTCGTAGGCTGTTCTTTTCAAAGCAGCATGAATAAAGAGGCCAAAGTAATATTCAAGGATTCAGCAAACTGCTGGATAGATATTGTTTACCCTAGCATACGTTCTACCATTCAGCTGACTTATAAGCCCGTGGAAGGGAATCTTGAAGCTCTGTTTATTGACGCGCAGAAATTGGCTTACAAGCATACTGTTAAGGCCTCAGGTATGCGCGAGCAACTCTTCACCTATGACAGCGCAAGGGTCTACGGCATGTATTACGAAATGTCTGGAGCCTCTGCAGCCACCACTCAGTTTTATGCTACTGATAGCACGAATCACTTTTTAAGAGGGGTGCTTTATCATTACAGTGCACCAAACCCAGATAGTCTTGCTCCAGTCACTGAATTCATGCGCGAAGAGATGCTAGAGCTAATTGCAAATTTGAGTTGGAATGAGCAGTCGTAAACTTCTTTTTGTTGCCTCTACGCCCACTGAAGCCAACCTTGTAGCCAGTTTTTTGGAAGGCAATAGCATTCGAGTAGAACTCGAACATCTCACTATGGCCTCTGTGCTACCTGTAGGGGGAAACCTAAGCGTTAAAGTTTATGTGTTCGAGGCGCAGTGGGATCGCGCACTAGATCTTCTTAAGACTTACGTAGAGCGAGAAAGAGAGGATAGCTGATCGAAGCNAAAATCCCTATGCTTAAAACTAGATGCACCGGTTGCATNGCCTTAGGTAANCCAAGGAAATAAAGCACGANACCAATAGCCCATTCTAAACCAATGGCAAAAACAAGCGCAGAGAATCCTGGAATCACCNCAGCTTTGACTCTACGCAGGTAGAACAACACACTTGTTAGGATGATTACAATCCAAGCGAAAGACCTGTGNATTCGCGGCATTGCTTCACTAATACTTGGAATAATTTCTAAGCGGTCGGTAACACCATGATCAACGGCTGCATCAACGAGCTCCCTTGTTTGTGTCCCCAAGAATATTTGCACAACCACAGCAACTAAAAGCGCAACCAACACCCTTAATATAGACTTCGGAAGTTCTTTTGAGCCTTCATCATTTCTTGCTCTCAGAGCTAAAAGAAGCAATACAATAGCAACCGACCCCATCATGTGAATAGTAATTTGGTTAGGAACCAAGTTTCCATCAACAACTAACTTACCCAACCAAGCCTCGAAGCCCAAGAGGATCAAAACACCAAATGACAAGAGAGCGTTCCAAACGCTCTTTCTAATCTGAATAAAAGCTAAGACGGTCATCAAGAGTATTGGCAAGCCTGATAGGGCACCGATCAATCGATTGATAAACTCAATCCAAGTATGTACGGGATTGAAAATGGTATATTCATGACGATCAAAAACGCTCCAATTTCTTTTATCAAAAACCTCNGAAGTAACGACATCTGCTGTAGCGACCCAAAATTTATCTTCAAAAAGAATCATCTGTCCTTCCTCGAAGGATTTGCCTGGACGCCAAGTCAGGGTTTCAACATCAGAAGGAGGGATATTGTAACCAAAGCATTGTGGCCAATCCGGACACCCCATACCAGAGCCTGTAGCACGAACTACCGAACCGGCGAGAATTACCAGAAAAATAAAGACCAAAGAAATGGTTGCAAGCTTTTTAATTAAGGGACTGGCCATAACCGCAGTTTACTTCAAAACAGTTGCCGAATACAAATCGCCACCGCCTACTGCGGCTATGCGCTCTGTAATTTCTTTGGCACTAACTAAGGTAGAATCAAAGCTTACTACAGCAGTACTATCAGCGAAGGTGATTTGAAAATCTACGACGCCTTCACTCTTACCTAATTTACTTTCAATAGCACCCTTACACCCCATTTCACAAGTCATGCCTGATACAAACAATGAAGCTTCAGCGTTTGCAGTAGCTACAGCAACAGGCTGATTTTCAGCTGCAGGAATAGTAACCACCTCTGGTTCAGGGGTTGAACAAGANACGAGAACCAATGTTGCTGCTACTAGGAAAGAGTATTTCATCACTTTATTTTTTTACAAAATTAAGGGCGGTCCGCACATAGACTGTGCTTTTTGTTACAAATTTGCCGCATGAGCACCACAAAAGAAAACAACCCTCTACTGCCTTGGTTCATTTTTATCGGACTTGCCTTGATCTGGGGCTCATCTTTCATCTTAATGAAGCGCGGTCTGCAGAGCTTTACCTATACCCAAGTTGGAACACTTCGGGTGAGCATTGCGGCTATTTTCATGACGATCATTGGTTTTCGTCACTTTCGATTCTTTCAAAAGAAAGACCTCATCCCATTGCTCATTGTAGGCTTCTTAGGAAATGCTATTCCTTACGTACTATTTCCGCTAGCGGTTAACCACCTTGATAGCGGTGTAGTTGGGATTATCAACTCTCTAGTACCGCTATTTACTGTACTCATAGGAGGGTGGTTTTTTGGTCAAAAAGCAGGCAAAACTGCTTGGCAGGGAGTAGGCGTTGGTTTATTGGGGGCAGCACTGCTTATCCTCCCTATGAACAGCATATTACAAGGTGCTTTTGAAATGGAAGGCGAAATCGCTTACGGCTTGTTCGGTGTGCTTGCTACAATGATGTACGGAACGTCTGTGAACACTCTTAAGATGCAACTACCTCATCTACGTGCCCTCACAGTAACAACGCTGAGCTTGGCAAGCGCTGCGCCATTTACCATTATCTACAGCTTGAGTTCAGGAGTTTTTGACGTCTTCGAAACCGATCCAAATGCCCTGCAAAATTTTGGATATATCTGCATTCTCGGAATCTTAGGAAGTGGACTAGCGGTGATTATGTTTAACCGATTGATCCAAATGACTAGCGCTCTTTTCAGCTCATCTGTCACTTATGCAATTCCTATTGTAGCAGTGCTGTGGGGAATTTGGGACGGAGAGCAAATACTTTGGAATCACTTAGCTGGGTTGCTAATTATCGTTACGGGTATATATCTGATCAATAAACGATGATGGCATAGGCTGCATCCCTATTTTTTCCCTATGAGAGCAGGAAATTACATTTGTTGGCCAATTTTCGAGAAGATTTGACTCAATGGTGTGACAATCTTTACCAAGAAAAACAACTGTCCCGAGTCCCAATCTGCTCTGATAAACTATGGTGAACCCATTCATATCTGCCAATTCCTTGGTCAACATTAAACCGATACCCAATCCACCTGATTTTGATTCCAGTTTTTGACCCAATTGTTTCAGTGTTTTAACACTCATACCTACACCATCGTCAGCAATTTTGATGACCCAATCACTTGAATCTCCAATTAAACTGAACCTTACCTTGCCTTGGGTATGCTTGAGTGCATTACCTACAAAATTCTGAATACCATAAAACACTCCGCAAAAATCAGATATTCTAAAGCTACTACTAGGTATGGACTCTATTTGAATGCGATCAGAAATGTTCGCCACCTTCTTCACAAGATCATTAGAGCCAATCTGAGCGACGTCTGCATTAAATGACATCATATCCTCAGTAGTTTGAATCAAGGTTGACACCGCGGATTCGTAACGCTCAACATCCACACCTTTTATCATATCTATTTCCAACTGCATCTGAAGCGTCGCTAATGGGGAGCGCAAATTATGCGCAATCATCTTGTTCAATCTATCCAAAACGCCTTTAGTCTTCGTTTCCAATTCAAATTGATGTTGAAATTCCAATCGACTATAATGACTTAAAGTTAACAGAACACCAACTGAAAGCACAGCATAAGATCCTGATATCACATAACCAAGCCCCATATCCTTGTAATTGAAAAACGCGGAAGTATCCACTCTATTCAACTCGATAAGACCAAAAACAAAAACTATAAATGTCAATATGAACCAAAAAACGACTGAAGGGCCTACCTTTTTATAGTTTGGTATGACAGGTGTCAATGACATCAATACATTGGCAATGAGCGGCTGTAGTACCAGGGTATTTTGCATTCCTTCTATAATACCATGACCCAGAGAGGCGAAAGCTAAAGTATACATTAGAGCGTACTCGAGCTTTCCTACACTCTGAACAGCTCTTTTTTCCTCAATTAACCTATAGACTCCTGCGGTAACCCAAAACAAG
>JGI26088J50261_1001964_pt1 | contig 10710 bp, 10 predicted proteins | sample SaaInl1SG_22_DNA_FD_50261 | JGI IMG/M metagenome (IMG submission 50261)
TGCCGTCATCTTCGCCGCGTCCCCAAAACAAGCGGTCGGGTAAGGCGTGTCCCATGCCGGGTGCAAAGCCTGCATCCAGACTCTGGTCGAGATAGGTCAGCGCTTCTGCGCAGGCGGACTGCAAGTCTTCGCCTGCACCCAGCAGGGCCGTGAGGGCGGCTGACAGGGTTTCACCAGCGCCGGTGAAAGTGGTGTCAAACCGCTCGAAGCGTGCGGTGGCCAACACGGTCTCAGGGGACGCTAGGTGGTTTTCTAAAAATTGCTCAGGTGCATTTAACCCGGTGACCAAGGTGTAACTCACGCCGTGTAGCTGCGCGGCGCGAGCCACGTCGCGCGGTGTGGGGGGCTTTTCGCTCGCCCAGTCGGGTAATAACCAGCGACACAAGGTGCTGTAGTTGCCCACGAGCACGGCGGTTTGCGGGAGCATTAATTCGGTGAACGCGTCTAAGTAGGCATCTAGAGCGATATCGTCCATCCACGTCAAACTGGGCATATAGGCAACGACGGGGGTGTCCGCGTAGTCGTTGGCAATTTGCGCCACTGCGCTGATGTTTTCTGGACTGCCCANAAAGCCGACTTTGANACTGGTCACGGGNATGTCTTCGAGCACCATGCGGGCTTGGTCGTTGATGGCATCAGCGTCCAGCGAGACGTGGTCTTGGACGGCGGTGGTGTCTCGGATGAGCNCCGCGGTGACCACGGGCAGCATGTGCACAGAGGCGGAACCCATGGCGCCGATGTCAGCGGCCAAACCGCCAGCACCCGTTGGGTCATTGGCATTGAACGACAGCACGCACGGCAGCGTTAGCTGGTGNGCGGTCGTGCTCGTGTCCCGTTTGCTGGGCTGCTTGGGCGGCGAATCTAAAGCATCGGTCATGGGTTTGCTCGTTGAGGGGCTGTCTCAGTTCCTTCGGGGGTACGCTTCTGCACCGATACAATGTGATCATTCTATGACACGGTTTTAAAAAAATGAGCGACTCAACGACTTGGATGTGCCTGATCTGCGGCTGGATGTACAACGAAGCCGAGGGCGCGCCAGCGGACGGCATTGCCGCAGGCACCAAATGGGCAGATGTCCCCATGAACTGGACCTGTCCCGAGTGCGGCGCGCGCAAGGAAGATTTTGAAATGGTTCAAATCTAATTCTCGCGGGTGGCGCCCTTCAGGGCTTGGGCTTCTTCACGACGGCGTAGCGAGCCAACGTTCGCTCGCGGGCGGCGGCATGGTCGACGATGGGTTTAGGGTAGTTCTCCCCTAAGGTAACGCCGGCGGTGATGAGGTCGAAGGGGTCGGCTAGCCAAGGGGCGTGTATGCGTTTGTCCGACAGCTCAGCGAGAACCGGTAAGTAGCGGCGAATAAACTTGCCCTGCGCGTCAAACTTCTCGCTCTGTGTCGTGGGATTAAAAATNCGAAAGTACGGTTGCGCATCACACCCGCTAGAACTGGCCCATTGCCATCCCCCGTTGTTGGCAGACAGGTCAAAGTCTATGAGCTTNTCCGCGAAGTAGTCAGCCCCCCAGCGCCAGTCTATGCCTAAGTCTTTGGTGAGGAAGCTGGCAACGACCATGCGTAAGCGGTTGTGCATGTAACCGGTTTGGTTGAGTTGGTGCATCGCAGCATCCACCAGTGGGTAGCCCGTTGCGCCTTGGCACCACGCGTGAAAGAGGGCCTTGGCGCTGGCGCCGTGTTCCCACTTGATGGCGTCGTATTCAGGCTTGAATGCGCGATCGACGATGCGTGGGTGGTGGTGCATCACCTGCATATAAAAATCACGCCAAATTAACTCCCCTAGCCAGGTGCTGGCACCCGCATGGCCTTGGCTATGACCGGCGAAGGCATGTTGGGCGAGGGTGCGAATAGACACGGTTCCAAAGCGCAGGTGAACGCTCAGGTAGCTGGGGCCCTTGACGGCAGGGAAGTCACGCGTGTCCTTGTAGCGGGCCATGCGGGGCAAGAAGTCGGCCAACAAGGCCGCAGCGCCAGACGCGCCCGGCGTGATATTTTGTGCCACGAGGTCGACAGGCGTAAACCCCATACTGGTTAGTGAGGGCATGTCGCCCAGTGCCTTGAGGTCTGAGGGCAGGGCATCGGTTTGTGCTAGGGCGGTTGCGTAACGCTCAGTGGGGTAGGCCTTTAGGTAGTAGGGCTCTAGCTTCTTGAGCCAGGCGTTTTTGTAGGGCGTGAAGACGCCAAAGGGGCGTGCTTGTTGCGTGAGGACCTCGCTACGCTCGAAAATGCATTGGTCTTTGTAGGTGTTGAGCAGGATGCCGTTGTGCGCAAGGTGTCCAAAAATAGCGGCGTCTCTCGCCAGTGCCTGTGGCTCATCGTCGTGGTTGGCAAATACCGCATCCACGCCCAAGGCTTTCGCCGTGCGCGGTATCGCTCGTTCGCTCTGGTCGTGGAGGCATAGCACGGGCTGGGCATTGGCGCCGGCTACCGCGCGTAGCTGTGTGTTGAGGTCCACCAAGCTGCTGTGAATAAAGGCGACGCGCCGATCGGTTGTGGGCAAGGTGTCCAAAATGGCCTTGTCGAATACAAAGATACAAAAAACGGTGTCGCACTGCTTGAGCGCGTGATAAAGCGCGGCATTGTCCGTCAAGCGCAGGTCCCGCCTAAACCACATCAGGCCTTTTGTGTACTTCTTTTTCATCGTGTAGATTGCTCGATTGGGTCGTGAGAGGGTGCGGATTGTCGGCAGCGCCCGCACCCCTTAAAATAACATCATGCCTACTGATTCTGCCGCGATTGACCTCACCCATCATTTCCTCATTGCTATGCCCGGGTTGGAGGACGACCTTTTCGCTCGCAGCGTGGTCTATGTGTGCGAGCACAGTGCGCGGGGCGCGCTGGGCCTGATTATCAACAAGCCGAGTGATCTGCCGCTGGCCGGTCTCTTTGAGAAGATCGCATTACAACTGCATCGTGACGACTTAACCGATGCGCCCGTGTTCCGGGGTGGCCCCATTCAAACCGAGCGGGGTTTTGTGTTGCATGCGCCCATGGGGCAGGGCGGTGAGTCGGTTTACTCTTCCACTTTGGTGATTCCTGGCGACGGCTCTGGCCTGAAGGGTGTNGACTGGCCAAACTCTGAAATTCATGTTGCGCTTAGCGTGGAGACCGATGACGATGCAGCGCCGTCCGCGCCGCCAGACGCCCCAAAATATGGGCCTGCGCGCCTAGAAATGACCACCTCTAAAGACGTGCTGGAGGCAATGGCTGAAGGCGCAGGCCCTGCTCGGGTGTTGGTCACGTTGGGCTATGCCACTTGGGGCAAGGGCCAACTCGAATCGGAGTTGGCTGAGAATGCNTGGCTGACCGTGCCTGCGGACGAGTCGATTATTTTTAATACACCGCCTGAGCTTCGCTACAGCCAAGCCATGGGTTTATTGGGTTTGGATGCAGGCATGCTGCACGGTGAGGCAGGACACGCCTGATGTCCATGCGGCCACTACCGCCAGTGATCGCCTCCGATGTGCAGTTGTTCCTAGCTTTTGATTATGGGGAGAAGCGTACCGGTGTCGCCAGCGGTAACCGCCTGACCCGCAGCGCCACCCCCTTGGGCACGATCGCCGCGCAAGGGGACGCGAAGTGGCCTCAGATTGCCCAATACCTGAAAGACTGGTCGCCACAGGCCGTCGTGATTGGGGTGCCACGGCACCCAGACGGCGCCGACCACGAGAACACGCTTGCGGCGCAAAAATTTGGCCGACAAATCGCGGGTCGTTTTGCCGTGACTGTATTTGAAACCGACGAGCGCTACACCACCACCGAAGCGCATAGCCTCGGTGCAAAGGATGCAGACGCCGTGGCCGCTTGTATTATTCTTGAGCAATTTCTTCGGAGCCTACCGTGACCAGCCAGTTTGATAACACCGTGNAGGCAGATGCCTTGGACGCAGANGGTCTCTACCAGCAACTATTGACGGCGATACGCCCCTTGACGGCGACGGCTGACAAGCCCGTGCGTTTGGTTGGTATCGCCTCCGGCGGCGTGTGGCTTGCCCAACGCCTGCAGAAGGACTTGGGCTTGGCGGGGGAGTCGGGCGTGATTTCCAGCAGCCTGCACCGNGATGACTTTTCCAAGCGTGGCCTCAGCTCTATGGGGGTACAAACGAAATTACCTTTTGACGTGAACGGCGCCACCGTGTGGCTTATCGACGATGTGCTGTACACCGGGCGCACGATACGCGCCGTGCTGAACGAGTTATTTGACTACGGTCGCCCNGCCGATGTGAGGTTGGCCGTTTTGGTCGATCGCGGTCAGCGGGAGTTGCCCGTTCAGGCCGATCTGGTGGTGGCTCGTTGCTCGGTGCCGAGCACGCAGTCACTGGAGCTGTCGCAAACGGACGGCGGTCGTCTAACCTTTGGGATTGAAACTGCGGATTAAACGCCGCAGAATCACTTTGCACCGCCACACTTTATTGCCCTAGCGCCCCTATGCGAACACAACGTAACCCCCAACTGAACGCCAACGGCGAGCTCATACACCTGCTCTCAACCGAAGGCCTGTCCAAAGAGATGTTGACCCACATCTTGGACACAGCCACCAATTTCGTGAGTGTCAGCGACCGCGAGGTCAAGAAGGTGCCTTTGCTGCGCGGGAAAAGTGTTTTCAATCTGTTTTTTGAAAACTCCACCCGTACACGGACCACNTTCGATATCGCTGCCACCCGGTTGAGCGCCGACGTGGTTAACCTAGACATCGCGCGCTCCTCTGCCAGCAAGGGCGAGAGCCTGTTGGACACCATTGACAACCTTTCGGCGATGGCCGCGGACATTTTTGTTGTCCGCCACAACGAGTCTGGCGCCCCCTACCTCATTGCGCAACACGTGGGGCCNCATGTGCACGTGGTGAACGCGGGCGATGGGCGACACGCCCATCCGACCCAAGCCCTGCTGGACATGTACACGATTCGCCACTTCAAGGGGGACTTTTCCAATTTGAGTGTGGCGATTGTTGGTGACGTGGCGCACTCGCGTGTTGCGCGCTCAAACATTCATGCCTTGACGACCTTGGGCTGCCCTGACCTGCGTGTGGTGGGGCCCAAGACCTTGGTGCCGAATGACATGGCACAAATGGGCGTTCGGGTCTGTAACGATTTGCGCTCCGGCATCGACGGTGTCGATGTGGTGATTACCTTGCGTCTACAAAACGAACGCATGAGTGGCGCCTTGTTGCCGTCCGCGCAGGAGTTTTTCAAGAGTTACGGCCTGACGCCCGAGCGCCTGCAGTGGGCTAAGCCCGATGCCATTGTGATGCACCCGGGGCCCATCAATCGAGGGGTTGAGATTGCTTCGTCGGTCGTTGACGGGCCACAAGCGGTGATTTTGTCGCAGGTAACCTTCGGTATCGCGGTTCGTATGGCCGTGATGTCTATTGTTGCCAGCCACGAGGGCTAATGACTGGCCATGGCGAGTGCACCCCAACAACCGACCCCCTTAACCCAGTACGTGTTTTAAATCGCCTGAGCACCATATCGATATGAAGATTCTGATTCAATCCGGACGTGTCATCGACCCCAATAGCGGGCTAGAGGCCGTTCAAGACCTTGCCATTGCCGCTGGTCGCATTGTGGCGATGGGCGCGCAGGTCAAAGACTTTTCGCCCGAGCGTGTGATCGATGCCACCGACTGTGTGGTGGCGCCCGGCTTGGTTGATCTGTGCACGCGCTTACGCGAGCCGGGGTTCGAGCATGAGTCAATGTTGGAGTCTGAGATGTCCGCCGCCGTTGCGGGCGGTATTACCTCCTTGGTCTGTCCGCCAGATACTGACCCGGTCTTAGATGAGCCGGGCTTGGTTGACATGCTCAAGTTTCGAACCAAAAAGCTGCGTCAAGCACGCGTCTTCCCGTTGGGGGCTTTGACCCGTGGCTTGGAGGGGGAGGTGCTGACTGAAATGGCCGAGCTCACCGAGTCAGGTTGCGTGGGTTTTGGGCAAGCGGATGCGCCGATACAGAATACGCAGGTACTGCAACGCACGTTTCAATACGCGGCCTCGTTTGGTTACAGCGTCTGGTTGCGTCCGCAAGATTACTGGCTGGGTCAGGGTGTCGCTGCCAGTGGTCCGCTGGCCACGCGCATGGGCTTGTCTGGCGTGCCTGTGTCTGCTGAGGTGATTGCGCTAGAAACTATTTTTGAGCTGATGCGAGGCACCCCAGCGCGGGTGCACCTCTGTCGTATTAGCAGTGCCCGCGGGGTGGACTTGGTGCGCGCCGCCAAGGCCGAAGGCTTGTCCGTGACCTGCGATGTCAGCGTGCACAATTTGCATCTCATTGATGTAGATATGGGCTATTACGATGCGCGCTTGCGTTTGCAACCACCCGTTCGGCAACAGCGTGACCGCGACGCCCTGCGTGCGGGGTTGGCGGATGGCACTATTGACGCCTTGGTTAGCGACCACAACCCCGTCGAAGCGGATGCCAAAAACCTGCCCTTTGCGCAAGCAGAACCGGGCGCCACTGCGGTGGAGTTGTTGCTGAGTTTGGCCCTTAAATGGGGACGTGAAGACCAGGTGCCGTTGCAGCGCGTGATCGCGGTTTTGACGCAAGGGCCTGTCAAAGTTCTGGGTCAAAGTCTGGGAAGTTTGCAAGCCAGCTTAGGCCAAATCACCCTTGGTGGTGTGGCGGATATTTGCGTTTACAAGCCGGATGCCGCGTGGGTGGTGGGCGCAGACACATTGCGAAGCCAAGGAAAGCACACCCCCTTTGCGGGTTATGAATTGCCCGCAAAAGTAGCCACCACCATTGCCGGTGGCTATATTGCCTTTGACGCAGGCTGAGCGCGATGCGAGCAATCCCTGCGGCTTGGCGCATGATATTGGGCGTGAGTCACGTTCTGCGCGGTCTACGAACCATTAACAAACACTTTGCCACGGCAACGCAAACCGAGCGTGACGCGATGGTGCAGGCGTGGTCTCTCGCCTTGCTTGAGCTGCTAAATGTTGAATTGGTCACTGATGGTGCTGAGCCTGTACCCGGCTTGGTGGTTGCAAACCACGTCTCGTGGTTGGATATCTTGGTGATGAATGCCGCACACCCCGTCCGGTTTTTATCGAAATCAGATGTCAAGCAGTGGCCCTTACTCGGCCGCCTGATTGCGGGGTCTGGTACGTTATTTATAGAACGTGCAAAGCGCCGCGATGCGCTGCGGGTGGTGCAGCAAATTACGACGTATTTACGTGATGGTCACCGCGTGGCGATCTTTCCCGAGGGCACGACCAACGATGGTATTCATGTGCTGCCGTTTCATGGCAACTTGATTCAATCCGCTATCGACGCCGAGGCGGCGGTGTGTCCGGTTGGGATACGCTACATGGACAAGGCCAGTGGCCAACGCAGCTTGGCGCCCGCCTATATTGATGACGACACGCTGGTAGGCTCCATTTGGCGGACGCTACGCAGTGGTCGCATGGTGGCGCGGGTGCGCTTGGGTGAGCCACAACTAAACGTGGGACGTGACCGGCGCGTATGGGCGAGCGACCTTCAACGCGCGGTCGTCACCCTGACCGCTGAGTAAATACGAGGCCGTGCGACGTGCGGCTAAACCTCGGGGCGTCAGCCTTGGCTGGCTTGGCGGCGGGCCACCATCTTTTCTGCGCTGACTTTGCGGTCGGCATTGACCTGAGTAACCGTTGCGCGCGTTGACAGGTGTCGCAGGTACTCTTTGACGGGAAGTTCTGACAGAAAATCTTGGCCGTAAATAATTTTGGTGGCCGTGGAGATGAGCGGCAGGTGGGCAACTGCCGTGCAGTCAGCGAGGCTGAAGGTATCGCCCCCAATAAACGGTGTGAAGCGTGCCAGCGATGCGAAGGCTGCAATGTTTTTCTGCAGTTGCGTCGCCGTCTTTTCCTTTAAGTTGTCACTTACCTTGCCGCCAAAAAACGCCTCTTTGTATAGGTTTCGCGCGACCAACTCAAGGTGTAGGTCAATGTAGGTGGCGAGCTCACGCACCTTGGCGGCTTGAAAGGGGTCTGCCGGCACCAGCGGGTGCGCGGGGTATTGTTGCTCGATGTAGTCGAGCATCACAGTGGACTCGCATAGAGCGCCCGACGGCGTCAGTAGGTAAGGCACCTTGCCTAGCGGTGAGGCACGGGTGTCAACCTCCGAGGTCCACACCTCCGACTCTTGAAACGGAACACCTTTCTCGAGCAGTGCCAATTTGACTTTGTTGTAATAGTTGCTTGCTGAAAAGCCGCATAAAGTGATCATGTGATGCCCGTTGGTTAAGATGACTGGTTAGGAAGAGTGCGTGTAAACAATGCGATAATTTTGCCACGGAAGCAGGCTCTGTCGGCCCCGCTCTGTGTTGCCCCCACTTTGCGTCACGTAATGGCGTACCAATTTCTTTGAGGTTTTCATGCTCCAACGATGGTCTACTTTCTCGTTAGCCGCAGCGGTCTTTTCTGCACTGCTCACGGCGGCTCCCACAACGGTAAATGCACAGGAGATTGTTGTAGAAGATGCGTGGGTGCGAGCGACTTTACCAGGGCAAATGGCCACCGCAGCATTCATGACAATTACGGCAAAAAATAAAGAGGCGACCCTCGTTGGCGCGTCGTCGTTGATAGCTGGTATCAGCGAAGTCCATGAAATGGAGATGGCTGCGGGCGTCATGCGCATGCGCGCGCTGGCTGATGGTTTGGCGTTGACTGCAAACAAACCCGTTGAGCTGACGCCTGGCGGCTATCACATCATGATGTTTGATCTGAAGCGTGCTGTCGTTGCAGGCGAGCAGGTGCCACTGACCTTGACGTTGGTTGACGCGAATGGCAAGAAGCAAAGCATACAGGTCAGTGCTCAAGTGCGCCGCTTAGGAGTAAATAGTGACATGCCCGCAGATCATGGCAACGGCCATAGTCATGGTCATAGTCACGGCGAAGGTATGAAGCACTGAGGCTGGGTTGAGGGACCGGCGTGTGCCGTGACTAACACCTTAGCTGTCACCAAGCATGCGCCAAGGTCTGGCACGTGCTAGACGATATTTATTCCGGCTAGTATGCTGTTCTCTATCGCGTGGCCCACAGCGCTCACTGAACAAGTGGTGAGCAAACAGCACACCGCCGTTCGGGCTGCGGACACCGGGAACTTACATGCTCAATCACGACGAGGCGCATTACCTAGCGCAGGTCACGCACTACGCCCAAACGACGGTTGCACCGCTTGCCGCCAAATGGAGTCTTGGTGAAACGCCGACAGAGGCTTTTTATGTGACAGCGGCAGCCATGGGCCTCCATGCGCTGGAGTTACCCGTCCATGCGGGCGGTCTGGGCCATGGCTTCGCCCTGAAGGCCGCAGTGTGCGAGACCTTAGCGGCTGCCGATTTTGGTATCGCGATGTCTTTAATCAATACCCACAATGTGGCCAAGCACTTGGCACATTCAGACAACGCCGAGGTGAGACAGACCTACCTGCCAAGATTGCTGATACAAGCGAAGACTGCTTGCACCGCCTTGACAGAGCCTGGTGCAGGCTCCGATTTCGCTGCGATTCAAACCCGAGCGTTTCGGTGCGACGGCGGTTGGCGCTTAAACGGAGAAAAAGCCTGGATCATTAACGCGCGCCATGCCTCACTCGCTATTGTCTACGCACAGTGTGCCGAGCCAGGAAACCGCGATGGCATCGCCGCGTTCTTGGTTGACCTAGAAGACGCCGCCTGCGAGCGCAGTACGTCGGCCATGGCAGTCAATCAAACCAGCATCGCGACGGGCGGCTTCACCCTGCGTGACTATTTTGCACCTGACGCCCACTGCCTCATGCCGGCTGGTCAGGCCTTTCGTGCCATCTTGTCAGAGCTCAATGGCGCACGGATTTATGTCGCCGCGATGTGCGTCGGTATGCTTGATTCGGCGGTTGCACACGTCCATGCCTATGGGCAACGCAGGCAAACTTTTGGGGGCAACTTGCTGTCACACCAAGCATGGCGACTTGAGCTGGCCAAAGCGACGACTGACCTCGCCGCGGCAAGGAGCCTGGTGCACCAAGCAACACAGCAAATGGATTCAGGGGAAGATGCGCAGCTACTGGCCGCACAGGCAAAAGTATTTACCGTACAAACCTGCCGCCATCATCTGCCCAAACTTCTACACGCCATGGGTGCCGAGGGCTTGGCCCCCGCGCACCCGGTTGCACGACATGTCGCTGGCGCGCAAATGGCGGGTCTTACCGATGGGTCAGATGAGATGTTGCTGGAGCGTATTGCGCACCTCAGCCGCTCGCGTGATGCTTAACCAACGAAAAAGGCCACGACTATGCAGGATGTCAACAGTCTCTATCTGCCGCGCCAGCTAGCAAGCACCGACCCAGATCGTCTCGCTTTTCAAATGTGCAACAGCGGCGAGGCGGTGACCTATCAGCAGCTGGAGGCGCGCGCGAATCAAGGTGCGCATCTATTAAGAGACGAAGGTATTGAAATAGGCGACCATATTTTGATACTGATGGAGAATCGCCGGGCGTTTTTGGAGATCTGCTTTGCCGCCGACAGAAGTGGCGTTTACTACACCACCGTCAGCACCTACCTGACCTTCGACGAGCTAGCCTATATTGCGCAGAATTGTGGGGCGAAACTCGCCATCATTTCAGATCGGTTTATTGAGCTGGCATCCCAACTTCAGGCCCTGGGTGGCGCTGACCTCAACGTGCGTATCGTCGGTGAGGCGCCCGACACGCTAGACAGCTGGGACGAGGCGGCTGCCCACTGCCCGGTGACCCCTATT
>JGI26088J50261_1001971_pt1 | contig 10686 bp, 7 predicted proteins | sample SaaInl1SG_22_DNA_FD_50261 | JGI IMG/M metagenome (IMG submission 50261)
CTTATCATATCAGTAGATATGGTCAACTATCAAAACCTTACCTGCAACCTTGCCTGAACCCAGGTCCCAGGTCCAAGTTCCAATAATCGCGCTCCTTGAACCTGGAAACGGGGTTACTGATGCCGTTTGGTAATCAGCTTTGGGTCTTGTTCAAGGGGGTGGGGGTTAAAAGAGCCAGGTCTGCGGCTCTGCGACCCCCGACCTTTGATGGATTGGCAGAGGCAGTGGGGGACAATTTTGTTTGGACAAGGGAATTATAGTCCCCGTGTCTGGGCTTAGACTCCCTCCTTCGCTGCCAAAATTTCCCTAAGGTTTTTGAAATAAAAAAGCTGCTGAACACAAGCACTGATTATATTTTATGCAGATACTCAGCTACCAGCAGGTATAATGTTAGCCCGAGGCTGATGTTAAACGGGAAGGTCACGCCTAAAGATAATGTGATGGGAATGGTCGCGTTTGAGTCCGGCAGGGCCAGCCGCAGAGCAGCAGGAACAGCAATGTAAGATGCTGATGCACAAAGGACCATCAGCAAAAATGTACCGCCAAGTGACAACCCTATAAGAATAGATGTGACAGCGCCTATGGCAGCACAGAATAGGGGCATGGCAAAGCCGAAGACAATCAGTCCGGTGGTTACCTGATGCCGGCTCTGAAATATGTTCCGCCCTGCTTTCAGCCCCATATCCAGCAGGAATAAACATAAAATGCCTGTGAAGGGAGAGGAGATGAAAACCCCGATTTCCGCCATGCCCCGCGTGCCCGTGATGATGCCAATCACAAATGACCCCAGAAGCAGAACCAGTGATCCGTTCAGCGCAATTTCACGCAAGACAGGCCGGGAAAGAGACCGTGTTCCTCTGGCCAGCCACAGGGCAGAAAAGATAGCCGGGGCTTCCATGATTGCGGCAACGGCAACCATATAACCTTCATAGTCATAGCCCAGATTTTCAAGAACACTGACAGCGGTAACAAAAGTGACAATGGAAATAGAGCCATAGTGACCGGCAACCGCCGCCGCGTCAATTTTATCAAGGGCTGTCAGAACACGAAGCAGCAGATAGCCGAAAACAGGGATAATAAAAGACAGCACAACAGCTGCGAGTGCAGAGAACGCAAGGTCGGGCGTCAGCGGGCTTTCAACAAAACTGACGCCACCTTTGAAGCCGATAGCAAAAAGCAGGTAAATCGACATGAATTTTGCCGCCACATCCGGAATGGCGAGGTCACTTTTCAGACCGCCTGCGAAAATGCCAAGGAAGAAAAACAGGATTGTGGGCGTGATAAGGTTGAGATGAAGCGTGTTCAGAATATCTGCCATCTATCAGCTCATCACTTCTTTGTTGCTGTCCGGGCGGCGCTGGCCGTATTACGCGTTTACAGGAGATGTATGAGACGTACCTGCCCGATAAAGGAGCAGAAATCCCAGCACAGCAGAGCCGAGTGATCCGGTCAGGACCCCTAACCTGACCTGATCAGCGAGCAGGTCCCCTGAAAAGGCCAGGCCGCCGATAAACAGGCTCATTGTGAAACCAATTCCTGTCAGACAGGACAGACCGTAAAGTTGAGCCCATCCGGTCTGTGCAGGGCGCGGGCTCAGCCCGCATCTGATAGACAGCCAGATTGTTCCGAACACACCAACTTGTTTGCCGGCAAACAGACCAAGGGCAATGCCAAGTGGAAGCGGCTGAAGAAACATCTCCGCCGTCAGACCCGCCAGGGATACCCCGGCATTGGCAAAAGCAAACAGGGGAAGGATAAAAAAAGCGACAAAGCCATGCAGCTTATGTTCAAGCTGTTCCAGAAGTCCGGATTCGCCTGAACCGCCTGACAAGGGAATAGCAAAAGCAAGCAGCACGCCGGCGAGAGTGGGATGAATCCCTGATTTGAGGAAGCAATACCACGACACCAGCCCCAAAATTGTGTAGAGCCAGATTTTTGTCATTTTCAGCCAGGTGAGGGCAAAGGCGAGGGCCAAGGCAAACAACCCGCTCCCCAGATAAGAAACAGAGATGTCTGTGCTGTAAAAAGCTGCGATGATAATGATTGCCCCCAGGTCATCTATAATCGCAATGGCCAGAAGCAGAATTTTCAGACTGACAGGGGCACGGGTGCCAAGCAACGCGAGAATGCCAAGCGCAAAGGCAATATCTGTTGCTGCCGGAATTGCCCAGCCATTCAGTGTTTCCGGGCTGCCAGAATTGACAAGGTAAAATAGAAGAGCTGGTGCGGCCATCCCGCCTATCGCGGCCACCAGAGGCAGGGTGGATTTCTGCAGGCTGTTTAATTGGCCAACCAGAACCTCTCTTTTTATTTCCAGTCCCACCAGAAAAAAGAACACAGCCATCAGGCCGTCATTGATCCACAGCAATAAAGGTTTTGAAAGGCTGAGGTCGGCGATGCCAAACTGGAGTTTTGTCTCCAGAAATCCAGTATAAAGAGACGACAAACCGGAATTACTTGCCATTATCGCAATCACAGTCGCTGCAATCAGCGCAAGCCCTGACTTGATATCTGTGTTCAGGCGAGAAAATTCCGAGAAAAACTTTGTCAACATCACCGACCTACAGAGTTGGGGAGGAATGTTTGGTAAGTGCCATTGTTTTTTTATTTATACAAATATATATTTTATATTGTAAATATAGGAAAAAACTATATGAATATTACGCTCCGACAACTTGAATATGTTGTAACCATAGAACAAGAAGGACAGTTCAGTCTGGCTGCAAAGCGGCTGAATGTAGCTCAGCCCAGCCTGTCTGCTCAAGTGGCGTCTTTAGAATATTTTTTCGGGGGAAAATTTTTCATCAGAAGCCGGAAGGGGGTTACAACGACCGCTCTTGGCCGTGATGTGATTAGGCGGGCAAGACAAATTCTCAAAGAGACCGAAGAGCTGAAATCCATTGTAAGCGCTGGCAGTCAGAGCCGGTTGAGTATAGGTGTTCTTCCCTCCATAGGGCCTTATCTTCTTCCGCCGGTGGTTAGAAAATTACATCAGACTGATCCGAACCTGAGGCTTGTCGTCCGTGAGGGCAATACAGAGCAGCTTGACCGCCTGTTACATAATAATCAGGTAGATCTAATTATTTCAACACCAGAGGACCATCCCGTGTTTCCGAAGCAGAAACTGTTCATTGAACAGCTATGGGCTGCATTCGCAACAGATAATATAAATCTTGTCTCAAAACAAAAAATCAAACTTGAGGCACTGACTGGAATGACGTTTCTAACCCTAGAAAAAGGACACCGTTTATCGCAGATAGTTGAGGGGCTGGCGCAACGGGCAGGCGGATATGTGTCAGACGAATACACAGGGACAAGTCTTGATGCTGTCCGTATGATGTCAGCCACAGGGGCAGGCATAGCTGTATTACCTGATATTTATGCCCTTAGTGAAGCCGCACGGGGTGATGATATTAAATTGGCAAAGATTGAACATGATGAGGCGCAGCGGCAAATAAGTTTGGTTTACAGAANTGACATCGATTATATGGATAACATTGAATTGATATGTGATCTTATGAAAGAAGAATATCAACGTCTATTAGCATTAAGCCCTTTCCAGTCATAACACGATTTTCTAGATAAACACATAACCACAGTGCTGTGGGATCGCAAGTTTGCCCTTGTTACTTGGTTCTGCCTGCCTCGATGGTAGCCCGATTTCATGGTATAATAATACCCTATAGACGGGGTGTGATTTATGCTTACAAAAGGTAACGTTAAGATCGGAATAGAATGGCGTTTTGGGGCAGATTGGCCTGGGCAGACATGCGGGGCTAAGACTCGAAAGGGGACGGGCTGCCAGCGTCCTGCAAATAAGAAGAATGGTCGTTGCAGACTACATGGTGGTGCTAGTACTGGTGCGAAGACTTCAGAAGGCCGAGACCGTATTTCGCAGGCTAACATGCGCCATGGCGAATATACAAAAGAGAAGCTTGAGAAGCGTCGCGGGAACGCTGCCAAGGGGCGGCAGATCCGCAAGGAGCTTCGCCAGATGGAGTGTGATTTAATCACTGGCGGACTACTCGATAAGCGCTGGCGGGAAAGTTTTTCAGGATAGGCTGTCACAGGTGACTCAGCAGTTTTAGAACTATTTTTATATTTTTCTGGTATATAAAAAGTTAGTTTTTTGCTGAGTCACCTGTGCCACTTGGTTTAGAACGGTAGGTCGTCGTCCATGGGCATGCAGACCTTGAGACCAAAGTAGCCCCTTACCCGGCCATGCTCTGTTCTATGCTGCTTGGTCTCGCCAAGCATCCTTATCAGAGACTTCTTGATTGCTGCCTCATCTGGAATAGTCATCTCCTCCCGGACCATATATTCGCGTGCAAGCCTGATAAGATCAGCAATAGTGTGAAAGTATTTGCCGTCAGTTGTAACACATTCGCGAACAAACTGGGCAACCGGGTCGCTCTTGCGTCTGTATACTTCCAATTCCTCAACCATGCGTGCAGTTGGCCTTAGCCCCTGCTGTTGATAAAGACGCGCTCCTTCAATACACCATTGCAAAATGCCGTCTGCCTCTGCCTTCAGTTTGTCCTGGAGGTTACGATCCATCTCAGCCGGACTGAAAACCCTAAGGAATGGTATTATCCTTACACGCCGCAAATAGGCTTCGTCCGTCTCAGAGACTTTTGGCAGTTCATTCATTGCGCATAGGAGTTGGAACTGCGGTCTGAACTCAAACCAGTCCTTGTAGAGATGCCTAGCGGTAACTTTGTCGCCGCCTGTCACTGACTTTACAGTGGTCGTGTTAATGGGTGTTCGTTCTGGGAATTCTGACATTGTCACCAGCCGTTTACCTGCGATAGATGCGATATCACTAGGAATGGCACCGCTGGCCCGATCAATCAGAGCCTTTGCACTGATGGTCGCTGCATAGTCACCGAAGACATGCGATAGCACATCGATAAACACGCTCTTCCCATTTGCCCCATCACCTTGCAGATAGACGATTATTTGCTCGCCCCTGTCACCAAACATCATGTAACCGCATAGTCGCTGCAGATACGCAATCAGTGTCTGGTCACCGCACATGATTTCATTGATGAACTGGGTCCACCTATTGCAACTAGCACTGGATGTGATACTTGCATTAGCAGCACAGGTAATAAGGTCAGTTCGGTCTGGCTTCTTCACCTCGCCGCTACGCAAATCGATTGTGCCGTCTGCCGCATTGAACAAATGTAGGTGCTGATCCAAATCGGTCGATTGCTTAACCAACCGCTCATCAGATGCCGCAAGTTCGATCATGGCTTTCTGCCTGCTGCTGCTTTCGGATGTGTGCTGCCACTTTTTTAGTTTTGAGCGATGCTCGTCACTATATGAAGGCTCCACCAGCATGTTACGTGTTGTCTGCTTTGCTAGTTGATGAACCTTGGTTGAATTAGGCGCCCATTTAACGTCATCCCAGCAATACCAAGCTCGCTGATCTGTGCAGTAAAGAACCACATCGTCATGGTCCGTTGCAAATCGTTCTGCGTTACCAAGGTCTGTGAATGGTGGGGCATTAGATGCCCCCCTACTGAGTGCACTATGCAAGATCTGCTCAGCTTCTCTAACTGAAAAATCACCCTCGCAATCTTGGATCCGAGATCGGACATGCTGAACAACAACATCGGGAGCAACCCGATTACCAGCTAAGGAGACAGCTTCCTTAAACAGGGTACTGTTTCTCTGGCCGTTAGGAATTACGCCTGTAAAGGGTAATGAGGCAGACCCACCATCTTTGGCGGTCAATCGTTCGAGCAGAGCAGATGGGAGTTCGTTAAACCCGACTTCTGGACCAAATCCTTCACGATAGGAATAGGCACCCTCCGATGTGGCTGAACCAGCCCAAATGATGTAGCCGCCATCCCCTCGTGTATCAATATCTTTGCCTAGTGCCCCAGCGGTGTTCTTGAGTTTATACTCTGCCGGATAAGCGAATATAAGGTGCCGCCCACCTGACATTGTGATTGTTTGACATGTGTGCGGATCACCTATCCCAAACTCATTGAATGATGCTTCACCGTCCTTGTCTTGGCCAACATCAATATCAACAACAAAGATGCCGTTTTCTTTGCCTGTAGGAACGCCAATCATTGCATTAGGAAAATTTTGCCACCACGACCGGATTTGCTTTTCATCGCGGCTGGCGTCTTTATAACCACGGTTGGTGTAGGGAGACTTTACCTTTTTGTTCCCTTGTGCTTTTTCGCGGCATGGGAAAACGGAAAGGCCTAACTCAGTTGATATCTGCAAGGCAATATCAAGCATGGATTTTCTATTTTTGAAATCACTCATTGCCCTCGCCTCTCAATCCATCTCTCAACTTCATCGCGATTGTAAATTGGCTCCCTTGCTGGGCATGGAAGTGGATTAGGAAACTCTCTTTGGAGAACCCATTTCTGGATTGTTCCAGGGTTGCAATTGAACAATTCACAGATTTCACTGCGTGATATGTATTTTTTGTAAAGCATATTGCGCCATCCTTTGCCTGAATAAGGCAGAAAAATAGTTGATAAGGACTGCGCAACTGTTTGTGAGCTGTGGCCGCAAGCGATCACCACTACTGCATGATTTTGATAAGGATCATGTAACCACACCGCATTATACTCATCACGGATAATCCTATTATACCCAGGAAAAGTGATGCTGTGGACCCCCTCTAGGGTTTTTTTCAAATAAATTTACTTATCAAAAATTCTACCTATTCATCTCCCCGTACACTTACTTCTGAACCAAGCCCCACATTGAGGGGAGTGCCTCATCGATAAATACTGCCCATCCTTCTCAAGCAGCATCGGTAACCCGAGTTCAAGGAGCGCGATTATTGGAACTTGGACCTGGGACCTGGGTTCAGGCAAGGTTGCAGGTAAGGTTTTGATAGTTGACCATATCTACTGATATGATAAGCTATTGATATAGCTGGATTCAGTCACAGATTGGCGCATCGAATAGGCATCGAACCTCTTCTCGGGTGCGCCATTTCATTACCCATGAAACCCTGTTGCAACCCATTGGAAACAAGCAGCTCCTACTGTTTTGCTTTCTGGAGGGCAAACCAAATGGGCAACCATTTTCAGCTTTTTTAAAACGCCTTTCTCAGATTAAAAAAGGCAAGAATTATCAGGGGCAGACAAATAGCAAAGGCGTAACGGATGCCAGCTTCTTCTGCCACCAGCCCCAATAGCGGCGGGGCGGCCAGAAACAGACAGAAAGAGACTTGGGCAAGGGCGGCAATATTAACAGAGGCAGGCCTGTCTTTAAGCTGTGCGGCAGCAGACATGGCAAGCGGAAAAACCACTGAAGAGCCGGCCCCCAGACAGGAAAATCCAAGCAAGGATAATGCCCAGTAGGGCGAAAAAATAATCATCAAACTGCCAGTTAATATAAGCCATAGGCAATGATTTACAATTCTGCGCGGGCCATATTTATCTACAAAACCATCTGCAAAATATCGCGTTATAAACTGACAGAATGCGGTCAATGCAAGGGCCAACCCATTAATAACAGGCGGGGTGTTAAATACATCACGCATATAGATTACAGACCAGTCTATGGCAGAACCTTCGGCAAGCATTGCCGGCAAGGTTAGAAAAACCAGTATCATGACCGCATAGGTGGGGCGCACAAACATAGCTGTTCCCTCAGCTATAGAGGGGCGCGGCGGGGCGGGTCGATAACGGATAAAAATAATGGCGGTGGCCATAACAACTATCAGACCAAAACAAATAAAATGCAGCTGAACAGAAATGCCAAGCTGGCTGACGATGGCACCTAGAATTCCAGTACCAAAAAAGCCAAGCGACCAGAATGCATGGGCTCTATTCATAATCCGGTAACCCAGGTGATATTCTACCCGGTCTGCCTCCAAATTCAGCAGGACTTCAATTGCGCCCACCGCAAGGCCGCCAAATAGCAAGCTGAAAAAGAATTCAGCAGGGGCGCTGGCAAAAGCGGCCATGACATAGGACATGGCTATCAATGCCATGCCAGATATCATAACCAGCCTGACAGAATATCGGCGCAACACCCTGTCTGCCAGCAACAGTGAAATTTGCAAGCCAATTGGCAGGCCAATAAGGGCAAGCCCCAGCGTGCCTTCACTCAACCCCATAGCAAGCTGTATGTCGCCAATGCGCGGAAATAACGTACCAAGACCAAATGAATAAAGGAAAAAACCGATAAAAACGGGATAAGGTGAAATCATCTACCCAAAATAGCATAGCTCCCTGATAAGGCTAACAGGAAATATCAAGGGCTGGTAAAATCTGCACGCATCATGCCCCGGGCAGGGCTTAATATCCCATTTGTTTGCGACCAAGCGCCGATAAATCGGCTTTTTCATACCGGCCCCTGAAGTCAACCTCATAGTTTTCAGCAGCAAAATCAGGCGAGCTGCGCCCCTCTTCAAAGGCGGGTCTCTGTTTGTTCAAAAACGCTCTGTTCTTTTCACAATCAGGGGCAGCCCCAATATACATCACATTGCTGTACCCGCTATTGTTGTTTACATCCTCAACACCATGGACAACATCCGGATGCCACCAGACCGTATCACCGGGACGCACTTCTGGGATAGGAACATAAGCGCGCAATAATTTTGCATGATATGTGTCCTTTACAACCATAGCACGGCCGGGTTCAGCCTCGCACAGGCTGCTCTCCTCTACATCATCCTGCAATGCCCGCAGCAGCATCCATCCCATCGCACTGGCAATCGGCACAAGATTAAGCGTGCCATCGCCTGGCCCCTGACGGGTTAAGGCTGTCCAGCCCTGATAGGTTCTGAACATCGAACAAACCGCAGGCGAGGGAATTTCAGACGAGGTGGTTCGATAGGCGGCATCAAAAGGGTCATATTGGTCAATCTGGCCGGAAAAAATATGACGATAGACATTACGATAGCCATCATCCAGCCAGCGTTCAACAGACCCGCCATCAATATGAGGGCTTAAACCAAGCGTGTTGTCGCCGGGTTCACGCTGGCGGAGGCGGTCTGCATACAAACATTCCTGATCCGGGTTAAATTCAACCCCGTTTTCAGAATCCCATTTCCACAACCGATTAAGCCAGGAACGCAATTCAGCCATTTCAGGCGAGGTTCTGGCTTCCATCTGCGGGCGTGACCAATAGAGCCCGAAAATTTGAGGCTTGCCGCTGGCCAAAGCAGAAAAATATTTATCCATTCCCGCTTTTTGTGCCTGCTTATCGAAATAATTATTCTCGCGCACATAATCCAGCAGGNTTTCATTCCACTGGTCAACGCGGCTTTTTGAGAAGACATTGCGGACAATCACACATCCCCTTTTGCGAACCATGTCAGCAAAATNATCATCGGCAGATGACAAATTATGAAAGGAAATTTCCGGAACAGGGCTCTCGCCCCTGGAAACAAGTTCTTCGATCTCGCGGATCTCGCGTTCGATTTTAGCATCCATAAGGTCAAATGCTTTTTTAAAATCAACAGCGCCGCCGGATAGCTCGGATTTGGCTATTTTTATTTCTTCATCAATATGGTCGGTATTGATGGTCATTCTAGCTCTCCTGTTTGCCAATGCTCATAAAATTAAACAGTAAAAAAAATCGCCAATTGATCAAGCAAAAATGCTGTCTTATGCGCAGGCAGCTTTATCCGGATATCACAGCAAAAACTCGTGGCAAGCCAGACANAAGCTACGCCTTTAATTCTTTGAGTGAATGTTTGCCCAGCACAGATAATATATCCCAGCAAGCACCCATCGTGTGATAATCTACCTTGCCCGCAGGTGATTTATAGGGCTCTATCCAGTTGCCCTCTTGCGAGGTAATGCGATACCAGCCGCCATTGTGATGGTCTATCAGATGATCCCATGACCATTGCCATAGCCGGTGATAATCTGCCTGATAGCGCGCAAGCAAGGTGCGCTGATATAGCCGCCAGGATGTAGCAATCGCTTCTGCCTGTACCCAGAAATATTTATGGGCATCGGCAAAGCGGCCATCCGGGGCATAGCCATAAACCAGCCCGCCATAAGCCGTGTCCCAGCCTTTTTCCATCGCTGTATCAAACAGGCGAATAGCGGTTTCCAGATACCAGTCTTCCGGGCTAATCCGGTCTAGCTGTAACAGTAATTTTGCCCATTCGATCTGATGGCCTGGCTGAAACCCCCAGGGTTTGAACAAATCATCCGGCTTATCGATATTATACTGCCAGTCGGCCTGCCAGCCGGTATCATAATGCTCCCATATCTGCCCCCCGGACTGAGCGGCCAGCACCACACAAAATTGATGGGCAATCTGTTTTGCGCGGGTCAGAAACTTTGCATCCCCGGTCGCTTCATAAGCGGCAATCAGCGCTTCGACACTATGCATATTGGCATTCTGGCCGCGATAATCCGAAAGGCTGACAAGGCTTATATCGCGCTCGTCTGCATAGGCATTATGTTCTGCCTCCCAGAACTGCTTTTCCATAAAATCATAAACTTGATACAGGGTCTGTTTGGCGCCGGAAATATTCAGTCGCCATGCACAGGCAGATGCCAAAAGCACAAAAGCATGGCCATAGGCCATGGCGCGCCCATCTTCTATCTTGCCTGCCTGCAGCTGCCAGATATAGTGGCCATCTGTGCCATGCCGGTGGTGTTCAAGAAAGGCAAAGCCATGTTCTGCCCATTCCTGATAGCGCTTGTCACCTGTCTGAAAATAGGCATTTACATAATTAAA
>JGI26088J50261_1001972_pt1 | contig 10685 bp, 9 predicted proteins | sample SaaInl1SG_22_DNA_FD_50261 | JGI IMG/M metagenome (IMG submission 50261)
GCTCTGCTGTACCTGTCCCTGGACTGCCCGATGGTCGAACCGATAGACTCCCCACCATGAGCCCGGTGGACCCGAAACCCCGTTCCAGAGCCGTCACAGATGGCATCGAAGCCACGACGTCACGCGGAATGCTACGCGCAGTCGGGATGGGAGATGACGATTGGGACAAGCCGCAAGTTGGTATTGCCAGTTCGTGGAATGAAATCACTCCGTGCAATTTGTCTCTGGGGCGTCTCGCTCAGGCGGCAAAGGAGGGCGTGCATGCTGGCGGGGGCTACCCTCTGCAGTTTGGGACTGTATCCGTCTCGGACGGGATTTCGATGGGGCACGAGGGAATGCATTTCTCTCTCGTCAGCCGTGAGGTCATCGCAGATTCCGTCGAGACAGTGATGCAGGCAGAACGTCTTGATGGGTCCGTGCTTCTGGCGGGTTGCGATAAGTCCATTCCCGGAATGTTGATGGCCGCAGCGCGGCTTGATTTGGCCTCGGTGTTCCTCTACGCAGGGTCGATTGCTCCTGGCTGGGTGAAGCTCTCGGATGGTACAGAGAAAGACATCACCATCATCGACTCTTTTGAAGCTGTCGGGGCGGTGAACGCGGGAAAGATGTCTCGAGAGGACCTTCACCGCATCGAATGCGCTTTCGCGCCTGGAGAAGGGGCGTGTGGCGGGATGTACACCGCCAACACTATGTCGAGCATTGCCGAGGCCCTGGGGATGAGCCTTCCAGGGTCAGCGTCGCCTGCTTCGTATGATCGCAGGCGCGACATGTTTGCCCACAGGTCTGGTGAGGCGGTAGTTGAGATGCTGCGCCGCGGGATTACCGCTCGGACAATCTTGACTCGCGAGGCCTTCGAAAACGCGATTGCCGTTCTCATGGCTCTTGGCGGCTCAACCAACGCTGTGCTGCACCTTCTCGCTATCGCGAACGAGGCAGAAGTTGAGCTTTCACTCGATGACTTCAACCGCATTGGTGCAAAGGTGCCCCACATCGGGGATCTTAAGCCTTTTGGCCGGTTTGTCATGAACGATGTCGACCGTCACGGTGGTCTGCCTGTTCTCATGAAGGCTCTTGTGGATGCAGGAATTATGCACGGCGACGCCATGACTGTGACCGGCAAAACAATGGCAGAAAACCTTGATGCTTTGACCATTGACCCCTTGGACGGCGAGGTGCTGCGTCATCTGGATAACCCGATCCACCAGACGGGTGGGATTACGATTTTGCAAGGTTCTTTTGCTCCTGAGGGTGCTGTCGTGAAGACGGCGGGCTTCGACACGGCTGTATTTGAAGGCCCCGCGCGAGTCTTTGAGCGAGAGCGGGCAGCAATGGACGCTCTAACAAACGGAGAGGTACAAGCCGGTGATGTCGTGGTGATTCGCTACGAGGGACCCAAGGGCGGTCCCGGAATGCGGGAGATGCTGGCCGTCACCGCGGCAATCAAGGGTGCGGGATTGGGCAAGGATGTATTACTCTTGACAGACGGTCGATTCTCAGGCGGCACAACCGGACTGTGTATCGGCCACATAGCTCCCGAAGCGGTGGATGCAGGACCGATTGCATTTGTGCGGGATGGGGACCTCATTCGGGTCGATATTCCATCCAGGACGCTTGATCTCCTCGTCGACGACGACGAAATGGAAGCGCGGCGTGCAGATTGGGCCCCGCTTCCCCCTCGCTACACCCGTGGCGTGCTGGCTAAGTATTCCAAGCTCGTCAAGTCAGCGGCTTTGGGCGCAGTGACCGGCTAATTCTGGCGCGACACCGACTTACTATCGAAAAGCAGTGAACACATGAGTGACACAATCACGGACACCGTGGACCCCGAGGTGCCAGAGCTGTCAGCGCAAGAGCAGCGCAAAGCTCAGTTGGCCGCAAAGGCTCCCGTCTTGACGGGGTCGGGTGCAATCCTGAAGAGCCTCGAAATGCTCGGCATAAAAGACGTCTTTGGTTTGCCCGGAGGCGCCATCATGCCCTTCTACGACGAACTCATGTCCGCTGAAAAGATTCGGCACATCCTTGTCCGGCATGAGCAAGGCGCCGGGCATGCCGCAGAAGGGTATGCAGCATCGTCAGGAAAACTGGGTGTGTGTATCGCCACGTCAGGGCCCGGTGCGACAAACCTGGTAACTGCAATTGCCGATGCTCACATGGATTCAGTGCCATTGCTGGCGATTACCGGTCAGGTTTTTTCTACCTCAATGGGGACAGACGCTTTTCAAGAGGTTGATATTTCCGGTGTCACCATGCCCATCACGAAACACTCATTTTTAGTTACCAAACCGGAGGAAATCCCCGGCGTCATCGCTGCCGCGGTACACATTGCTACCTCGGGCAGGCCCGGCCCCGTTCTGGTGGACATCACGAAAGATGCGCAGCAGAAATCCGCTCCATTTATGTGGCCGCCGGAGATTGATCTTCCGGGTTATCACCCGGTCACCAAGGCAAACGCGAAGCAGGTCCAGGTCGCAGCACAGATGATCGCGGAAGCATCGAAACCCGTTTTGTATGTCGGCGGTGGAGTAATTCGGGCTGGAGCGCACAAAGAGCTCGCGGCATTTGCGAACAAGGTGGGAGCTCCTGTAGTCACCACACTGATGGCACGCGGCGCTTTCCCGGACTCAAGCCCTCTCAACCTAGGAATGCCGGGTATGCATGGCACTGTCCCCGCGGTGTTGTCGTTCCAAGAGTCAGATTTGTTGGTCGTACTCGGCGCCCGCTTTGACGACCGCGTCACAGGAAAAGCGAGCGAGTTTGCCCCTCACGCCAAGGTGATCCACGTCGACATCGATCCTGCAGAAATCGGGAAGATTCGTCACGCAGAAGTTCCTATTGTCGGCGATGTGAAGGACGTCCTCGGAGATTTACTCAGTGCCTACAACCAGGCGGCGAAGGCTCACAAGCCCGATTATTCGGCGTGGTGGGAGAGACTGGATTTCCTGAAGGAGCAATACCCCTTGGGTTATGACGAACCTGATGATGGGCTCCTTTCGCCGCAGTGGGTGATCCAGAAGATCGGAGAAATGTCCGGGCCGGAAGCGGTGTTCGCGGCAGGCGTCGGTCAACACCAGATGTGGGCTGCACAGTTCATTAGGTACGAGCGACCTAACGCGTGGTTGAACTCTGGCGGTGCGGGAACCATGGGTTACGCCGTTCCTGCGGCTATGGGAGCGAAGGTTGCAGAGCCGGATCGTTTGGTCTGGGCAATTGATGGTGATGGATGTTTCCAAATGACCAACCAGGAGCTCGCCACCTGCACGATCAACAACATTCCCATCAAGGTTGCGATTATCAATAATTCATCCCTGGGNATGGTTCGCCAGTGGCAATCCCTCTTTTATGACGGTCGCCACTCCTTTACCGATCTCAANACCGGNCANGAAACTGTGATGATTCCAGACTTNGTGAAGCTCGCGGATTCCTATGGTGCTCTCGGTATTCGAGTGCGCACNAAAGAAGAAGTCGAGCCAGCCATCAAACTTGCGATGGAGACCAANGACCGCCCCGTGGTCATTGATTTCATCGTGTCGAAGGATTCGATGGTGTGGCCTATGGTCCCCCAAGGTGTCGGAAACTCGCAGGTNCAATACGCGAGAGACCATGCTCCCGAGTGGGACGAGGAGTAATCGTGAGTCACGTACTGTCCCTCCTGGTGGAGGACAAGCCCGGTCTCTTGACGAGGGTCGCCGGCCTCTTTGCCCGTCGTGGTTTCAACATTGAATCCTTGGCCGTGGGAAAAACAGAGATTCCTGGACTCTCGCGGATCACCGTGGTGGTGGATGTCGAGGACTTGCCTCTCGAGCAAGTAACCAAGCAGCTCAACAAATTAGTCAATGTCTTGAAAATTGTTGAGCTCGAGCCCGACCAGTCGGTCCAGCGTGAACACATGCTGATTAAGGTCCGCGTGGATAATTCGACACGGTCACAAATTCTGGAGGCGACAAACCTTTTCCGCGCCCGGGTTGTCGACGTCGTCACCGATGCGCTGGTGATTGAGGTCACAGGTGACACCGCAAAGGTCCGCGCGCTCCTCAAGGTGCTTGAGCCATATGGCATCAAAGAGATCGCCCAATCGGGGCTTCTCGCCATTGGACGAGGCTCCAAGAGCATTTCCGATCGCATCAATAAGAACTAGGCTTTTCTCGATCCCCCACCTATCAAGGAGACACGCAGTAGTGACTGACATCAAATACGACAAAGACGCCGACCTCAGCATCATCCAGAGCAAGAAGGTTGCCGTCGTGGGTTATGGCTCACAGGGGCACGCGCACGCCCAGAATCTTCGTGACTCCGGCATTGAGGTTGTTGTTGCCCTGAAGGATGGCTCCAAGTCTGCTCCGAAAGCGAAAGAAGCTGGGTTCGAAGTGATGAACACGGCGGACGCCACCACGTGGGCGGACGTCATCGTAATTCTTGCTCCCGATCAGCACCAACGTCACCTCTATGCAGATGATGTTGCGCCTAATCTCACCGCGGGTAAGGCACTCGTCTTCGGCCACGGTTTCAACATCCGTTTTGGTTACATCACTCCTCCCGCGGACGTCGACGTGATTCTGATTGCCCCTAAGGGCCCTGGCCACACCGTGCGGCGCGAGTTCGAAGCCGGACGAGGTGTCCCCGTCATTGTCGCCGTCGAAAATGACGCGACAGGCGGAGCGTGGGATCTCGCGTGGTCCTATGCGAAGGGGCTCGGCGCTCTCCGTGCCGGAGGTATTACGACGACCTTTACCGAGGAAACTGAAACGGATCTCTTTGGTGAGCAGGCCGTTCTCTGTGGTGGAACGTCAGCTCGTCCAGTATGGATTCGAAGTTCTCACAGAGGCCGGCTACCAGCCAGAGATTGCCTACTTTGAGGTTCTTCACGAGCTCAAGCTCATCGTGGATCTGATGTGGGAGGGCGGAATCGCCAAGCAACGTTGGTCGATTTCTGACACCGCTGAGTATGGGGACTATGTTTCTGGCCCGCGAATCATCTCTCCTGACGTGAAAGAGAGCATGAAGGCAGTTCTCGCAGATATCCAGTCAGGGGCATTCGCTGCACGCTTCATCGCGGACCAGGATGCTGGGGCGCCAGAATTCCAAGCGCTTCGCGCGAAGGGCGAGGGTCACCCCATCGAAGAGACGGGACGTAAGCTTCGGGCGCTCTTCTCATGGAAGCAGAGCGACTCCGACTANGTAGACGGCAAGGTCTCCCGGTAATTTTCCTTCCCAGTCAAAGGCTTCATCTGTGACGAAACCCGTCGTGCTCATCGCCGAAGAGTTGTCCCCAGCGACTCTTGAGGCGCTGGGCCCAGACTTCGACATCCGCCATGCCGATGGTGCGAATCGCGCTGAGCTCCTTCCCGCTTTAGCTGAAGCCAACGCAGTGTTGATTCGCTCAGCAACTGCGATGGACGCCGANGCACTCGCAGCGGCACCCCACCTGAAGGTCATTGCCCGCGCTGGTGTCGGACTCGACAACGTTGACATCAAAGCGGCCACCGAAGCCGGAGTGATGGTGGTCAACGCCCCCACCTCAAACATTGTGAGCGCGGCTGAATTGGCTATCGCCCACATCCTCTCGCTTGCTCGCCACATCCCGCGAGCCCATGCCTCACTGGCTTCAGGGGAGTGGAAGCGCTCTGCCTTTACTGGAGTGGAGCTCTTTGAGAAAACGGTGGGAATTATCGGGCTGGGGCGCATTGGGGCTTTAGTGGCGGAGCGGCTCGCGGGTTTTGGCGTTCGACTCNTAGGTTTTGACCCNTACGTTCAGCCAGCGAGAGCCAGCCAGATGGGGATTGAGCTGACAACGCTTGAGGACCTCATGAAGCAGAGTGACTTCATTTCCATNCATATCCCGAAGACGCCCGAGACTGCGGGAATGATTGGGCTNGAGGAGCTGAANAGCGCTAAGGCGTCGCTGCGGATTGTGAATGCGTCGCGTGGGGGCATCATCGATGAGGATGCGCTTCACACCGCACTGTCTGAAGGCTGGATTGCCGGAGCGGGACTCGACGTCTTCGTGTCAGAGCCCCCGAAGGACTCTCCGCTTCTGGGGCTTCCCAACATTGTCGTCACGCCACACCTTGGTGCATCGACGGAGGAAGCTCAGGAAAAGGCGGGAATTTCTGTTGCACGGTCGGTGAAATTGGCTCTCGAGGGCGAACTTGTGCCCGATGCTGTCAACGTTGCCGGGGGCATTATTGATCCTTCTGTTCGTCCTGGGATTCCGCTGATGGAAAAACTTGGCCAAGTGTTTGCCGGCCTGTGTGATTCCTCCATCACCAGCGTCCACGTGGAAATTCGTGGAGAAATTGTGGAGCATGATGTGAGTGCTCTCAAGCTGGCAGCGCTAAAAGGCATCTTCTCGAGAATTGTCAGTGAGCAGGTGAGCTATGTGAACGCTCCGCTCCTTGCCGAAGCACGCGGGGTTGCCGTGTCCATGTCTACGGACCCCCAGAGTGACGAATACCGCAATCTTTTGAGCATCAAGGGTGTCTTGGCCGATGGCAGAACTGTGTCGGCTTCGGCCACACTTACCGGGGCTAAACAAGCCGAGAAGCTTGTCGAGGTCAATGGCTATGACGTTGAAGTTCCTCTGGCCCAGCACCACATCGTGATGATGTATGANGACCGGCCCGGAATCGTTGCCATCTACGGCCGCGCGTTNGGGGATGCAGATATCAACATCGCCGGGATGCAGATTGCTCGNGACACGAAGGGCGGTAAGGCACTGAGTGTTCTCACCGTGGACTCCCGAGTTCCTGACGAACTCTTGCGCGACGTCGCAGGTGAGATCAAAGCCACCACGATGGCCCACATCGACATCATCGATTTGTAATGACCACCGCGCTCCCTCGGGACCTGCAGAGTGCCCTCGGCGCGTTTGCNGTTCGAGACACCATTCTGATTGCGCTTGATTTTGATGGAACTTTGGCGCCNTTGGTTGATGATCCTGAAGCATCNCGCATGATTACTCCCGCCCGGCTGGCACTCGAAGNGCTCACGGAGATGGCAGGGGTAACGATCGCCTTGGTCACGGGTAGGGCTATCGACAGCATTATGCGCGTCTCTGAACCTTTGGAGGCGTGGTATCTGGTGGGATCTCATGGCATTGAGGTGGTCTCACCCGGCGAATTGCGGAATTACGAGACTCCGTGGGTGGTTCCGGAAGCACTGACTTCTGCGTTTGTTACTGTCGTTGATGCTCACCCAGGCTCGAGGCTTGAACAGAAACCCTTCGGCCTGGCTCTTCACACTCGAGGGGTGGACCCCGTGATTGCGGCGGCTGCGGAGGCTGCGGCTCACGAGGTGTGTGCATCGTGGGGTNGCGACTTAGCCGTTCGAACGGGACACGGCATTGTCGAATGTTCCATCCATCACGCGACAAAAGCAGACGGTCTCGAGGAGATNCAGAAGAGAGTCACCCCGGATGCCACGTTGTTTGCGGGNGATGACANGACAGATGAAGACGGTTTTGGAGTACTGNGACCATCCGATGTGGCCATCCGCGTCGGTGGGGGAGAGACAATTGCGCCCTATGGACTGGCAGACGCCAGCGCTGTTGCAGAGGCCCTATGGTTCATTCACTCCCGGCGCAGTTCTGCAACAGCTGGTTCCTAGCTTTAGGGTTGACGTATGTCTCAGACTTTGAATCTTGCAGTAATACCGGGCGATGGAATTGGTCCTGAAGTTACTGCTCAAGCCCTGGAAACGTTGATGGTCGTGTCGAAGGGCACGATTGATGTCACTCCCACCACCTATTCTCTTGGCGCCTCGCACTATCTCGAGACTGGTGAAATTCTCTCCGACGAGACAGTGGCACAGCTTTCTCGGCATGATGCGATTCTCCTGGGAGCTGTTGGTGGCGATCCCCGAGACCCGAAGCTTGCCGGGGGAATTATCGAGCGAGGATTGTTGCTCAAGCTTCGTTTTGCCTTTGATCACTATGTGAATTTGCGGCCCACCAGGCTGCTTCCGGGGTTATCCTCTCCACTTGCTCACCCGGGCACGATTGATTTCGTCGTCGTCAGGGAGGGCACCGAAGGCCCCTATGTGGGTAACGGAGGAGTCTTGAGGGCAGGCACGCCGCACGAGATTGCAACCGAAGTCTCGGTGAACACAGCTCACGGGGTGGCGCGTGTTGTCCGCTTTGCCTTCGAACATGCTCGGACTCGTCGAGGGAAGCTCACGCTAGTGCACAAGACCAACGTTCTGGTCTACGCCGGGAGCCTGTGGTCTCGGATCGTGGCGGAAATTCATTCTGAATTCCCCGACATTGAGGTTGATTACTTGCATATCGATGCCGCCACCATCTTCATGGTGACGGATCCGGCGCGGTTTGATGTGATTGTCACCGACAACCTTTTTGGTGACATCATTACCGATCTCGCCGGTGCCGTCGGAGGCGGAATTGGGTTGGCGGCATCTGCGAACCTGAACCCCAGCCGGTCGTTCCCCAGCATGTTTGAACCAGTCCACGGTTCTGCTCCTGACATAGCGGGAACGGGAACCGCTGATCCGAGCGCAGCCATCATGTCTGCAGCTTTGCTTCTTGAGCACCTGGGGCATGGTGACTTGTCCCGACGACTCAGTGATGCAGTCGCGCAGGATGTGGCCTCCCGGGCGAGCAATTCTGGTTCTCGTTCGACCACTGAGGTGGGAGAGGCAATTCGAGCATTACTGGGCTAGGAGCCCTAGAACAGGGGTCTGCAATCCCAGTAAGCTGTCGCCTACTGTCACCTAAATTTGTGAGCTCAGAGAGGCATGCATGACGATTTCGCTCCCAATGGCGACTCCGGACCTTCAATTCCATGTCACGCCGAACGAGACGCCGCTTTCTGCGCCTGAGCGACAAGCAGTATTGGATAACCCGATATTCGGGACGGTATTTACTGACCACATGGTTGATATTTGTTGGTCGGAAAAAGGCGGATGGCACAGGCCTCGGGTGCAGCCCTATGGTCCTATTCCGCTCGACCCCGCCGCCTCCGTGTTGCATTACGGTCAGGAAATCTTCGAAGGCATGAAGGCGTATCGCCATGAGGATGGCTCAATCTGGACCTTCCGACCAGACCAGAATGCATTGAGACTTCAACGCTCGGCGCGGAGAATGGCCCTCCCGGAGCTGCCGGTTGATTATTTCCTCCAGGCGCTAAGAGAACTGATTGCGGTGGATGGTGCGTGGGTGCCCAGTGCTCCTGAAACGTCGTTGTATATCCGGCCTTTCATGTTCGCCAAGGAAGCATTCTTGGGTGTTCGCCCTGCCAAGAAGGTGGCCTTTTACGTCATCGCCTCCCCGGTAGGCCCCTACTTCGGAGATACCGTAAGCCCGGTATCNATTTGGCTTTCAACCCACTATTCCCGCGCGGGGAAAGGTGGCACCGGGGCGGCCAAGGCTGGCGGCAACTACGCTGCCTCCCTCGTTGCGCAAACCGAAGCAGCCGAGAATGACTGCAAGCAGGTGCTTTTTCTCGATTCCGAAGAAGGAAAGTTCCTTGAGGAACTCGGTGGCATGAATATTGTGCTCGTCTACAAGGACGGGACTCTTGTGACACCGCATAGCGAGACCATATTGCAGGGCATCACGAGAGACTCTGTCCTACAGCTCGCGGAAGACGCTGGCCACACCGTTGAGCGGCGACCAATCACCATCGATGAATGGCGTGATGGGTACGCCTCTGGCGACATCGTCGAGGCGTTTGCCTGTGGGACGGCTGCGACCGTGGTCCCCATCGGTCAGCTCAAGGGTCCTGATTTCACGATTGGTTCTGCCGATGCTGGACCCGGCGAGGTCACGATGGCCCTGCGGTCTCAACTGATTGACATTCAATACGGTCGTGCAGACGACCCTCACGAGTGGATGCAAAGACTCGACGCGTGAGAGGCCATTCAGCTCTCAGGCGGGTGTTGCTCTCTGCGGCGGCACTGGGCCTGGGAGCGGTGGTCGGCACGTTTGCCGCCGTGTATCACTCGGTGGTGTTCCCCTGGGGTCTCAGCGTCGTGCTCGTGCTTGTGCTCCTTGCAGTCCTCGGCATCGGAACCCTGAATGCAGCGAGGTATCCCGTTGTGTGGATGAGTGTGGGTCTCCTGGGTTCCCTCGTACTACTGGCGGGTGTCGATGGGAATGGCTCGGTTCTTATCCTTGCCAACACACCGGGCTGGTCTCTTTTGGGCGGGGCAACACTGATTGTTGTCGGTGGGATTGCGTGGCCACGGTTTCACCCACGCGACACCGGTTACGATAGGGGTGTAGCAAGCCCCGAGAGGATTTCCCAGCCGTGACCTATGTAATCGCACTTCCGTGTGTCGATGTGAAAGACCGCGCCTGCATTGACGAGTGCCCCGTGGACTGCATTTACGAGGGTGACCGGATGCTCTACATCCACCCCGATGAGTGCGTGGATTGCGGAGCGTGTGAACCCGTCTGCCCTGTTGAGGCGATCTATTACGAAGACGACCTCCCCGAGCAGTGGTCGGAGTACTACACCGCGAACGTCGAGTTCTTTGTCGAGGTGGGGTCGCCGGGAGGAGCAGCCAAAGTTGGTGTCATCCACAGCGATCACTCCGTCATCNCTGCCCTACCTCCCCAGAACTAACATCTCNTGAGCCTGTCGCTCCCCGATTTTCCGTGGGACTCGCTTGACCCCTATCGGCAGGTAGCATCCAGCCACCCGGATGGACTGATCGATCTCTCTGTGGGATCT
>JGI26088J50261_1001978_pt1 | contig 10678 bp, 7 predicted proteins | sample SaaInl1SG_22_DNA_FD_50261 | JGI IMG/M metagenome (IMG submission 50261)
GCCCAAGCTTACCACCGGATTTGGACTTACGATAAACTCTATCGTATCTGCAGAAGTATTACACTTATTAGTTATTTGAACCCAGTGTATTCCTTCTTTATTGAGCGAACTAGTTGCCGAGGCATCTCCATTTGACCATAGATAAGTCTCTTCATTATCCTCCTTACCTACATCATAGGTAATCGGCATAACGCCACCACAAAATATCTCATCATCACCCAAATCTACCTCCGGAGAAGTAATCATACCTATCGTTATACTATCACTCACCGCTCCACAATAATTACTCACCGTTACTTTATAAAACCCTACCGAAAATACAGTAAGAACAGAATCACTACTACCGTCACTCCACGCATAGTCGCATTCTTCTTCATTATCAGCCACGAGCTCTATGCTAATATTATCACAGAAAATACTATCCCCTGGCAAATTCACCTCAGGACTTATCACCTTGGTAATGAGTATTGTATCCGATGATACCGCACATTTGTTTTCTAAGGTCACCCAATACTTTCCTTCGCGAGTAGCAATATAGGTATTAGATGTTTCGGCTTCGCTCCAAGTATATTGTTCGTTGTTATTTTGCTTGCCTACTTCTAAGGTTAGATTAACGTCATCACACAACACGGTATCGGCACCCAAATCCGCAACAGGAGAAGTAATCAAACTTAGCTCTATCGTGTCTTTCACTTCTTTACATACGTTTCGCGATGTTATTTCATATCTGCCGACATCGGTAAGCCTAAAAGTATCAGGTATGACAAAAATGATATTGTTGGTTACCAAATTTTTAAAACTATAATTTTCAGCGTTATTAGCCTTGCCATAGCGTAAGGTCAGGTCAATTGCATCACAAAACTGAGAATCTATAGGTAAGCTAAGTTCAGGTGTCGCCAATTGATAAGCAAAAAACTCAGCTGAATCTATTCCGCAATAATTTTCACTCACTACTTTGTAATAGCCCGTATCTAATGCGGTATAGGTAGCCAATGAGTCACCTGTAGCCCATCTGTATATTTCTTCATTATCTATGGCTGTGGTTGCATCTAGGATTATAAGTGTACTATCGCAGAAGGTACTATCTCGAGGAAATGTAGGGTTTGGGGTACGTAATAACTTATAGGTTACCACATCTGTCTTTGTACCGCAATTGGGTGTAGATATGGACACACTGTACTCTCCAGGTGAGTTTATATCTATCGTTTGAGTAGTATCGCCATTATCCCAAAGATAAGATGCTACTATGGTGTCATTTTGTGCATCGAGAGTTATGCTAGGAAACGCATCACAATAGGTAGAATCCTCAGGGAGAATTGGCACAGTGGGCGAATATTCTCTGATGAAGTAAATACTATCCCGTACTGTGTCGCATCCGTAGGTAGCTTGCACCCATACCAATCCGGTATCTCTTAATATTTCGTATTGACGTGTACTGCCGTTAGACCACAATATGTCTGCTCCTACATTCTTTGCATTTAGAATTTCGTATACCTCATCACATTCAATAAGGGTATCTTCAAGGCTCAAATCTATCTCATCTGTATAGAGTGTGTCTCTAAACTTCGAGATGAAACCAGTCCAGAAAAAACCCGTGCTGGCTGTACTTTTGGTTTCTTTATAAACTCCTGGAGTAGTAGGATAATCGGACGATGCTGTAAATCCACCGTACAAGATATTAGTATAACAGCTAATGCGTTTCAACTTATTAGCCCCCGGAACTTCATAACCAGAACCACCGTAATACGTTCCGTAAAGTAACTTTGATCCTGTATTATCAAGTTTGGCAATGGTGGCCGACGTATTCCAAAAACTGCCCGTACCGCTACTCGGATTTGTATCATCCAGAGCGTCATTGGTTACAGGAAAATCTGTACTACGTGTTATCCCACAAATAATAGGTTCTTCACGCACATTGGCCGCTATACGCACATTGCTATTGTAGATGAAGCCGCTATAATACAACTCATCTCCGCTCCCACCCAAAAAGGTAGAGTAAAACGGATACTGCCCTTTATCGTTGAGTTTTACAACCACTGCATCTGCCCCTCCTGCAAACGTTTTTTGGTAGGCCTTAGCAGTAGTATGAAAATTAGATGAACGTGTTATGCCTGCTATATAAGCTTCGTCTCTTTCATTCACATACACCCCCTCAAACCAGTCTTCGGCAGAGCCACCCATAAGCTTACTGTAATCTATTGTCGTTGCAGTGGCATTAAACTTCGTAATAAAACCATCGGAAACGCCACTCACGGTAGAATTGAACACGCTAGAACCATAGGTAATCGGAAAACTAGTACTGCTCGTTTTCCCTACTAGAAAAATATCACCAAATGGTCCTAGAGCTACTTCGTAAGCAACATCATCCCCTGCTCCTCCTAGGTATGTGCCAAATTCTATACTACTTCCCGATGGGTGCATTTTTACGAGGAAAGCATCTCCGCCATTCCACCAGCTGCTACCACCAGATCCGCCGTAAGTGGTTTGATAGGCTCCAGCTGTCACCGGAAAGTCCGTAGATTTGGTTTGACCCGTTAAGAATATATAGCCGTTATCATCCATCACCATACTCTGAATCAAGTCACTAGATGTNCCCCCCAAATAAGTAGAGAACAAGAGAGAATCTCCGTTTTCACTAAATTTGGTAACATATCCTGCATAATAATTACTAAATCCACCATTTTGAATGTTTGGTATGGTATCAAACGCTCCATCTGTGATAGGAAAATCTACACTCCACGTAAATCCCGATACCACAGGCTCTTGATCATCATTTACAGCTATAGAAAAGCAGTACTCATATTGCGAACCACCAAGGTAGCTAAACCATACAATACTATCTCCAGCTGGAGCCATCTTGCATACAAATGCATCGTAAAATCCATTGGTAGAAGTGTCAAATGAATTGGTGAGATTAGGGAATCGGTCACTTGTAATTCCAGCTACATACACATGATCATCGGCGTCTATATCTAAATCATATACCCAAGTATAGCCGCCACCAAAACCGGTGGTAGTAGTGCCCAGTCCATAGAAATAAGAACTCCAATCTACGTATATAGGATCGAGTGTTAATTCCTCTTGCACTTCGTCAAACGGAGCAACAAACGTAAGAGTACTGTCTTTCAATTTATAATCAATCCCCACCTCCTCTTCACTACTATTCCAGTAAGAATAAGGCTTGTCCTCACTTATATCTCCCCACTTGGTACTGTACACCAGATTTTCACCCTCATCTATCCGGAGATTCTCCACGTTGTGATACGTGAGCTGAATGTTAGACAACTTTGCCCCCGGATGTAGCTTAAAGTCATATTTCAATGCTCCCTCATCATTTTTATAAAAAACTAAGTCTGTATTCGGATAGATGTCTTTGTAGATTACTCCTTCGGTGAAACCGCTGAACTCGCTTTCCGTTCTGAGCAAAGTAGCTAATGTTAGACGCTTCTAAATCTGTAGTGGGAAGCACTGGTGTGGAGGCGTTTAGGTCAATTTGCCATACTATATAGTCAAACTGTATCGGCTCGTCTAGCTTTTCTGGATTAAATGCCCGAGTAACCTTACGCAGACCAAATACTATCTTATTTTCATAAAAATCTATCGTCGCATTATGATTACTAAATCTGTATCTAAAATTTTCTTCATACTGCCCGCCGTTTAATTCGAAATGGCCGTGCTTTGCNGAAAGCTTAGCATTCAATTGTTCACTTACCTTATCTTTTTCGTTGAAAAGCGTCTTTCCATCCTTATTTTTGGCCACGCAAAAAAATGCCCCTAGGATCAACAAAACAGCAATTTTAAATCGGATAGAATGCATAGGTTGACAAATATAGTATTAGCATGAATATGATACGTAACAAACAGTTTCTTACCTATTTCGGTTTTACGCTAGTATTTGCTGTAATTTACGCCTTTACCTATTACCCATCTGCCAATGATTTGCCTAAAGGCATACACCAATGGGGACAAGCTGATAGGTTGTCCATTTGTGTGCAATACATTGAAGGTAAGGCATTTTTTGAGCCTGCCACCTTGAGCACAAAGTCCGCAACTGGCAGTACTCGTGTAGGGGTCGAACTATCTATCTTTCAGTATGCGGTAGCTCAGGTTATCAAGCTGGGATTTCCTCTCAACTTTTTACCATTACTTTACAAATCATTGACATTCATTCTCCTTTTTGTGGCACTTAGTGCTATGGTGAATGAGGTGCTTCGGAGGGAAAGCCTCTTGATACGACTTGCAACTACCATATTTTTATTCTCATCTCCTGTATTGGTTTACTACGGTTATAACTATTTACCAGACATTATATCTCTTGCATTAGTACTTATCGCTTTACGCTTATTTCACCAGGGAGTGAACAAACATATTTACGCCATTATACTCATAGCAGGCTTAGCAACATTTATCAAATCCTCTTCAGGCATTTATTTCATCGCTTTTTTTAGCGTTTACTTTCTACAAAATATCGCCTCTANGTCAACAAAAGTGTTGACTACTGGCGTTCTATTTTTGGCATTGCTCGGGATGGTGGCTTATTATGATTATTACTACGTTTATTTGGTCAATAAAAAATTATGGTCGAGTGTATTTCTAAGTCAGACGGTGCCTGTGAAGTCGGTAGCAGAATTTTTTCATACCTTAGATGTAGCTTGGCGGTTTAAGAATGACTATTTCACAAGCACACAACGTTGGGTGTTTTTACTATCATTCATAGGAGCGTGTATTGGGGTTCGCCGTATTGGGTTAAAACATCCACTTACTCAACTATGTATACTCCTCGCGTTTGGACTTATAAGTATTTCGGTACTATTTGGCGTACAGTTAATGAATCACGATTACTATGTACTGTGCACGTTGTTTCCTATTATCATTTATGCAACACTTTGTACTGCATCTCGCTACTTAAAATATGTGCAGCCCCGTATGAGTTTAGTTCTTATATCGATCCTTGCACTATATGGTTTCACCTTAGCTAACCAAAGATACTTTGAGCGAAACCGAGAGATAGTAAAGATAAGCGGTAATGCCGAGGTATATCCTGTGAAGTGGTTAGACAAAGCAGAGAGTAAACTTGCCCCATACGCTAAAAAGAAGGATAACATATTCGTATGCTACGTAAGTGAGCCCAATCACAGTCTCGTCTATTTTAATAGAACTGGAGCTACTTTTAATGCCGAGGAAATGGCACGAGAAGAAAGTCCTTTTTGGTACTACAAGAACTTAGTGAACCCTACGTGCGTTATCCTTCCGTCCAAATATTGGGAGCAGCTCTGTGAAGATCAGCCTCGGGTGCTAACAGAGACTACCAAATGTTATCACGATAAGGACCTCATCATACTGCATTTCAACTAACTATGGATTTAGAATTTTTAAGAGAATATTGCTTGAAAAAGCCACATACCACTGAGGAGACTCCTTTTGGTCTAGACCCACTGGTATTTAAAGTTCACGGAAAAATGTTTGCTCTATGCAGTATTGAAAACTTTGTAAGTATTAGTTTAAAGTGCGACCCTGACAAGGCTGAAGAGTTGAGAGCGACATATACCGCCGTAAATGCAGGATACCATATGAATAAAAAACATTGGAATACAGTAACGGTAAACCAAGATGTAGACGATTCNCTCTTACTCACAATGGTAGATGACAGCTTCGCATTAGTGGTAAAATCACTTCCCAAAAAACTTCAAGCAACGATAGGCTAAGTGTTCCCTAATTCCATTGACATTGTATTTGCCGATCAGCACTTCACCCTGCTCAAAGAGCGAGTCGCGTATTGGCATAAGCACAAAATGCTACTCATAGCAGATGTACATGCAGGCAAGGCAAGCCATTTCAGAAATAATGGGATACCACTAAGTACCGACTACCTTCTTAATGATTTACATACCATTCAAACGTTACAACAAAGACTTAATGCAACTAAAATTTGTTTTTTGGGAGATTTATATCACACACTTAGCAACGAAGAAAATTTACTCACCGATCAATTTTTGAATGACTTAGAATCAGAAATAGAGTTGGTAATAGGCAATCACGATAGGCACTCTATTCGCCACAGCACTATTAAATGTACAGAAGCTTATGAATTAGATGGCATATTACTTAGTCACGAGCCAGAAGAAACATCATCACCTAACATATACGGGCACCTACATCCGGCATATAGCATAGGCGGCAAGGGAAGGCAATCCATCAAAATGCCGTGTTTCTACGTTGGAGAAAAAAAGCTTGTATTACCTGCATTTGGCAGCTTGAATGGTGGAAGAATATATAAAAACTTAGTAAAGAGTAGTCAGATTATTTTGACTAGTAAAGATGGTTTAATTACCGTCTAAGCTTCAAACTTAGCCATATACATCCCGTCAGCCCGCTGTTTTATTCCGTCAAAGGCAATTTCTTCCACAAATTTCAATGATGTGTTTTCACTTATCCAATCGCGAACTTCCGTATTCTCTTCGGCAAATACNGAACATGTAATGTAGTACAAGGTTCCGCCTTTGGATAAGAAAGGTGCAGCATTTTGCACGATACTTTTTTGTCGTGCTGCGTATGTAGCTAAATCATTATAATCAAATCGGGTAAAATGCTCAGGAGTGCGAAACCACGTGCCACTTCCACTACAAGGCACATCTGCTATGATCGTATCAAAATAGCCGTGTTCCACCTCTAAAGCACCAAAAGTCAATGTCTGACTCGGCTTTTGCATATCTGCAATTCCGTACTTGGCATCATAATACATAGATGCGAATCGTGACTTAGCGTTCTGTATAATTGCTGGTCGTATATCGCTCAAGTAAAATTCGCCATTCCCCCTACTACTTAGGTTCAGACTCTTGCCCCCCGCTCCGCTGCATACATCCCATATTTTGTCGCCATCATCCACATTTATTGTGTCACATATAAACTGCGAAGACAGATCCTGTATCTGCGTTGTATCGTCTAATTTTTCATTAACTTTTAACTCTCTCACTCCTACTATGCCTAGATTACGCACCTCGTCATCCGTGTGATCTTTCGCCCAATTTTTGGGCCTAAATCGGACATTGTATGACTCATTATAATGTTCAAAATCAGCCATCAATACTCCGTCAGGATAGTAATTTATCTGTTTATCGAGGTTACTTGCTAAATAGTCTATTGTACTATACTCATCAAAAAAATGAGTAGGCAGCTCATAATTTAAGTTTAGTTCAATAGCCTGTTTGTTCCAATCTGCTACATCATCCCACTCCAAAAATAATGAACTCAGTAGTATACCTTCTTGTAGCTCACATGCGGTGAATGCATTACCACATCTCAAGTAAGTATACGCTATTTCAGATATCGCTTTTCGGTCTTTGGAGCCAAATTTTTTGTTGCCTTTAAAGAAATTTTTGGCTGCGATGTGAAAAGGTTCGGGGTATTGATACCCTTGGAGTAACTGAAGAGCACTCTGAAAACGAGATCGGAAATATTTCATATTATTCTACTGCTCTCAATTCATTATTTTCAAGCTTGTACAGTTGTAAAAACTTGTTTTGAAAACACGTAGCTGATTTTGTAAGAGATATGGTAGTATTGGCGTAGTCTATAGACTTACCTTCTAGAAACAATGGAAAGTGACTACCAAAGGCATCCAATGCCTCAAATGCAAAAAGCATTTGATCGTGCCCCATAAAGGTGTACTTGCTTGGGTCATCATTATAGTTCAAACGGTAATTTTCTATGACGTGTTTGGTCTCATAATTCATAACTTGAGCTTTGTTTGTACTCATCAGGGTTATATTCACTTTTTGCCATTGATCGTAAGAGGCATTGGCATAGTCAAGCCACTCTTCAGGACCTACCAAGGTGACATTTGCTGCCTTGCTTTGTAATCCGGTTACTACATTATCTAGCTTTGTTTTTCGCTTATCCTTGGCTGTAAGCAATACTACCGTTTTATCCGGACCAAGGAAATTACTCCACTTAGCGTACTGGTCGTATTTTACACTTGTGAAATTAATGCTCTGCTTATTACACTCGGCCACCAAAGCCTCACCAAAAGATTTATCAAACGATTGTCCATCTCTTATAATTAGCAGCTTCTCGCTGCCGTGATATTTTTTAAAGTAATCTAAGAATACCAAAGCTTGCATAGCGTCTGAAGGTTGAAGATTAAACAGATAAGGATTGTTGCCCCATAAATTACTCATAGTCGTAAATGGCGATAGTAAAGGTATTTTTCGCTCACGAGCAAAGTACGCCGCAATTTTTACTTGATCCTCGCTAGTTGGGCCTAGGATAAGGTCTACTTTATCCATTACGGGATTTTTTAGAATTGTTTTTAGCTTACTCGTATCATTATCTGTATCATAGAAATGAACGGTAAACGTACTGCCCAATTGTCGAGCTTGATTAATAGCTATTTTAATACCTTGATAATATTCTAGCATCACGTCTGCCCGTCGCTTATCCATCGATCTATTACTTGCATCCGTATGAAAAGGCAAGAGTACAGCAATATCAAAATTGTGTTTATGCTGAGGTACTCTAAACTCTTCACCTTTAAATAAAACCGTGCTGTACACCAATGTTTCTTCGTCCTTGGCGTCTACCTTTGGCTTAGCTATTACAGACTTCTCTACTACTTTTTCAGGCTTCACCTCCACAATTTCTTCGTCGGCTGGCCACTCTACTTTCTTTGTTTTTTTGAATGCAACGCAACTTATCAGAAGTAGAGGCAAGAGCAAATAAGCAAATACCTTATTCCCACTCAATAGTTGCTGGCGGTTTGGAGCTAATATCATATACTACTCTATTTATTCCTTTTACTTGATTTATTATCTTATTGCTCACACTAGCCAAGAAGCTATGTGGCAAATCTGCCCAATCCGCAGTCATTCCATCTACCGATGTTACTGCTCTGAGTGCGATTACATTTTCGTAAGTACGCTCATCTCCCATTACACCTACGCTTTGTATTGGTAAAAATATGGCTCCTGCTTGCCATATCTCGTCATAAAATCCTTGTGTTTTCATTTCACCTATAAATATAGCATCTGCCTCTTGGAGTATTGCTACATTTTGCTCTGTAATATCTCCGATAATACGTATGGCAAGACCTGGGCCAGGGAACGGATGACGCGACAATATCATTTTAGGAACGCCTATTTCTGCACCTATTCTTCGTACTTCATCTTTAAACAAAAGTCTCAACGGTTCGGCCAACTGTAGCTCCATATCATCAGGCAAACCGCCCACGTTATGGTGCGATTTTATAGTAGCTGAGGGGCCATTTACGCTTACAGATTCTATAACATCTGGATATATTGTGCCTTGTCCTAGCCATTTGGCATCTTTTACTTTGGAGGCTTCCTCATCAAAAACCTCAATAAAAGTATTTCCAATAATCTTTCGTTTCGTTTCGGGATCCTTTACCCCTGCCAATCTTCCTATAAAAAGGTCAGAAGCGTCTACTCCTATGACATTGAGGCCTAGCCCTTTGTAGGCATCCAGCACTTCGGTATATTCATTTTTGCGGAGCAATCCGTTATTCACAAAGATACCAACCAAATTGTCGCCTATGGCTTGATGTAATATAAACGCAGCTACGGAACTATCTACACCACCGCTAAGTCCCATTATAACTTTATCGTCACCTATAGTCTTTTTGTAGTAATCTACACTTTCGGACACGAAGTGTGCCGGGGTCCAATCGCCTATACAACCACATATACCTTTTGTAAAATTGCTCAACAACTGTGTACCGTCTTTACTGTGACTCACCTCAGGGTGAAACTGAACGGCGTAAATTTCTTTGTTTGTAAATCTGTAAGCAGCTACCGGAATGCTTTCTGTTTTGGCAATTACGGTTGTTCCTTCAGGCATCTCAAGGATGGTGTCACCGTGGCTCATCCATACTTCGCTACCATTATTTATGTTTTGTAACAACCTATCTGGAGTAACAGTGGTGAGATTGGCTCTACCATATTCTCTATGCGTACTTTTTTCTACCTTTCCTCCATTTTGAGCCACCATATACTGAGCTCCGTAACACAATCCTAGCACAGGCACTGACAGATTCATCACATCTAAATCTGGTTTAGGTGCATTGGGGTCTGTACAGCTGCTTGGGCTACCAGATAGTATTACACCCTTGGTCTGAGCAGTAATTTCAGGTAGTTTATTGAATGGGTGGATTTCGCAATAAATATTTAATTCACGTATCCTTCTTGCGATTAGCTGTGTGAATTGAGATCCAAAATCAATGATAAGTATTTGCTCGTGCATATTAAAATGTAGACACGCAAAAATATCATAAACAGCGAGGTGCTGTTAAAGTATATGGCTGCAAGTTATAAACAACTAACTGCTAAACAGCTGAATTGGTAAACTTGTACCCTACGCCTCGTAGCGATAAGAAAAACCTGGGATTTTTTGGGTCTTCCTCAAAATACTTTCGAAAAGCAAGAATAAAATTATCGATAGTTCGTGTACTTGGGTATACAGAATAACCCCATACTGTTTGCAAGATTTTCTCTCTACTTACCACCTCATCCTTATTCTCTATGAGTAGTTTGAGCAATAAAGCTTCTTTTTTGGTAAGAGAAAACTTACCTCCTTTGCCTACAGCTTCGTAACTATCAAAATTCGCAGAATTGGCTCCAAAAGTATATTCAGAAATGGATNCGGTCTTGGTGCCCTCCTCNTTNCG
>JGI26088J50261_1001980_pt1 | contig 10675 bp, 5 predicted proteins | sample SaaInl1SG_22_DNA_FD_50261 | JGI IMG/M metagenome (IMG submission 50261)
GATTTAAAAAACTTGCAATACGTAGAATTATCAAAAGTAAAAATGCTTTATACCATCCTTAAAAATCCAAATATTACTAACCCTTATGAAAAACTATTTGCAAATTTATATAAATCGGGAATTAAAAAAGTTAATAACAATCAATTAAATAAGTTAATAACAAGTTATTTTGAGGATAGCTCTTACGTATTAATAAATTCTGAAGGAGCGGAAAATTTTAATATAAATCTAGCCAATTGGTCAAAGAAGATCATTAAGCAGCTTGATAATTCTTTATTTCATGACATAGAATTCCAAAATGAAAAACAAATTCAGCAAATAGATGAATTTAGAAAAATTCTTGATTTAGCGCAAACATTCAAAACTCAATCACGAAAACTTTCCTACTATGATTTTCGATTAATAATTATTCAATTTATAAAAAACTCACGCATAAAGACAGAATTCTTCGAGCGCGGAATTGACTTATATGGTTTTGATGACCAAATTATAGGAAAATATGATTCAATTTATATTGTTGATTTTATTGATAGGCCTTCATTAGAGGTTCAGAAAAATCCATTTATTCCTAATGGATTATTTACAAATATCTACACTCAATCCTTCATTAAAGAGCATGTCCATAGTCAACTAATAGACTATCAAAAAAATACTCATAATTTAAATATCAGTTACTCAAAAAATAAAAATGAAATAGAAAACACTATAAATAAGCACATAAGTTTCAAAAAAATTACTCAAGTAAATCCACTCAATCAATATGGTTATTTAAATGATAATAGTACAACAATGGAATCAGATAATAATGTTAAATATACAATAAAAGACAATAAAATCAGTAATTTGCGTAATGTTTTAGAAAATTATCAACTCTGTCCAAGGTTAGCTTTTTTTGAGAATGTTTTACACTGTAGAAAAATAGAAATTGAGTCACCTGAGACTATGAATAACAAGCTCAGAGGTATCTTAATACATGAGAGTCTAAAAAATATTTACTCAGAAGATGTGTCTGTAAAGTCTGATATCCAAGAAAGTAAAATAATCGCTGCTCTTACCCATTGCATAACAAATAATTACAGATTTAAGAATTTACATAAAAGTACCAGAGAGTTTGAGATTAAATACTGTGCAGATATGATTAAAAAGTTAATTAACATAGAAAAAATGCGTGATGATTTTAAAGTTATTTCATGCGAACAGAAAGAGTCTTACTCGTTTTCTAATATTAATTTTAATCTCATTTTAGACCGAGTAGATGTCGATGAAAAATCAGTTCATATTATTGACTACAAAACAGGAAAGCTTCCTACTACTGCATCATGGACGGAAGCTCCCTTCAAAGACTTTCAGATCCCTTTATACCTATGTTTCCCTAAACATCGAAATACAAATTTAATGCTATATCAAATCAAAGATTATCAAACCAGTATAAAAAAGTATTATTTTGATATTTCTGGAAATACTGAGAAATCTCCTCATGAAGATATACAAATTGTAAAAATAAAAAAAGATTTTTCCGAATTAAAAAAATTATGGATGAGCACATTTGAAGAACATATTCATCAATTTATATCAGGTAATTTTAAAAATACCTTTGAAAATGAAAATGATCTGATGTTTAAAGATAGTAAAATCTTATTAAGAATACCAGAAAGAAATTTTTTGTTTGAATTGAATTACCATGATTAATAATGAGGAAGCATTAAGAGAAAAATGCCTTAATCTTAATTCATATATTGTCCAAGCACCAGCTGGGTCTGGAAAAACTGAACTTCTAACACAAAGATTTTTAAAACTTTTATCCCACTCCAATTCGCCAGAAGAGATTCTTGCTGTTACTTTTACAAACAAAGCAGCATCAGAAATGAAAAAAAGAATAATAGGATATCTAGATGGATCATTAAAACCAAAAATTTACCGCACAGAAAATTTAGTAAGAGAAGTAATTACTGAATTTCAAACAAGGAATCTGGATCTAGATGAAGTTATCAATAATTTAAATATAATGACAATCGATACACTCAATAATCGAATCGTTAAATCAATGCCGTTATTCAGCAAATATGGGTTTAATTCCCATATTGAAATGGATCCTAACCCAATATATAAAAAGACTATTCAAGAAACACTTTATGATGAAAATATTGCTGAAAGTATTCATGATCTTCTAGAGACGTTAAAAATTACTTTTAGCGGTCTTGAATCCTATATGCTTGACTTATTAAATAATCGTGAGTTTTGGATATATGAAATTTTGACTGAGTCACAATATGATTCATTTACAAGTTATTACCAAAACGAAAAAGAGAAAGCAATCGATCAAATCAATACTTTATTTAATCTTGACCTCAAGTATAAAGAAGATTGTAAAGGTATCGTGAATTTTATTAACCAGGTATATACAAAGCAAGGTTCTGTAAGAAAAAAAATAAATTTTGATCAAATTGAAAAAAAGTATTTAATTTCATTAAAAAGTCTAATCACAGATAACCAAATACCTGAATTTAGTTTGATTGAGAAATCCATTTATTTTATAAATATTAATCATCAGGAAGATTCAGATTTAATAAAAAGACTTAAACCGATTTTAATTAGCTTACTTGCAAGGCTCAAGATTAATTTCAATGGATCTCATAAGGCAGATTTTTCTGAAATAAGTCAGCAAGCAATTCATGCGCTTTCAAATGATTCAGAAGAAAATAACCCAAACGATTACCTAAGTCTTAAATTCTCACATTTACTAATTGATGAATTTCAGGATATTAATAGTACCCAATTAAAAATCTTTAACCTAGTAACTAAGTCATGGAATAAAGAAAATACTATTTTTTGTGTTGGTGATCCAATGCAATCAATATATCGATTCAGAAAATCTGAAGTTGGTATTTTTTTAAATACCTTAAAAACTAAATTTTGTAATCAAACCTTGGAACATATTATACTGTCCACAAATAACCGATCAAAATCAAATTTGATTAATTGGTTTAATAGAGAGTTTAAAATAATTTTCCCAAATGTTAACGATACCGATGAAGGATTAGTAAGTTATCAAAGCTGCTCTTCAAATGCTGATAATATTGGTGGTGAAGTCAATTTATTGGCATTTACCTGTGACAATGAACTTGATTCAGATCAAGCAGAGGCGGAATTAATTGCACAACAACTAATAAACAGTCCTTATAAAACAAAAGCAGTTATTGCTAGATCAAGAACTCACTTAAAAAATGTTATTTCGTATATTAAAAAATATTATACAAACGAAATAAAAGTGAATGCAATTGAAATTGAATCTCTATTTAATCATCAATGTGTTCAGGATATCCTGATATTAACTCTTTCACTTAATAATTTTTCAAACAAATTATATTGGGTTGGCTTATTAAACTCTCCTCTTTGTGGAATAACGCTGAGTGATATGGCTATACTTTTTTCAGATGAGGATGAAGGAAATATCTGGGAAATTATTAACACTAATAAAATATCACAAATTAGCATAGACGGTAATAAAAGGATAACCTTCCTAAAAGAGATAATTAACTATCATAAAAAAAATATTTACATAAAAAATTGGAGTGAGCTAATTCTTGACGTTTGGTCAGATTTAAACGGAATTAGAACTTTGTATCAAAAAAATGATTATGAGTATATTCAACAATATCTTAATGAATTAAAAGTTTTTGATTCCGATTTAATAGATGATGATGAACTAATAAGAAAAATAGAATTATCAATGGTATCAAGTATTGATCAATCGGGCGATGCTGTTGACTTCCTAACAATTCATAAATCAAAGGGATTAGAATATGATCACGTTATAATTCCAAGTTTAAATAAAAATACTAGAAATCAGACAAGTCCACTGATTGATTTCGATTTTAACCCTATTGAAAATTTAAATACTTTTTCTGTTAAAACCAGCAATGATAAGACTTATACGCTTCATGGTTATCATACAATAAAAAATAAAATACGAAACCATAATGAACTTAAAAGACTCTTTTATGTTGCATTAACAAGAGCTAAGAGTCAGCTTGATCTGGTATCCTANAAACCGAACAATGAGCTTAAACCACAAAAAAATACTTTTCTGGAGTTGNTATGGAAAAATTTTGATCATATCAATCCCAAAAATATTGAACCAAAAAAAATTAAACAAAATATCAGTAACTTTTCNCCCAAGAGNATTCGTCTTCCAGTAGAATTTTTTGAAAATTCAAAAAAAAATTATAATCCAGACATATTAATTAAAAATCGTAAGAAAAAAAATGTTGATGTAAACTCTGATGAAATTAATATTGGTCTGGTAGTTCACAAATATTTAGAGCTTCATCACTTGGGATATATCAATGATTCTACAAATATAAAAATGTTATTTGAAAATTGTTTGAATCAGCTTAATTTAAATACAACTTTAAATCACAACCTATTTAGTGAGTTTCAATTATGTGTAAATAAACTTTATCAATCCAAAGATGGGCAATTTATTCTTCAGAAATACCAAAGTGACTTCTCTGAATATAAAATATCTAATAGAAATACAACTCATACAAGTCATTTTAGACTTGATAGAACCTTTATACTCAATAATGAAAGATGGTTAATAGATTATAAATATCACGCTAATGATAAAGACTTAACTGAGACAGCTAACTATTACCGCANTCAACTAAATAATTACGCAAATTTTTTTGACGAAGCAGTCATTCATAAGTCTATNTATTTTTTAAAGCAGGGAAAACTGGTAACATTGAATTAANCCTCCAATGNCTCTATGAAACTTTTAATTGCGTTAAATTTTTGATCAGANGTCTCAAAATTTCTTGTTATTAATANTTTATTTGGGCCATCNAATTTAATGTCTTTATTTGTTTGAACCATATCTATAATTCTTATGGGATCAAACTCAGTTTTTTTGCTAAATGTAATTGATATCAATTTTTTTCCTGCATCAATTTTTATAACACCTGATTGTTTTGTTAAGATTCTTATGTGATGAATAATAATTAGATTTTGTGTTTGCTCTGGCATTACGCCAAATCGATCGATCAATTCTTCCTGAATATCTTTGAGCTGATCAAGTGACTCACAAGAAGACAATCTTTTGTATATAACAAGCTTTCATTGGGATCTGAACAATATTCATTTGTAAGAATAGATGGTGCATGAATATTAATATCAATTTCATGATCAAAATCTTCTTCAATATTTAATATCTCATTATTCTTTAAATGCTTAACTGCACGATTTAGCATTTTTAGATACATAGAAAAACCTATTTCATGTATCTCACCGCTCTGTTGGTCACCTAGGATCTCTCCGGCACCCCTGATTTCAAGGTCATGCATCGCTAAAAAATAACCAGAACCTAAATCTTCTAAGTACTGAATAGCCTCTAGTCTTTTTTTAGCTTTTGTACTTAAATTTCTATTTGGGTCAATAAGCAAATATGCGAAAGCTTGATGATGCGATCTTCCTACCCTACCCCTTAGTTGATGAAGTTGAGATAACCCAAATCGGTCAGCATTATTGATGATAATTGTATTGGAGGACGGTATATCTATTCCTGTTTCAATAATGGTCGTACATAGTAAAAGATTATATCTCTGTTGATGAAAGTCTTGCATCACCCTCTCAAGGTCTCTCTCTTTCATCTGTCCGTGAGCAATAGCTATATTTGCCTCAGGCATAAATTTATTTAATTTTACTTTAATCGATTCAATTGTATTTACATCATTATGTAAAAAGTAGGCCTGACCACCTCTATTGAACTCCCTCATTAGTGCTTCTTTAATAATACCTTCAGAAAAATCATTCACCAACGTTTTGATTGATAATCTTTTTTGAGGAGCAGTAGATATTATTGAAAAGTCTCTTAATCCCTCAAGTGACATTGATAATGTTCTTGGTATGGGTGTTGCTGTTAATGTCAAAAAGTCGGTATTTGCTTTAAATTTCTTTAACATTTCTTTTTGACGAACACCAAAACGATGCTCCTCATCAACTATAATTAATCCAACATTTTCTAGTTGAATATCTTTTTGAAGAAGTCTATGTGTTCCAATAATTATGTCAATTTTTCCATTATTTAATTTCTCGATTGTTTCTTTCTGTTGCTTAACTGATTTAAATCTGGATATTTCTTCGATAGATACTGGTAATGAGCTAAATCGATCTAAAAAATTATTGTAGTGCTGATTAGCTAATAACGTTGTTGGAACCAAAATAACTACTTGACGATTATTCATGACAGAAATAAAAGCTGCCCTCATGGCAACCTCGGTTTTGCCAAAGCCTACATCACCGCAAATAAGCCTATCCATTGGTTTTGTAGATTCCATATCTTTAATAACTGACTCAATAGCTTGTAATTGATCTGGAGTTTCTTCAAAAGGAAATTCGTTTGAAAATTTCTGGTATTCAATAAGATCAATTTTAGATATCAGACCCTGACGTTTTTCTCTTAAAGCGTATAAGTTCAAAAGTTCTGCTGCCGTGTCATAGACTTGCTTAAGTGCTTTTTTCTTTTCCTTTTCCCATTGTCCAGAACCTAATTTATGCAAAGGGGCATTTTCTGATGGGCCGCCTGTATATCTTGATATGGCATTGAGTTGAGTAACTGGAACATAAAGTTTATCTTCATTGTGATAAGTAAGTAAAAGAAACTCGTTTTTACTTCCAAGTAAATCTAATTGCACAAGTCCCTGATAACGCCCGACACCATGGTTTTCATGAACAACTGGATCTCCTGCAGAAATCTCAGAGAGATCCTTTATTACGACCTCTGAATTATAATCTTTATTTTTAGATCTATTTTTTTCCTGATGAATGAAATCTGGAAAAAGATCGTACTCTGTAAAAAGTTGAAATTTATCACCAATAAAACCCTCTTTAATTGGACTGTGAATTAAACAACTTTCATTAATATCATCTATAGAATTAAAATTTTCACAAATATTAATATTCAAACCATGATCTAAGAATATTTTTTTTAAGGTCTCCCTTCTTCCTAAACCTTCTGCAGAAATAATAGAGATATTATTAGAATTGATGTGATCAATAATTTGTTTATACCCATTTTTATGATCTATCCTAATAGAGGGTAGGCTTGATGAACTCAATGAAAACTGTAATTTTTCACATTTTGACAAACTGCTCTTAAAAGCTTCAGAAGAGATCATAATTTCTGATGGACTGAGTATAGGTCTATCCGTATCGTAGGCATACATCTTAAAACGAGATGCTGCATCAAGCCAATAATGATCGATACTTGCCTGAACTGAAGTTGGTAAATGTACTAAGCATCCATCAGCTATATAATCAAAAATTGTATCCGTGTCATCAAAAAACATTGGTAAATACCATTCCATACCAGCGAAAGGTATTTTTTTTGATACTTTGTTATATATATCTGACTTAGATGGGTCGCCAGAAAATTTTTCCCGAAATGATTTTCTGAATAACTCAACAGAATCGTCGGTTAATGGACACTCTCTTGCAGGAAGAATTTCAATATTATTAATTGGGTAAATACTTTTTTGTGTGTCGATATCAAATGTTTTAATTGATTCAATTTCAGTATCAAAGAAATCAATCCTATAAGGAATTTGAGATCCCATTGGAAAGAGATCAATCAAGCCTCCTCGGACGGCAAATTCACCAGGATGAAATACCTTATTAACATTAAAGTATCCATTCTCAACCAATAAATTTTTTAAAGATTCGATATCAACTGTATGCCCCTTATTATAAATAAAACTATTTTGTAACAAGTATTTTTTTGGAGGCAGCAAATTCAGTGCAGAAGTTGCAGGGATTATTAAAATATCGAAAATTTTTTGACTAACTAAAAAAAGTGTTTTTAATCGGTCAGATATTAAGTCTGGATGAGGAGAGATGCTGTCATAAGGAAGAGTTTCCCAATCCGGGATAATAACGACATTTAATTTTTTATAAAACCATTCTAGCTCCTCAGCAACTCGAGTAGCAGTATATGTATCTCGTGTAAAAATAACATAAGGCTTTTTTTCTTCCCCACTATTCTTCTTAGAGTAAAAGAAATTACCCAATTGGTAAGCATATTCAGAGTAATTTAATGTATTATTTTCTTTAATCGTATTCATATATATTTATAATTTCAGGTGCCATTATAAACATAAAAATATATCAGTTATGGAAGATAAAGAAAAAATAGCCATCAAAGCTCTCGATTATGTAGAAAACAACTCTGTGGTTGGTCTCGGAACAGGATCAACCGCTAATTATTTTATTAAACACTTATCAAGACGGATTGATCAAGAAAACTTAAACATATCAGTTGTGGCAAGCTCAACAGCTTCAGAGATTGAAGCAAATAAGTACTCACTTAACCTACTGGGATTTGATACTTTGGAAGGTTTAGATCTTTATGTTGATGGTGCGGACGAAATATCACCTCAACTTGATCTATTAAAAGGAAAAGGCTACGATTTAGTTAAGGAAAAATTACTCGCGCAAAGTGCAGAAAAATTTATTGTCATCGCTGACTCAAGCAAAAAGGTTAAGTTTATTGGAGAAAATAATCTCATTCCTATTGAAGTTTTAAAAGATTCATGGCGCCTAACAAAAAACTTACTTGATCAATTGGGTAATGGCGACCTAAGAAAAAATGCTAAAGGTGATGCATATTCAATATCTTCGGCTGGAAACTATATATTTGACTATAAGTTTAAAGAAAAAAATATTAAGTTATTACATGACAGCCTTTTAGTCATTCCTGGAGTAGCTGAAATTGGAATTTTTCATAACATTGCTGATAATGCGTTAATTATCAATAATGGAGACATTGAAATTATTTCTTTGAATAAATAATTTCTTTTCCAGCCATATATTTCTGAAGCACCCTAGGAATGTGTACGTTTCCATTTTTATCTTGATTATTCTCCAAGATTGCAACCATAGTCCTTCCGACAGCAAGTCCCGATCCATTAAGGGTATGAACAAGTTCATTTTTTCCATCATGATTCTTATATCTAGCCTTTAGGCGACGCGCCTGAAATGACTCACAGTTAGAAATAGAAGAAATTTCACGGTACTGATTTTGTGAAGGTAGCCAAACTTCAATATCATAAGTTTTAGCAGCTCCAAAACCCATATCCCCAGATGACAAAGTAACAACCTGGTATGGAAGTTCTAATTCATTTAAAATATTTTCAGCATGCCCAAGCATTTCTTCTAAAGCCTTATAGCTATCTTCTGGCTTAGTTATCTGAACCATTTCCACCTTATCAAACTGATGTTGTCTAATCATTCCTCGAGTATCTTTACCATATGAGCCAGCCTCAGATCTAAAGCAAGGTGTGTGAGCTGTAAGCTTTATAGGTAAGTCATCTTCACTAATTATTAAATCTCTAACCGTATTGGTTAAAGGAACTTCTGAGGTTGGAATTAGATATAGATTCTCATTATCACTTTTTTTAGTCATAAATAAATCATCACCAAACTTTGGTAGCTGACCTGTTCCAAGAAGTGATTGATCATTAACCAAATACGGGGTATAGCATTCTGTATACCCATGATTTTCAGTATGCATATCCAACATAAACTGACCAATCGCCCTATGGAGTCGAGCTAAGTCTCCTTTCATTAAGGAAAATCTGGAACCTGAAATTTTTGTTGAGACTTCAAAGTCTAATCCGATTAGCTCACCAATGTCGACATGATCCATTACAGGAAAATCATAGGACTTTATTTTACCTTCAGTCTTAACTATAACATTTGATTTTTCATCCGAGCCAACAGGCACTGAACTATGAGGCAGGTTAGGTATTTGAAGGAGGTAGTTAGTTAACAATTCCTGTACTTCATTCAAATCACTCTCAAGCTGCTTTGATAATGATGATATTTGAGCTACTTTTTCCAAAATTTGAGAAGCGTCTTCACCTTTTGACTTCAAGATTCCAATCTCCTTGGATAGAGAATTTCTTTCCTGTTGAACTTCTTGAGTTTTTNTTTGAATATTTTTTCTTTTCGATTCGATTTCCAAAAAAAATTGATTATCAAAAACAAATCCTCTTGTTTTTAATGATGTCACTACATCTTGCAAATGCGTTCTTAATAAATTTATATCAATCATTGTTTATCACTTTTCTTATTAAGCTCTCTTAAAAAATTTAATTTTTCATTAATTTTAATTTCCAGACCCCTGTCTGAAGGATTGTAGAATTGTATAGGATCTAGCTCATCAGGGAAATATTTTTCCCCAGCAGCAAATGCATGTGGTTCATCATGGGCATAACGGTATTCTTTTCCATAATTTAAGTCTTTCATAAGTTTTGTGGGAGCGTTTCTTAAATGCATTGGTACATCATAATTTTTGCCTTCACTTATATAGGATTTAATATGATTAAAGGCTTTGTATGCTGAATTACTTTTCGGAGCAACAGCAAGATAGATAACTGCATTTGATAAAGCGAGCTCCCCCTCTGGAGTGCCAAGTCTCTCAAAAATTTGATAAGCCTCTAAGGCGACTGTTTGAGCTTTTAAATCTGCTAGACCGATATCTTCAATTGCAATTCTAACAATCCTCCTTGCAAGATATAGTGGGTCAGCTCCACCATCCAACATTCTATGAAGCCAATATAATGAAGCATTTGGATCTGATCCTCTAACAGATTTATGAAGGGCTGATATTTGATCA
>JGI26088J50261_1001983_pt1 | contig 10652 bp, 8 predicted proteins | sample SaaInl1SG_22_DNA_FD_50261 | JGI IMG/M metagenome (IMG submission 50261)
ATAACCCTTCTTTTTTTATTTAATTCTTTTCGAAGATATGGGGTTTATTATTGTTTGTTAGTAGCTACAATAATTATTTGATTAAAAAATTGACTTTATGACTTATCAGAAGTTTTAAACTAGAGATTTAGAAAAAATCTTTTGAAAATCAATTATTTAGATTAGTTTTTAACGCTTTTAANTACNTAATTAACAATTATATTTTAATTCTTTTGATAGCGTTTTAACGTTAATAACTATAATATTTATATTGATTATTAGTAGAAAAAAGAGAATAAATAAGTCTTGTTTACTAGCTCAAAATATCGCACTACATTTATTGTTTAATAATCATAATGATAGTTATTAAGATCTATTAACTACCTATCAACAATCAAAACCCTGTTCTCAACATGAAACTAGCCATTGGAAATGATCATGCCGGAGCTGATCTTAAGAAAAAAATAGTAGACCTACTTGAAGAACAAAAAATAGAGGTTATAAATTATGGAACTNATCAAAAAGAATCAGTTGATTATCCTGATTTTGCTCATCCGGTAGGTATNTCAATACAAGAAAATAAAGCTGATCTAGCCATAGTAATTTGTGGTAGTGGTAATGGAGTAAATATGGTAGTCAACAAATATCCTAAAGTTAGATCTGCTTTATGTTGGAATACTGAATTAGCAACTCTAGCTAGAAGCCATAATAACGCTAATATACTAGCAATCCCAGCGCGTTTTGTTTCAGAAGAAGTTGCTATTGAAATGGTAGATACTTTTTTAACAACCCCTTTTGAGGGTGGTAGACATCAAAATAGAGTAGAAAAGATTTAGATATGGAATTAAAATCTTTTAAGGAATTAGATAGTTCTGAACTCTATGAAATATTAAAACTTAGGGCAGAGGTATTTATTATTGAACAAGACTGCAATTATTTAGACCCTGATGGTCAAGATTTCAGTGCCTACCATCTTTATGATAAAAAGGGAGGTCAAATCGTCTCTTATGCACGCCTTTATGAATCAAATGAATATTGTCATATTGGTAGGGTACTCACTTCTAAATCTGTTAGAAGAGAGGGTTATGGTATTAACCTAATGAACGAAGCAATCAAGCATTGTAAATCGCTATATCCGAATAAAGATATTATTATATCTGCACAAGAATATCTTTTAAAATTCTACAGAGATTTTGGGTTTGTGGCTGAAGGAGAACGTTATTTTGAAGATAATTTACCTCACTTCAAAATGAGAATCAAATTGTCTTAATCCTTTATTCAAAGCTGCTGTAATTTTATCTGATTGTTCCAAATTAGAAGTAGCTAAATAACTAATAGCTAGGTGAATTGGGTATTCCTTAAATCGTTCATGTTTTCTATATCCTTCTCTAAGAATTCGTTTAGCTCGGTTTCGATCAACAGCCTTTTTAAATAACCGTTTAGGAGCAGAAAATAAAATTTTAGAATCTAGATTATCATTGATGATATAATGAAAACGCAAAGGATAAGTTGTAAAACTTTTACCCTCTTTAAACAACAGGGTAATTTGTTTATCAGATTTTAATTTTGCCTGTTTAGGGAGCTTGGTAGACATTATTTTCTTTATCTATATCTGCCATACGGCCTGTTGGGTCGATTTCTATTTTATCTATTTCAAGACCTTCTAAGGTGAAAGAATAAGAAGGTTTAGCCCAAGACCAATCTTTTAAAATTATAACCTGGTTCGATTCTTTTTCACCACGCATTTCAGCCAGAGGGATATAATAGCTTAATTGATNGCCATTTTTAAGAGTTACAACAACGTCTAGAGGCATTGGCATTAAACCAACTCTCTTTAAAGTAACCACGGTATTTTGATCATTATTAGAAACTTTATCTACCGCATAATCAATGGTGTTTGTGGTTTGAGTCCAATCTTGCAGGTACCAACCTAAATGCATACCACTTAATTTTTCAGCCGTTCTAATGATGTCTGTTGGGGTAGGGTGAGTAAANTTAAAGTCTGAATAATACTTTTTTAATGTTTGAGCCAGNGCTTCTTCTCCAATAATGTAACCTAGTTGAGAAAGAAAAACAGAACCTTTGGAATAGGCGCCAATACTGTAGGTATAATTGAAATTATATCGATCAGAGTGAGTAGTTAAAGGTTGTTCGTTACCTGATTTCACTAAACTGTAATAACCCCTATAACTTGATAAGTAAGGCTGTTCGTTTTTACGATCCATAATTTCATTCATGCACCAGCTTGATATATACGAAGTGAAGCCTTCATCCATCCAAGCGTGTTTTCCTTCGTTGGTAGCTAGTACATGTTGAAACCATGAGTGAGCTAATTCATGAACCATTACACCAACCAAACTAGAAAAACTTCTTTCACCAGTTACTAATGTCCCCATAGCATATTCCATACCACCATCACCTCCTTGAATAACACTGTATTGTTTGTAAGGATAAGGGCCTATATGCGTATTGAAGTATTTCATTGCATCAGCAGTTTTCGGCTGTAATCCTTTCCAGNTCTCTACTAGCTCCTCTTTGTTTTTATAAAAGAAATGTAATGTTATACCATCTTCTGTGATTAGTTGATCGTGAANATAATCAGGATCAGCAGCCCACATGAAGTCGTGAACATTTGGAGCTATGAAATGCCAAGACAACTTTTGTTGTTTACGCTTTATTCTAGGCTCAACTTCACTGTAGCCATGACCGATTTCATCGGGATTTTGAAGGTATCCACTAGCGGCAACAGTGTAAGNTTTATCGATATGTAAGGTTACATCAAAATCCCCCCATACTCCGTGAAATTCTCTAGCGATATANGGGTAGGCGTGCCACCCTTCAAAATCATATTCAACCATTTTCGGATACCACTGACTCATAGACAAAGCAANACCCTCTTTACTGTTTCTTCCAGATCTACGAATTTGTAAAGGAACTTGGCCCTGAAAGTCGAATTCGAGGATCGTTTGCTCCCCTGGTTTTAATGGATCATTAAGGTTAACTACTAAAANGGTTTCTTCCTCTTCTATTTTAAGCGCTATATCTCCATTTTGAGTCATATTAGAAACGTGTAGAAAGCCTTTCTCATCATCAGAAAGTTGGGCGATACGACTAAACTTATTTTCATCGACCATTCTAGAATCTGGGTCTGCTATCGATTGTAAGCGATGATCCATATCACTCCCCGGCTGAAATGCATTGAAATACAAGTGAAAAAAAACACGATTTAACGTTTCGGGAGAATTATTGGTATAAACTACTTTTGAGGTCCCGGCGTAGGTGTAATCTTCTACATTAACATCTACATTCATTTGGTAGCTTATTTCTTGTTGCCAATATCCTGGTTGTTTTTGAGCCAAACAGGTTAAAAATGTAACACTGAAAAGAAAAGCAAAAAGGTTTTTCATGTTAGTATCTATTTTGAGCTAATAATAACGCGTTATACAAATTTACAATACCTCCAGACTTGCTGAATCTANCAAAAGAATTGATTTCTTCATTGTCGGGTGTTAATACGCTAATAGGAAGTCTAATACTGCTATCCATAAGAATTTTCTTAAGATCAGAACCCTTGTGTTTTGGGAAATAAGCCGCGATCCATGCTGCCACTCCAGAAACAACAGGCGCAGCCATTGAAGTGCCCCCTTGAAATGCAAATACACCGTTAGGCATACTAGAGTAAATATCTTCTCCTGGCGCGAATAAATCGACTTTTTCTTTCCCATAATTTGAGAAGTCCGCAATTAGTCCTTGGTTGAAATAGGGGGCCAGTGCCCCAACAGACAAAAAATTAGAAGCGAATTCCGTATTAAAATCTGGCTGGTCGTCAGGATAATTTGTGTTTTTCATGACGTCTAAATCTTCTGACTCATTACCCGCCGCATGCACAATAAGCGCCCCGTTACTTTCAGCATACGAAATAGCCTCTTCAACCCATTTTCGATTGGGAGAAAAGGATTTTCCGAAGCTACAGTTAATAATTTTTGCACCATTATCTGCCGCGTATCGAATAGCTAGCGCAACGTCCTTATCATATTCATCTCCTGCAGGTACGGTTCTTAAAATCATAAGTTTTGCAAAAGGGGCTATTTGAGAGACAATTCCAGCCACATGTGTTCCGTGCGATTCTTCTATTACGCGGTTGATTACGTTTCCATTACCGTAACCCTTATCAGTTATATCGTAAGGATCGTCTCCTATCAACGTTCTACCGTCATAATTTACGTTGAGATTGTAGTCGGAACGTTCGGTGTAATAGGTTACGCCCTCAAAAAGGTCTTTGATCAACAAATCTGCACGATCGGTATAACTTAAAAACTGAAGAGCCAAGGCTTTTTGTTGAGCAATAAACGCCGATTCAGGTGTAAATTTTCTAAGAGACTCAGAGTTAAATTGATCGTCGTTTAATAGAACAGACAAGGTGTCAACTGCCGATTTGGCCAATTCATAGATTCGCCTNTATTGTCTTTTGTTCTCTTCTGCTTTTGGCAGTTCTTTTTCTAGAATGANGCGCGCTCTTTTTAACTGCTCCTCATCGCCAATTTCTTTTGCTATCATTCTAATGTATTCCATTTGTTCATAGTAACTCTCTCCTAGAAAATTATATCCATGAACGTCATCCACAAACCCGTTAACATCATCGTCTATGTTGTTGCCGGGAATTTCATCTTCATTTACCCAGAGGTTATTGTCGAAAACAGGGTGATTGATATCTACGCCTGAATCAATAATAGCCACGATTACTTCAGAAGCTTTTCGATTACCAACGACAGCCTTAGTTTTTTCAAAAGATATACCCGGCAGGGCATCTAAGATTGGGTCTGAGAAAAACCAACGTTTTTTTACCTCATCACTTAAGGTTTTACGTTCAGTTATTGAGGACACTTTTATAGGAGTTTCATCCTTAAAGATTCTTGTAGAAGAACAACCAACCCAGAGGGCTGATGATGTTAAGACAAAAAAGTATCGCCAAAAGGTATTTTTCATTTTATTCAAAATATTCATTGAATTGAAAGGACTGATTTAAACGAATTCCTTTCTCTGTTTGTTTAAGAGATATAAGCTCGTTATGAGCATCGTGTTCGAAGAGCAAAAGATAATCGTTTTTCAAGGCTTCTTCCAAGAAATTAGATTTCTCTTTTAGGGTGAGGAGCGGACGCATATCAAAGCTCATCACNTAGGCAATTGGCAAGTGTCCAGCAGTGGCGATTAGGTCTCCAGTAAAGAAGATTTTTTTACCACGATAGGGTATAAGAGGAAGTACCTGCTTCTCGGTATGCCCATCAAAGTATCTAAGCTCGAAGGGAAATCTCGTGTTATCACCTATAAAGCAAAGCTGGCCAGACTCTTTTAAAGGGATTAAATTCTCTCCTAAAAAGGAGGCTTTTTCTCTGAGGTTTGGGTTCATTGCCCAATCCCAGTGCTCCTTAGAGGTCCAATATTTTGCGTTTTTAAAACGCGGATTAAGTTCGCCCCTGGGTGTTCGCAATACAGCTCCTCCAACATGATCAAAATGTAGATGAGTAAGAAGGACGTCGGTGATTTGGTCAGGATGAAACCCTTTTTCAAGAATGCTTTTTTCAAGACTATGATCCCCCCACAATCCGTAGTGGGAAAAGAACTTTTCACTTTGTTTATCCCCCATTCCTGTATCTACCAGAATTAATTGATCCCTTGTTTCAATGAGCAAACATCGAGCAGCGAGATCGATTTGATTGTTGTCGTCTGCCGGATTAGTTCTTTGCCAAATGCTTTTGGGAACAACTCCAAACATAGCCCCTCCGTCTAGTTTGAAATTTCCCGATTCGATGATATGGAGTTGCATGCGAGTGTTTCTATAAGTTCACGTCCGAAATAAACCAAAGCCTTTACCTCTGTTGGGCTCAGTAGCCGGTCCTTTTTAAGTATGAGCAGTTCATTTCCGCTAGATTCGATAAGGTATATAGGGCTGCTCTCTATCAAGAAAATAAGTTCTTTACTAAAGAGACTTCTGATTTTATCAGGTTGAGATCCACTCAGGTGAAATTTACGATTAAAATAGTTGTGACCTTCGACGGTTAAGTCCCCAAATCCTGCAATTGCATTTAAACGGTCTAATAAACCTTCTTTGTCTAACACGAAGGAGGGTATGTTGCTTTCTAGCTTGATGGTAAGTGCAGTTACTCTGGCTGATTCGCGCGCAATAAATTCTCCCTCGTTGAAAACGATGTCTTGTACCACACCGTTTGATATAGGATCAACAAGGGTGTTATAAATATGAACAATAGGTTTGGTTTCGAAAAAAAGAAATCGATACAAAGAAGGATCTATTGGCTGGTTTTTAGCACAGTATTCCCACCCNTATTCTTTCGACATTTTAGANAGGTTCTCTTGTCTNCGGCTAAACAATTTTTCTATAGAACCAAGCGTATTCTCTGTTGTCAGGTTTCTAACNGCAAAGGGGTGAGAAGAACTTGCCCCGTGAAGATCGAGACCAATAGTTGAAACNGTGCCTCCTTTTTTCTCAAAAGAGGCAATATAGTTTTCAACGGTTTGCATAGCGCTGTGGTCTACAAATTCACAAAGCGAAAAGTCGATAACAACCGTTTTTGTTGCACCAATAGCGTCCAGTTTTGACTTGAGCTTGAAGAGATTTAAGAACGAACAAAAGTATTTAACACTGACATAGAAAGAGTCGGTGTCCTTTTCTTTGAATGCAAGAACGTTGGGCTGAAACAGGTGCAGTAAAAAAAGCAAGGGCCTTCTAGTGATGACAAAATGAGATAGCAAGGTAATTAGAGTGCCTAGAAAAATTCCCGTAATAATATTAGTACTTAAAGTAATGAGGGAGGTTGCTATAAGAATGAGCAGCTGTTCTTTCCCCACTTTTACTGCCGCAACTAGCTTGAGGGGGTGAGCCAATTTATATCCTGTATAGACCAAAATAGCCGCAAGCGCAGAAAGCGGAACCCGATTTAGAAGCTTGCTAAAGAACAGAATAAACAAAAGCAGAAACANTCCATGAAAAAAGTTGGACGANCGATTATTGGCTTGCTGGGTCACATTTACCGAACTTCTTGAGATCACCGTTACCACGTTAAGCCCTCCGAGAAATCCACTAATCGCTGTAGCGACACCAAGGGCCCGAAGGTCTTTGTTTGCGTTAGACCTTCTTCTTTGAGGATCTAAGTTATCTACCGCTTTAATTGACAAAAGAGATTCTACACTGCCGATTACCGCAATAGTAATAGCCACCGACCAAAGCCCCCAAGAATTGATTAAATCAAAGTTCGGGTGGTAAATCATACTTTCTACCGAATCAGGAAGCTGTATAAAGAGTTCGGGTCGAATAGGGTTTTCTATCCCCCTCAACTGACAGTAATAACTATAACCAACGGCCAAGAGAATCACCCACATGGGAGAGGGAATTTGCTGATAATATCGGTTTCGTATAGATGAATTGAAAAGTAGTATAACCAGAGAAACAACTCCCAACAATCCCGCAGCAAGNGTTGATGCTGATTCAGGTGCAGACTGAACAAACTCAGTAACGACCAAGGGGAGCTTGAGCAATTTAATTAAAGGGTTTCCGTCCCCTGCTTCAAGCCCAAGCATGATGGGGAACTGCTTTACAAGAAGACTTAAACCAATTGCAGCCAGCATCCCTTCAATAGCAGAGGCAGGAAAAAACTCTGCTAGTTTTCCCATCCGTAGAACCCCTAATAANGAGATAAGAANTCCAGCCAAAGTAATCGCNGCAAGGGTATGGGTATANCCTAGAAAAAGATCGCCTCCACCCAGGGTGGTAACTGCGGTAAGAAGTACTACCACTAAGCTATATCCAGGTCCAGAGATGGTAACGTAAGACCCACCCAAAAGAGCAACAACGACACCCCCTACAACCGCAGAAACAATACCTGCGGTGGCCGGCATTCCACTTGCTACGGCTAGACTTAAACCTAAAGGCAAGGCAATAAGAGACACTACAAACCCCGCGAATAGGTTTTTGGGTAACGATGATATGAATTGATTTCTTGTCATTTTGCTCTACAGATCAGTAAGTCTGATGGTAGATCAGACAAAATGAATTCAATGTCTCGTGTTATGATTCGGCTTAAAAGAGAGGTTTTGACAGGAGCGTCCATTACCAAAAGATCAGCCCGGGTTACCTCAGCGTAATGACCGATTGAATAACCTCTTTTGCCGAAAATTGCCTGCTTTTGAACACTAATCGAATCGGTAAGTACTGCTGGAAGCTGGTCGATGAGCTCTGCAACCCTTCGATTTTCCTCGGCCTCTAAAACTCGTTTTTTTCTAAGACTTCGAATAAGGCTTCGGTCATCATCAACAATTACCTTGACCGATTTGTTGGCAATTTCTTCTACAATGGTAGCCTTGTTTGCACCTAGACACTGGGCTGAATAGAAAGCCTGAAAAAGGGTGTTAGGGAGCGTGCTTGTTTTAAAACCACTAATCACAACATTCTTGCAAGCTACGCGTTCTACCGCAGGCTTGATTAGTAGCAATACCGAACACTTAACGGATCGGGTAAGTTTACGTGCGACCGAACCTACATAAAATCGAAAGAGCGACTCGTGCTGCACAGCTCCTAAGACCAAAAGATCGATAGATAAACTTTCGGTAGAATCTAGAAGAGTGGTGTGCGGGTCACCCGTTATCCAGTGATACTCACAAACTCTTGAGGNTGATGCAGTTGCATCAACAATTGAACTTACTTTTTTCTGCTTTTCTTCAGTTTTTTCACCCACATGGAGCAGAATGAGTTCAGAATCAAAAAACTCAGCGAGACGCACTACCTCATGCAAATTACTCTCAAGGCTTGGCGAAAACGCAAAACCGAAGAGCATTCGTTTAAAAGGGTTGTGCTGGTGTAAGCTTTGATTCATAGCCCGTTTTTAGGGCTAAGAAGATACTAAATTCTATGCTTAGTCATTTAGTTTTAACACCGCCATGAATGCTTGTTGCGGGATTTCAACATTTCCGATTTGACGCATTCGTTTCTTTCCTTTTTTCTGCTTTTCAAGAAGTTTTCGTTTACGAGAAATGTCTCCTCCGTAACACTTGGCTGTCACGTCTTTNCGTAAAGCCTTGATGGTTTCTCGAGAGATGATTTTNGCTCCGATAGCTGCCTGAATTGGAATGTCGAACTGTTGTCTTGGGATGAGCTCTTTAAGTTTTTCGCACATTTTTTTACCGATTGTATGTGCGTTGTCAAAGTGAACGAGGGCAGACAAAGCGTCAACAGGTTGAGCGTTCAATAGAATATCTACACGAACCAGCTTAGATTCGCGCATCCCGATCGGGCTATAATCGAAAGAGGCGTATCCTTTAGAAATGGTCTTCAAACGATCGTAAAAATCAAAAACAATTTCGGCCAGGGGCATATCAAAACTAAGCTCAACTCTTTCGGGAGTCAGATAAGTTTGATTCGTAATATTCCCTCGTTTCTCAATACAAAGCGACATCACATTACCCACAAAGTCTGATTTGGTGATAATAGAAGCTTTGATGTAGGGCTCTTCTACTCGATCTAATCCAGAAGGGTCTGGAAGATCAGAGGGATTGTTTACAATGATTGACTGATTAGGGTTTTTCTTGTTGAAGGCGTGATAGCTTACGTTGGGAACTGTTGTAATCACCGTCATGTCAAATTCACGCTCTAATCGCTCTTGAATGATCTCCATGTGAAGCATTCCTAAGAACCCACAACGAAAACCAAAACCTAGTGCTGCCGAGCTTTCTGGGGCGAAAACCAGAGAAGCATCGTTTAATTGAAGCTTTTCCATCGAAGCCCGAAGCTCTTCATAGTCTTCGGTATCTACAGGATAAATACCCGCAAAAACCATCGGTTTTACTTCTTCAAAACCCTCGATTGCGGAGGTAGATTTTCTATCGGTTAAGGTAACAGTGTCCCCCACCTTTACCTCTCGAGCATCTTTGATNCCCGTAATTAGATACCCTACATCTCCTGTGTGAATCTCTTTTTTTGGTTCTTGTTTCAGTCTAAGNGTACCAATTTCGTCGGCGAAATAGTTTTTCCCCGTTGCCATAAAGGTGATACGATCTCCTTTTTTAATNGAACCGTTAAGAATTCTAAAATAGGTTTCAACGCCCCTAAACGGATTGTAAACTGAGTCGAAAACCAGAGCTTGCAAAGGCTCATCAGGACTACCTTTTGGAGCCGGAACACGATCGATAATTGCCTTTAAAATGTTTTCAATTCCCAAGCCTGTTTTAGCACTTGCAGGGATAACCTCTGAAGGATCGCAACCAAGCAGATTTACGATGTCGTCGGTTACCTCCTCAGGATTAGCACTTGGCAGGTCGACCTTATTCAAGACCGGAATAATCTCTAGGTCATTTTCAAGTGCTAAGTATAAGTTTGAAATGGTTTGTGCCTGAATACTTTGCGCTGCATCTACAATAAGCAAAGCCCCTTCACAAGCGGCAATCGATCTCGACACTTCGTATGAGAAATCTACGTGGCCGGGAGTGTCAATAAGATTCAAGATGTATTCTTCACCTTCATAGGTATAGTTCATTTGAATCGCATGACTTTTAATAGTAATCCCTCGCTCTCTTTCAAGATCCATGTTGTCAAGAAGCTGATCCTGCTTCTCTCTTTCAGTGACAGAACCTGTAAAATCTAAAAGTCGATCAGCCAAGGTGCTTTT
>JGI26088J50261_1001985_pt1 | contig 10646 bp, 10 predicted proteins | sample SaaInl1SG_22_DNA_FD_50261 | JGI IMG/M metagenome (IMG submission 50261)
TTGCCGCCTGCAACTTTGCCCGATCCAGCACGGAAAAATGGCGGCGGTCGTGAAATTCCAAAATGTCTTGAGCATTTAACTGGCTCAACTGACGGCTGACGGTTTCAAGGGTCAGCCCTAGATAATTGGCAGTCTCTTCCCGACTGAGCGGCAGCTCAATACGCGGGGTCCAGCCCACTGCCAGCGCCGGCTGCGCGCGCAAAGCCAAAAGCTCAAAGAAACTGGCCAGCCGTTCCCGCGCGGTTTTGCGTCCTAGGAGCAACATCCAGTCGCGGGCAGCATCCAGTTCATCCAGCGTCATTTCCAATAGGCGGTGCGACAGATGCGGGGTGCAGTCGAGCATGGCCTTGAAATTTGCGCGCTGAAAGCAACACAGCACCACATCCGTGGTGGCCGTGACATCAAAATCAATCGCAACCCGTTCTGGCCGGCCTATGAAATCGGAGGCGAGTAGCAGGCCCACCGTCTGTATGCGCCCATCTTCCAGGGTTTTGGACAGAGAAACCACGCCCGTGACCACGGAGGCAACAAACTCCAAAGGCGCGCCCCGCTGCATGATCTGCGCGCCGGCGGAAAAGTTGCGGTATGTTTTAATCGCTGCGAGTTGATCGAGCTCCGCCGCATCACAGCGCGCACAGACCGCGCGGTGCCGAATAGGGCATGCGGTGCAGTCGATCGGGCGGAGGTCAGACATGCGGGTCATTTACAATAGATTTCAGGATCACAGCTACATCATATTTATGCAGCGCCTTGGCAGAAATCAACAGCAGCGGTAAGATCCTTAGCCTGTCGTGGGGTGGTCTTCGGCAGTCAGTGCTTTTTGCGGCGCGCTGCGTAAGATCACATAGCCAAATAGGCCTGAAACCACAGATCCAAGCAAAACACCTAAGCGCACGGCATTCATCTTGTCATCCGCGCCAAAGGCCAGAGATCCAATGAAGAGGCTCATGGTAAAACCCACCCCCGTCAGCGCAGCAATGCCGTAGATATGCCTCCAGCTGACACCCTGCGGCAGCCGCGCAAACCCGGTTTTAACCGCAAGAACTGTCGCGCCCATGACCCCAATCTGTTTTCCGATGAAAAGCCCTGCGGCAATACCCAAGGTCAAAGGCTGTGCAAAATCGGCCCAGGTCAAACCCGTGAGTGTGACCCCCGCATTGGCAAATGCAAAAATCGGCAAAATCATATAGGCAACCCAAGGATGCAGCGCATGCTCAAGATGGTGGAGCAAGGAGTGGTCGCCATCCTCGCGCTTCATCGGAACGGTTAAGGCGATCATCACTCCGGCCAGGGTCGCATGCACACCAGATTTCAAAACAAAAACCCACATCAAGACGCCAATCAAAACATATGGCGCCGCGCGTTTCACCCCAGCGCGGTTCAATCCGACAGCTACGGCAAACCCAAGCAGAGCAAGGGTTAGCGCATTGGTGGACAGGTCTGAGGTATAAAATACCGCAATGATCACAATTGCGCCGAGATCGTCAATAATGGCCACGGCCAGGAGGAAGACTTTCAACGCCAAAGGCGCGCGGCTGCCGACCAAAGCCAAAATTCCGAGCGCAAACGCAATATCTGTTGCCGTTGGGATAGCCCATCCCACAAGGGTTTCTGGGGATCCCGAGTTGATGAAATAATAGACCAAACCCGGCACAGCCATTCCGCCCAGCGCCGCTATAATGGGCAGGGCAGCCTTATCAAAGCTCGACAGCTCACCGGCAAGAACTTCACGCTTGATCTCCAGCCCGACCAGGAAGAAGAAAATCGCCATGAGCCCGTCATTGATCCACAAAAGTGCCGGTTTTGAAATCTCAAAATTGGCAATCCCAATACGAACATTTGTGTCCAATATTCCAGAATAGATCGGAGCAAGGGTTGTATTGGCAAAGAGCATGGCCAAGAGCGCCATGGCCATCAGCACCAATCCGGCGCTGGCTTCCAGCTTGAGGAACTCCTGAATACGGGTTAGGGCTTTTGTCATCTGCGGCGCTCCTCATAGCATGTCATTTGCATATGAGGTATGGACCCCAAAGATCAAGGGCTAGGCTTGCATAATTTGCACCGCTTTCGCCGCGCCAACCTTGAGATTAAAACGCCATCAAAACCGTGCCCATGAGGGTGCATCCGATCACCGCATAGCCGCCGTCAATCACAGTCAATTGAAACGGCTTGCCGGCAAATTCATTGTTCATCATCATCCAGGGCACAATCAAAAACGCGCCAATGCCAAACCCTGCAATCGCACCACCAGAGATGGAGGTCACCCCACTGGCCGCGAGCACATGGCGCATCATCCCGGCGACCAGAACTGCCGAGACCGCACTCAGAATATAGGGCCGTGGGTTTGAAGCATTCAACGGCTTGCCATCTGCCCCTTGCGCCACGCCAGACGCGGCCATCCAAGGGCCAGATAAAACCATGTACCAAAGGGCACCGAAGAAAAATGATGCGGCCGCCGCCGCCAATACATTGAAAATTTCCATAATATGCCTCCGAATAAGAATAGGCCTATGTTAAAAAGGTAAAAATTCTATGTAAAGGGTCGCGACAAGCGCGCGGTTCACCGCGCCGACAGCTCAAGTATGATGTCCCATTCTTCATCGCGAACCGGTTGCACCGAAAGCCGTGTATATTTGACCAAAGCCATATCCGCCAGTCGCGGGTCTTCTTTACACATGTGCAAGGTGACAGGTTTGGCCAATGACCTGACGGCGCGGATATCAACACACTCCCACCGAGGATCTTCGGTTTGACTGTCTGGATGCGACAGGGCGCAGACCTCCACGATGCCGACAATCGCCTTCTCACTCTGCGAATGATAGAAAAACGCCTGATCGCCCAGCTGCATCGCGCGCATATTATTGCGTGCCTGATAATTGCGCACGCCGTCCCATTCTTCTCCGGCCTCGCCTTTTGCCTGTTGATCTGCCCAGGACCAGGTGGCTGGCTCCGATTTGAACAACCAATAGGCCATCAGCCGATGACTTTCTTCCACTGGCTCAGCGTCACGCTTTCGAACAATCCAGCCTTGTTATAGGGATCATTTTCGGCCCAGGCCTGCGCTGCGGCCATATTTTCAACCTCCAGAACAATCAGCGAGCCGCACATTTGCTCGGCGTCGTCCAAAAACGGACCTGCCATTTCAACAANGCCAGTCTCCTTAATATAGGCCAAATGCGCGTCNCGCGTCTCCACNCGCAGGTGCAGATGTCCAGGTTTATCGCGGGTGATAACAGCAATACGCATTATAATTCCTTTCTGAGGGGCCGCGCCATGAGGGCTGCCANAGCTTGCGACACAGTTATCGCGCCAGAACACAGGCCCGCAACCGCTTTTGTAATNGGCATATCGATATCAAGCCGCTCCATGATCGGCAAAAGCGCCAAAGCTGTGGCCCTGCCTTCTACGGTGACCGCCTTATCAAAGGCCTGGCCCNTCCCAAGTGCGAGACCGAATTGNTANTTTCGTGATTTTTGGGATGTGCATGTGAGACAAAGATCACCAAAGCCTGACAGACCCGCCAAAGTTTCTGGTTGCGCGCCAAGTTTCACCGCATAGCGCATGATTTCGGCCTGTCCGCGCGTGATGAGCGCCGCCCGCGCACTTTGCCCAAGCCCCGCGCCAATAGTGGCGCCACAGGCGATAGCAATGACATTTTTCAACGCCCCACCAAGCTCAGCCCCGATGGGATCACTCGAGGTATAAAGCCGCAATGTTTCTGTGGACAAAGCCGCCTGCCAGGCACCGGCATCCTCTTGCGCCGCGGCAGCAAGGGTCAAGGCTGTTGGCAAGCCGCCCGCGATATCCGCGGCAAAGCTTGGACCCGTCAGCAAGCCTGAAGGGCCTGCCACATAAACGGATCGCAACACCGAATAACCACCCAGACCAGTCGTCAGATCCACCCCCTTGCTGCACCCAATCAACGGCTGACCGGCAAACAAAGGCACCAATTCGCTCAAGGCCGCATGGGTGGCTTGCAATGGAATGGCACTCAATATGAAGTCCGCGCCCTGTAGGGCCATTTTGGCATCACAGGTCACCGTGATATTTTCAACCAAGGTGACATCTGGCAACCGCGGTGATTTGCGGCTCTGCGCCATCTCACGGAGCGCTGCCCCGTCGCGTCCCCAGAGGCGGACGTCATGGCGATCCGACAGGGCAACCGCCAGAGCCGTACCGAAGGCGCCGGCGCCCAGAATGCACACAGTCATGACACGTCCTTTGATTTGCTCATTGCTCGGCCCCTGTTGCGCAAATTTGTCCTAAGGCCTAACATCGTTGCAGTTCCTGCTCAATCCTACGGTGGACGATTGCCCAATATNTTGCTCACGCGCCCTCATGCCCAAGCACGTCACTTTGCGGANNCGCTNATCGCGCAGGGTGTGCAGCCAGATCAAATCACAATTGACCCAATCATGAAGATTGCCCCGGTCGAGACAGCCTGTGACATCTCAGCCTGCACAGGGTTGATCATCACCTCGGCCAACGCGCTGTCATATTTGCCAGTGGCACTCAGAGGGTCGCGGTTGCCGTGCTATTGCGTTGGAGACTCCACCAGCCAAGCCGCGCGCGCCTTGGGGCTGAACGCATATCATTTGGCCGATACGGCCAGAGACCTCTGCGAAGCCCTGCCAACAGTCTGCCAAGAGGGACCGCTGCTGCATCTACGGGGCACCCATACAACCCTCAACATGGCGGAGCATTTTCGCAGCACCCCCTTGCCGGTTGAAAACGTGGTTGTCTATGAGCAAATCGCNCTTCCTCTACAGGCNGAAACCCATGAGAGTTTGCGTCGATCCTCACCCGTCATTCTGCCGATTTTTTCTGCCCGCAGCGCCAAACTTCTNGGGAAACTTGCGTTGGATTGGCGGCCGCATTGGGCCGTGGCTTTGAGNCCCGCCATAGCCGCGCTGTGCCAAGAGGCTGGCTTTGGTCAGATCACCACAGCCGCCCAACCCAACAGACAAGCCATGGTGGCAGTCATAACACCGCTCATGGATGTGAAGAGTGGTTGAGAGATTTTGCCCAGGCGGATAGGTTTGAAACAGGGCGAAAGACAAAAGGTAAAAATCGTGTCCAATAAAGATCCTAAAGACGCAACCGGGCGGCCCATTGAGGATGCTGAACTGGTGGAGCAATCGGACCCTGGCACCGCTCCGCCAGAGGACCCCGCGGCGCGCGACACCCCCAATAATTCGAAATTTCAGGTCATATTGCCGTTTTTAGCTGGTGGGGTTTTGGCCGGTGGGCTCGGCTTTGGCGCCGCAGTCCTGCCTGCTTATCTCAACCCCTCAGATCCTCTGGCGCCCATCGTTTCTGCGCAAGACAGTCTGGCGAAGCAGCTGGCGGAGCAAGAGACGCAGATTAAACAAATCGAAGCCAAGCCCGCACCGAAAGATCACAGCGCCACACTCATTGCCATGACCGAAGCGATTGACGCGCTGCGCCGTGACATCGACCAGCGCCAGACAAAGATTGAAACACAGCTGCAAGCGCTTACCCTTCGACTTGAGGAGGTGGAAAAGCAACCATTGGCGCAAAGCGTCTCGCCCCAAGCGATCAAAGCCTACGAAAGCGAGCTGGCCCAATTGCGCAGCGATCTGGCGCAGGTCGTGCAATCGGCAAGCGCACAGATAGAGCAAACAAAAGCCAAAGCAGAAGAGCTGCAAATGACCACCGACGCCCGCACGCGGACCGGCACCATCACCGCGGCGCTCAATGCCATCAGAGCCGCTGCCGAAAATGGCGCAGGCTATGAAGCGGCCCTCTCTGATTTGATCTCCGCGACAGAGATTGACCTGCCCGAAGCCTTACAGGCCCATGCCAAGGATGGCGTGGCTCAACTGGGAGGTTTGCAAGATCGGTTTTCGCCCGCCGCGCGGGCCGCTTTGAAGGCGATACGTCTGGCCGAGGGGCCTCAGACGGGGGAGAACCGCCTGCTCGCCTTTTTGAAAGCCCAGTTTGGCGTCCGGTCTTTAGAGCCGCAGCCGGGCAATTCAGCAGAGGCTGTGCTGTCGCGCGCGCAAGCGGCCGTGANCAAGGGCNATCTNACTGCGGCTCTTTCAGAACTCTCTGCCCTGCCGCAACTGGGCCAANATCACCTGCAAGATTGGATCGCCGCTGCACAAAGCCGCGTGGCTGTGCAAGCCGCACTTTCAGAATTGTCCAGCGCCCTAAGCGGCAATTGAGGAAAATAGAATGCTTTGGTCCCTCATTAAAATCCTAAGTTTCGTGGCCATGGTGATGCTCATCAGCTTTGGCGCCGGCCGCCTGATGGAGGCGCAAGGCGGCGTCATGATTCAATATGCCGGATTGGAGTTGTCCTTCGGCGCGCTGCAAGCTGCCCTATTGGTTCTGGGTTTGCTGGTAAGCTTTTGGCTTGTGCTCAAACTCTTGGGTTTGGTGGTTGCGCTTCTACGGTTTATCAATGGCGATGAAACCGCCCTGTCGCGCTATTTCGATCGCAACCGTGAGCGCCGCGGGTTTGAAGCTCTTTCCGATGGGTTGATGGCTCTGGCCAGCGGCGATGGTCGCGATGCAATGGCCAAGGCAAGAAAAGCCGATCGCCTGCTGAACCGCCCAGATTTGACCAATTTGATCATGGCACAGGCCGCTGTGGCCAATGGAGATCGGCAGACCGCCAAGGCGACTTATAAGAAATTGCTAAAGGATCCCAAAACCCGTTTTGTTGGCACCTATGGCCTACTGCAACAACATTTGCAGGATGGCGACACAGAAGTGGCGCTGAAACTGGCCGAACATGCTTTTGCACTTAAGCCGCGGCATGGCGAAACACAGGATGTGTTGCTCAAACTGCAAGCGGGCCAAGAAGATTGGCGCGGGGTACGGACAACCCTGACCGCCAAGCTGAAACATGGGAGTTTACCAAAAGATGTGCACAAGCGCCGCGATGCGGTTTTTGCCCTCTCCCAGTCCCGTGATTTGCGCGCAGAGGGCAAGTTGGAAGAGGCGCAAATCTACGCGGTTGAAGCCAACCGGCTTGCACCCGGTTTGGTGCCCGCCGCCCTACTGTCCGCCGAAGGCCATCGGGAACAAAAGAATGTCAAACAAGCAAGCCGCATTCTGCGCGCGGCCTGGCAATTGGCGCCCCATCCAGACCTCGCGGCCGGTTTTGCCGCCCTCGCCCCGGATGAAGCCTCCGCGGCCCGCCTCAAACGGTTTGGACAGTTTACCAAAGGTACAGAATCTCATCCCGAAACCAAAATGCTGATGGCGGAACTTTACGTCGCAATGGCCGATTTTGATGCGGCCCGGCAGGCGCTTGGGGACCTTGCAAAGACCGATCCCACAATGCGCGCATTGACCATTCTCGCGGCCATTGAGCGCGGCGACGGGGCCGATGATCAATCTGTGCGCCGGCTCTTGACCCAAGCCATTTCCGCCCAGCGCGACCCACAGTGGATTTGCGATAACTGCGGGCATGTGCATCACGATTGGGAGCCAGTCTGTCTCAATTGTGAAGCCATAGACAGCATCGCTTGGAAACGCCCACCAATGTCCGAGGCGGTGAGCCCAGATATGCTGCCGTTGATCGTAGGTCACATGGCGCGGTCAGATGAGGATTTCCCGCCTCTTTTAGAGCCAGAGGACTTGAGCCAAGCAGACGCAAGCGCTGTGAAAATAGCTGCCGATGATGCGCCGCTTAAAGAATAAGCTCGCTGCAGTATAAGCCGTGCAAGACTTCCAACACGGCCGCCACATGCTCGCCTTTCAGGGAATAATATATGGTTTGCTTGTCGCGCCGGGTGTTCACCAACTCGGAGTCGCGCAGCTTGCGCAAATGATGCGACATGGCCGGCTGTGACAGGCTCGCATTGATCGCCAACTCCTGTACCTTTTTTCGCCGCCCAGCATGGTGCAAAGAATCCGCAGCCGCGCAGGATGCGACAGCATCTCCATCAACCGCGCAGCTTCGGCGATCTGAGGCTCCAACCTCTCAAAATTTAAATTCGACACATCAATCTTTCCCATAGGTGGAAGTGCTATGCAAAAAACGGCTTTTATACAAGATATTTTAAGGTTTGGATGATAGGTGCAGCTTCAGGTTGATGACGGTGGCCGGGTGAGGGTTGCCCGTCGCGGCCGACCTTATGTTCCAGAGGCGCAGCCCAAATCCAACATTGGCGCAATGCAGGCGGCGATGGTGGCGGCGTCCTCTTCATGCGCCAGATGCCCAAGATTGGGCAGGGCTTGGTAATCTGCATTCGGCAACAAAGCGGCCGCCCGTTGGGAGGTTGCGCAGGGCACCGCNAGATCATTGGAAGACGCAATCAGATGGGTCTCAGTTTGTAATCTCGGCAACCGCGCCAATAGCGGTTCAAGATCCCACTGCGCCATCATTTGCAAGGTGGCCCCAATATGAGAGCGGCTGCGCATCAACTCTTTGTAAAATTCTAAATCCGCCGCCGTAAGAGTTGAACCGGTGCCTTTGAGAATGCGATCGACTGTTTGGTCATGACCGGCAATTTTACTCAGGAGACTGCTTGAGAACGGCATGTTGGCGATGGCCTTTGCCAAAAGCGGAAATAAAACCCCCGCGACACCGCGAAAGTGATCAAGCGCAGCNTTGATCCCGATAACTTTACAGTCAAACTTCGCAAGCTCCGCAAGGCGAAGCGCAATTGCANCGCCCGCGGAATGGCCAATAATGACCTTGGGCGCGAGATCAAGCGCNGNCAAACAGCTNGTTAGGTCTTCAGCCATGTGATCCAACCCGCAACGTTGCTGCGCACCCAGGCGGGTAAAGCCTTGACCCGGCAGATCCACCATAATCACGCGGTATCTATCCGTTAGGAAAGGCACGAGGTGTTGCCAGCTGTGGGTTGTACTGCCAGCACCATGAATCAGCAAAATCACCGGCCCAGTTCCGATATCCTGAATATGCCATAAATGCGGTTTTTGCAGCGTAAACTGCGAATACTGCGCAAAGGGCCAATATGGCTTTGCGTGCTGCCAGTTCATCACGAATGCGCCAAAGCTGAAGAGACGGCACCGGACACTGATTTTGCATCCGAGCGGGGCAAAGCAATGTAGTGTGCCCGCATTTTCCCAGCCAGGGTTTGTAGCGTTTTCTCTGGCCGGATGGTTGTGTCGATAACCAAAGCCGGGATCTGCGCCTCAGCAATCTTTTGTGCCAACATCAATGCGTCCGCCGCCGCTTGCGCGCGATCATTCGATCCATCAAGCGCCACATTGGCACGCCCATCAGTTAGCAAAATCAACGTCGGCGTCAGACCATTGCGCCGTTCTTGCAATGCAAGTTGAAACGCGGCCGCAAGCCCGGCAGCTAAGGGCGTGGCTCCGCCACCGGGGAGCGCGGCCAGCCGCTTTTTGGTTTGCACAAGTGATCTTGTTGGAGGCAGTAACGCCTCGGACCCCGTTCCACGGAACGCATAAAGCGCCACATGATCCCGTCGAGCATAGGCCTCGCCAAGCAGCAGTTCGACCGCGCCCTTGGCCTCAGCCAAGCGAGCAACGGCAGCGGAACCTGACGCATCCACCGTGAAAATAAGCAGGCGATCTGACCCAATTTCATAGCGTTTATGACGCAAATCAGAGGCTTTGAAAATCGGTCCCACGGCCTCAGGGTTTGCGGTCTTGCGCAGAGTTTGCCAAGGAATTGCGGCCCGCAAGCTGGCCACGAGATCAACCCGGGCCCCACTGTTCTTGGGGCCCAATCTGGCCGGCAAGGGACGCCCGCGGTGATTTCCTTTGCGGCGCGCGCCAGATCCCGAGCCAGACGCAGGCTGTTTTACCACAGTTTGCAACTGGGCCAAAACACCCGGCGGCAGGACGGCCTTGACGGCTTCGATCATTAAGTCATTCGGCGGTATGGCTTGATTTGGGTCTTGCGGCGCCTCCGCTGGGTTTGTCTGTTCAGATGGCGCCTCCGGCTCTGGATCCTGAGGCAAGCGCGTGGCCCTATGTGGGTAAACCAGCATCACGGCCAGTTTTAAATCTTCTTCCGTCACCTCATATCGGGCGTGAAGGGCGGCATGAGCTTGCGCCGCATAGCCCAGCAAGAGCGGAGCACGCAGGCTTGAAATGCCGAGCGATGCGGCCAGGATAACAGCCTCCTCCATCACATCAGCCGGCAGAGTTACACCACGGACCGCAGCGCGGATGTCTTCCAATGATCTGGGCAATGTCATGGGTGATAAATCTTGCAGGGCCAAATCGTCGAGGGTGACATGAAACGCCAGGCGATCTGTCAGCGCATCCGGCAGGCCATCCCCGACCTCCACGCCTTCATCCAAGGCGAGAAGAGCATGACCACGGCCCTCCTCCAAGGCTTGGCATATTCGCGCAGAAAACTGTGGTGCGCTGCGCTCCGCCATAGGAAGTATGAACAATGACGGNGCGCAGTCAAAAATACTTTTGCGCGTCACCAATTGGCGCCCCGCCAAAGAGGCCGTTAAATCAATATCGCCGTTGAGAACCTCAACCGTCATGTGATGCTGCAACTTGACCTTGGCCAGATCGAGCGATTGAACGGCGGCAAGCATTGCGGCCTGAGCGGGGCCGGCGCGGGCACGAATAACCAAGCCCCCAAGCCTTTGGGGATCTATCGCAAGGAGCGTAATCGCCAGCTGCGCCCTCTCCCAAAGGGTCATATCAATCGCCTA
>JGI26088J50261_1001989_pt1 | contig 10632 bp, 10 predicted proteins | sample SaaInl1SG_22_DNA_FD_50261 | JGI IMG/M metagenome (IMG submission 50261)
GCGATTGTGATTTTCACCATCGCGGGCTACCTGCTATTTGGGCTCTAGGGGACAATCCCTTGGTCCAGTTTGCCCATAGGGCATAATCGAAGCATGACGGACCCGGATAGTTTTTCAAACTTCGCAAATCGCTCTAGCTCCAAGTGGCTCAGGTATCCAGCTGATGTGCTGCCGATGCACGTTGCTGAAATGGACTTTGATGTAGCAGAGCCAATCAGGGCGAGGCTTGCCCNGATGGTTGCAAATTCTGACCTCGGATATCTTGGCCCATTNGCNAAAGCCGGTCAGGCTTTCGAGTCTTTTGCCTTGAATCGNTGGGGTTGGCANCTGGACCCAACGCACGTCAAAATGGCCACCGANGTTGGCGTGGCGGCCGTTGAGATTTTGAAGGCAGCAACTGGCCCAGGTGAACAGGTTTTGGTGAACACACCGGTTTATGCCGCTTTCTTNTCCTGGCTGAAAGAGGCTGACTGCACTCCGGTGGATGCACCCTTGGTGCTCGAGGGTGACACTTGGAAGCTAGACCTGCCTGCAATCAGGGCAGCATTTGAAAGTGGCGTGAAGGTTTATCTGCTGTGCTCGCCACAGAATCCAGTCGGTCGAATCCACACCGCCAAAGAACTCACGGAAATTGCCAAGCTGGCAAAGGAATTTGACGTGCTGGTAATTTCGGATGAGATCCACGCCCCACTTTCATGGGTTCCGTTCACTCCATATCTTTCACTTGGGCAAGAGGCTGCCGCTACCGGTGTGACGATCACCTCNAGCTCNAAAGCTTGGAATACCGCAGGGCTCAANGCNGGCTTCTTGGTGACAGCTTCGGATCAGGTGCGAGCAAAGCTCAAATNGTTGCCCGAAGCCATGCAGTGGCGAGCATCAATTCTGGGAGCGCACGCAATGGTGGCCGCCTATGAACAGGGCGTGGGTTGGCTAGACCAAACGGTTTTGCAGTTGCAAGACAACCTTGAGCACCTGAGGTCTGAGGTCGCCAACAGACTTCCGCAGGCAAGACTTTATGAGATGGAGGCCACCTATCTGGCTTGGCTAGACCTTGGCGCCTACAAAATTCAAGACTTGCAGCAGGCGATTCTGAAAGAGGCGAAAGTCGCGGTTGTTGCAGGATCGGACCACGGCATCGATGATGACTACCCGGGGTTTGTGCGGTTCAATTTTGCAACCTCGAAGCCCCGAATCACAGAGGCCGTAAGGCGCATCGCCGAGCTTTGCGAAGGACACTAGCGAATTGGACGAAGGGGCCGAAACCAGAGTTAAGGCGATGGCTAATGAGCTCTTTCAAGCTCATGGGNTAATTCGCTATTCCTTTGGTTTTGACCGGGCTGTTCGTAGAGCNGGTCAGTGTGACTATCAGGCCAGAAGAATCACGCTCAGNAAGCATTTTGTGGTCACATCCTCTATTGAACAAGTGCAGCAGGTGCTGCTGCACGAGATAGCGCATGCCCTTGCTGGTCAGCAGGCTGGCCATGGAAAAATCTGGAAGCAAAAGGCGACCGAAATTGGCTATCGCCACGAGAAGCTGGACGGCAAGGAAGTTGCTAAAAACTCTGCGAAGTATGTCGGCCTGTGCCCTGGTTCCCATGAGCACTATCGGATGCGAAAGCCAACCAGGGCGCTCAGCTGCAAGCTTTGCTCACCGAGGTTTTCTGCGAACCACCTAATCAGCTGGCAGGAGAGCTAGCTCGGTCCGATTAGCAGCGCACTGATAATCGCACCGGCAAAAAAGTTCAGCCAGATAAATCGCTTCCAGCCTCTGTTTGCGCTTTCACAGGTCTCATCCGTAATCTGAAATTCCCTGCCAACCACAATCAGGTAGGGCAGGGCTGCCAGAGCAGCAAAGGCAAAGCGGTCAGGCAGAAACAGCACCATCACGGCAGCTACACCGTATGAGGCGAAGGCCAATCTCACGGTCAGTCTTGCCCCCAGGTAGGTGGCGATAGAGGCGATATTTGCCTGACGATCAGCCTGGATGTCTTGAATGGCGCCGAATGCATGGGAGGCCATGCCCCAGAGCATGAATGCCAATGTCGCCAGGGCGACAACGGGATTGAGTATGTTGCCGTGACCCAGGGAGAGGCCAAAAAGCATTGGCCCTACAAAGTGAACTGCAGAGGTGAAGGAATCCAACACTGGAATCTCCTTGAACCGCAGATGCTTGGCAGAGTAAGCAACCACGGCNAAGAGCACCAACAGCAAAATAAGCGAAGCTTCAGCACTGCCCGAAACCAGCAAATAAACCACAAATGGAGCGCAGCTAATNGTTGAAATCCAAAGTGTTGCCGCGTGGTATTTGGGNTCCANGAGCGCACCCTCGATTCCACCCTTCCTGGGATTGGCCAGGTCGCTTTCGTAATCGAAGACATCGTTCACCCCATACATCAACAGGTTGTAGGGGATCAGGAAGAANAGGGNGCCAATTATTAGCTGCGCAGTTACTTCGCCGGTAGTGATGAAGTAGGCGGCCGCGAAGGGAAAGGCCGTGTTTATCCAAGAGATTGGCCGAGAGGAGACAATCAGTCTCGAAATTAGCTTCACAGCCTAACCCTAAAGAAGTTGAACAGGGTTGGCACAACCAGCAGCGCTACAACGGTGTAGGCAAAGTCTTCAATCGGCGCAACGCCAATTTTGATGCCGGAAATCTTGGCCTCGTCGTAGGCCACAATCCCGGTTGCAATGATCACGTTGTCAAAAATAGCGGTAATAAGCAGCATCACGGCCGATGCGGCCACCAGCGGTTTGCTTGCAATGTAACTGCGCATGAGGAAGAAATAAATTATGGCTGCCGCAAGTACTGAGGCCGTAAGTAGCAGGTAGGTCATTTCTGAAACCGCCTTGCAAACGCTAGGTAAACAAGCAACGCGTTGTAGCTGAGCAGTATTAGGAAAAACACCTCTTCGACTGGCAGCTCTGGGGCGAGCACCAACCCAGAAAGATGAGGAGCGTCACCTCTAAAAAAGATGCCCAGGGCAATTCCTGCTAGATCCCAGATCAAAAACAGTGCCACCGCCACGGCAATCGAGAGCAGTGCCGCTCTGGGGGAGCCAGTGATTGCNAGCTTGTGCNTTCTGTCTATCAAGTAGAGCCCGCNGATTGAGACAATCAGGGCNGCAAGGTAGGCAAAAGGCAGTAGCTGTTGAATCAACTAAGGCCCTTCCAGCTCTCCACAGTGGTTAGTTCATGCTGGATTGGCCCCGATGACTTGTCAGCAGTTAGGTGCTTGTAGACAAGCTCGGCCCCGATTAGGCACATCGGAAGACCAATGCCGGGGATGGTGTTGTGGCCGGTGTAGAACAGGTTCTTGAGTTTTCTTGAGTAGTTCTTGGGCCTAAAGAAAGCACTCTGCGTCAGCGTGTGAGCCATGCCCAGTGCTGTTCCACTCCAGGCATTGAATTCATTTTCAAAGTTTCCAGGTCCCATGGTGCGGCGCAGCACAATTCGGCTCTTCAGGTCTGGGATTTCACACCATTGGGCAATCTGATCGATGACTCGATCCGCTTCCTTCTCGAAAGCCGCATCGCCAGCGCCATTGATGCCACCAGAGCCGATTACGGTGTCAGCGGCAATTGGAACCAGCACGAACAGATTCTCGTAACCCTCCGGGGCAACCGAGCTGTCAGTTTTAGATGGGTTGCAAATGTAAAGCGAAGCAGGGGAGGGGATAGCAGACTTCCCGTCGGCCTTTTTGAAGACCTCCTTGAAGTTCTTGCTCCAGTCCTTGGTGTAGAGCAGGGTGTGGTGATCAAGCTGATCAATTTTTCCCTTTACCCCCAAGTACAGAAGCATGGCTGAAGGGCCCGGAACCTTTTTGTCCCACCATGAGCTTGGGTAGGTCTGATGCTTTCTATCGAGCAACTTGGTCTCAACGTGGTGCAGGTCGGCGCTCGCAACAACCACGTCTGCGATGTGGTTAATGCCGGCAACCTCGACTCCCACCGCCTTGTCGTTCTCATGCAAAATCTTGGTCACTGGCGAGCTGGTGTGAATCTGAACGCCGTGCTCCTTGGCGAGTTTTGCGATTGCCTCAATCACCGTGTGAAGCCCACCCTGCGGGTAGAAAACGCCCTGGTTCATGTCAACGTGTGTCATCAGGTGATACATGCTCGGGGTGTCGTAGGGCGAAGCTCCTAAGAACACGGCTGGGAAATTCAGCATCTTCTTCAGTCGTTCGTCCTTCACATATTCTCCGGAGAAGCTGTAGAGCGGTTTCACCAATAGCTTTAGAAAACGACCCAGCTTTCTGAGGACCTCCGGGTGAACAAAGCTTCTGGCGTCCTGGAAGTTCGTGTACAGGAAATGCTTGATTGAGAGCTCGTAGGCATCCTCGGCAGATTTTAGGTATCGCTCGAGCCCCTTGGATGCGCCTTTTTCGATTGACTCAAACATCTCCTTGACGCCCTCGACGTTGTCGGGCATCAAAATCGAGTCGCCAAGACCCTCGTTCCTGGTTTGGTAGGCGGGGTTTAGTCGCTGCAGGTTCAGTTCTTTGTCGGCGGATGTGCCCATCAGCTTGAAAAACTGCTCAAAGGCATCAGGCATCAGGTACCAGCTTGGGCCCATGTCGAAACGAAAGCCGTCTTGCTCCCAAACGTCAGCCCTGCCACCGATACCGGCCCGCGCTTCGAAAAGGTCAACCTTCATGCCGGCCTTTGCAAGTAATGCAGCGGTTGCTAATCCCGCAATGCCACCACCAACGACGACAGCTGTTTTTTGGGTCAAGGTTTNGCTCCTAATAGTGANTTAGCAAGCAAAAACAACTTGCGAAGATTGTTAACAGAGATTCGGGTGTGAATTAGTTCCGAAGCTTCGGTATTCGCAATTTTGGTATTCAGCTCTTGAAACAAAAGCTGTGCTGTGGTGACTGCCTTTCTGGCAGATGGCGGTAGCAGCGGAAGTGCCAGTGATGAAATTCGAAGGTCGTTTTCGATGTCTTTGGTCAGGCGAATCTTGGTTTCATCATCGAAGTTTTCAACGCTCACATTTGGGAAGTAGCTGCGCCCGAGCCGTTCGAAGTCTGATGCTAAGTCCCGCAGGAAATTCACTTTTTGAAATGCTGAACCTAGCCCTCTGGCACCAGCCACAAGAGTTTGTTTTTCGGTCTTGGTGTAGTCACCCTCGGCAACAAAGACTGCCAGGCACATCAGCCCAACGACCTCGGCGCTTCCGTAGACGTATTTTTCAAATGATGCTTGATCGTGAATAGTTTCGGTCAGATCCTGCCGCATCGAATAAAAGAAAGGCTCAATGATGTCCTTGCCGATGCCAACTGCTCTGGCCGTGACTGCGAAGGAGTGGATGATCAGGTTTGTGCTGAAGCCGCGCTCGATGGCCAGGTAGGTTTCTTGCTCAAAATCATTAAGAAGCTGTTCGGGATTAACCAGGCTTGATGCCTGCGCTGCCTCTTCGGCGCTGCCATCGACAATTTCATCGGCAACCCGAACCAGCGCGTAGATATTCTCGACATGAGCTCGCAGTTTCTTGTTCAGCACCCTGGTGGCAAGACCAAATGAAGTCGAGTAGCTGTAAATGACTTCTTTGCTGGCTCGATGAGCAGCGTGAGTGTAAAGAGCCAATCCGGTTGGCACTTTTGTCGTGTCTTGATTTTCCACGACTTCAGGGTATCGCGATATAAATCGTAAGATTGAACAATGCCGAATCATATGAAGCCAAGAAGCCATGTTGTTACAGATGGAATTGAACGCGCTGCCGCCAGGGGAATGCTCCGTGCGGTTGGCATGGGCGATGACGACTGGCAGAAACCACAAATCGGAGTCGCGTCCTCCTGGAACGAAGTAACTCCGTGCAACCTGTCACTGGACCGGTTAGCTGACGCCGCAAAAGCTGGCGTGCATCAGGCCAAGGGTTACCCGCTTGAATTTGGAACCATTTCGGTTTCGGATGGTATTTCAATGGGTCACGAGGGCATGCACTTTTCACTTGTGTCACGAGAGGTCATCGCCGACTCGGTGGAGACCGTGATGCAGGCCGAGCGCCTGGATGGCTCAGTTTTGCTTGCCGGCTGCGACAAGTCGCTGCCTGGCATGCTGATGGCCGCAGCGCGGCTGGACCTGGCTTCTGTGTTTTTGTACGCAGGTTCGATTGCCCCGGGTTGGGTAAAGCTATCGGACGGAACCGAAAAGCAAGTGACGATCATCGATGCCTTTGAGGCCGTTGGAGCCTGCAAGGCCGGCAAGATGAGCGAAGAAGACTTAGGTCGGATTGAGCGAGCAATCTGCCCTGGCGAAGGCGCCTGTGGCGGAATGTACACCGCCAACACAATGGCTTCGATTGGCGAGGCGCTTGGCATGAGCCTTCCCGGTTCGGCCGCGCCACCATCAGCTGACCGTCGTCGTGACAGCTGGGCTCACCGTTCCGGTGAGGCTGTTGTGAACTTGATCGACAAGGGCATCACCGCCAGGGACATAATGACCAAGAAGGCATTCGAGAATGCAATCGCGGTCTTGATGGCATTCGGCGGTTCAACAAATGCGGTGCTGCACCTGCTCGCGATTGCTCGTGAGGCTGAGGTTGATCTGAAGCTCGAAGATTTCAACAGGATTGCTGACAAGGTTCCACACCTTGGAGACCTGAAGCCTTTTGGTCAGTATGTGATGAACGATGTTGACCGGGTCGGTGGCGTCCCAGTTGTAATGAAGGCGCTGCTTGACGCAGGCCTTCTGCACGGCGATGCGCTGACCGTTACCGGTAAGACCATGGCCGAGAACCTGGCGGACATCAATCCACCAGACCCAGATGGCAAGATCATCCGCGCTATGAACAACCCAATTCACAAAGATGGTGGAATCAGCGTGCTTCACGGAACCATCGCTCCTGACGGAGCTGTTGTGAAGACTGCCGGTTTTGATCTTGACAAATTTGAGGGCCCAGCAAGGGTGTTTGACCGTGAGGCAGCTGCTATGGAGGCGCTGTCAGAAGGAAAGATTGCGGCTGGCGATGTGGTTGTGATTCGCTACGAAGGCCCCAAGGGTGGTCCTGGAATGCGCGAGATGCTCGCGATTACCGGCGCAATTAAGGGTGCGGGATTAGGCAAAGATGTCCTACTATTGACAGACGGCAGATTCTCAGGCGGCACAACCGGACTGTGTATCGGCCACATTGCGCCAGAGGCCACCGATGGTGGGCCAATTGCTCTGGTTCGTGATGGAGACTTGATTCGAGTCGACATTGCTGCTCGTTCGCTTGACTTACTGGTTAGCGAGGAAGAGCTGGCGGAGCGTCTAAAGGACTTCCAGCCATTGCCGCCGCGTTATACCCGGGGTGTGCTAGCGAAGTATTCAAAGTTGGTTCACTCGGCCTCCGAGGGTGCCTACTGCGGCTAATTGTTGATTTGAAAGAAGACCTAATGGCAACTGAGACACTCACCGGTGCACAAGCTCTAATTCGTTCGCTCGAGATGCTTGGCGTTGACACCGTGTTTGGTCTACCAGGTGGCGCGATTTTGCCCACCTATGACCCACTTATGGACTCAACCAAGGTGCGACACATCCTGGTTCGGCACGAGCAGGGTGCTGGTCACGCTGCCGAGGGTTACGCCGCTGCTAGCGGCAAACTTGGCGTTTGCATCGCAACCAGTGGACCGGGTGCCACCAACCTGGTGACCGCNATTGCNGATGCTCACATGGACTCTGTTCCGATGCTNGCNATCACCGGTCAGGTGAACTCTTTTGCAATCGGAACCGATGCCTTCCAAGAAGCGGACATCGTTGGCATCACAATGCCTATTACCAAGCACAGCTTCCTGGTTACTAAGGCCGAGGACGTCCCTGGCGTTATTGCGGCTGCCTACGAAATTGCAACAACAGGTAGGCCCGGGCCGGTTTTGGTTGACGTGGCCAAAGATGCTCAGAACGCAAAGTTTGAATTCTCTTGGCCGCCAAAAGTTGATCTTCCTGGCTACAAGCCAGTCACTGACCCTCATGGCAAGCAGGTCCAGGCTGCTGCTGAACTGATTTTGAAGTCACACAAGCCAATCCTTTATGTCGGTGGTGGTGTTATCCGAGCCGGCGCCAATAAGGAGCTTCTCAAGCTTGCTGAGCTGCTACACGCTCCAGTAACAACCACCCTGATGGCGCGTGGTGCTTTCCCGGACTCGCACCCGCAGCACCTGGGTATGCCAGGCATGCACGGCACCGTGCCCGCGGTAACGGCCTTGCAAAAATCAGACTTGCTCATCACCTTGGGTGCCAGGTTTGATGACCGGGTAACCGGAGACGTGAAGAGCTTTGCCAAGGGCGCGAAGGTTATTCACGTTGATGTTGACCCAGCGGAAATCGGAAAGATTCGTCACGCGGATGTTCCGATTGTTGGAGACGCCAAGGTTGTTATTTCAATGCTGATTTCTGAAATCGAAACTCAGCTGAAGAAAACCAAGCCAGATTATTCGGACTGGTGGGTGTTCCTGAATGGACTGAAGGAGCGCTACCCACTTGGTTACAACGACGTGGATGACGGCAAGCTCGCNCCGCAATACGTGATCGAGCGCATTGGTGAGCTTTCTGGTCCGGAGGCGGTTTTCGCGGCCGGNGTTGGACAGCACCAGATGTGGTCAGCGCAGTTTATTAAGTACGAGCGTCCAAACTCATGGCTGAATTCNGGTGGCGCTGGAACCATGGGCTACTCAGTTCCGGCAGCTATGGGCGCCAAGGTTGCACAGCCAGATCGCTTGGTGTGGGCAATCGATGGCGATGGCTGCTTCCAGATGACTAATCAGGAGCTTGCAACCTGCACCATCAACAACATTCCAATCAAGGTTGCGATTATCAACAACTCNTCATTGGGAATGGTGAGGCAGTGGCAGACCCTGTTCTACAACTCCCGCTACTCAAACACCGACCTGAACACCGGCACTGACACCGCAATGGTTCCAGACTTCGTCAAGTTGGCAGAGGCCTACGGCTGCCTGGGAATCAGAGTTGAAAAGCTTGAAGAGGTTGATGCCGCAATCAAGCTGGCGATGGAAACCAATGACCGACCAGTGGTTATCGACTTCATTGTTGGTCGCGACGCGATGGTTTGGCCAATGGTGCCTGCCGGCGTTTCAAACGATGCGGTTCAATATGCCCGAGATGCTGCCCCGATTTGGGATGGTGAGGAGTAATCATGACTCAGCACGTTTTGTCACTGCTTGTTGAAAACAAGCCAGGTATCCTCACCCGCGTCGCAGCGCTGTTTGCCCGCCGTGGCTTCAACATTGAATCGCTGGCTGTGGGAACCACAGAGGTTGAAGGCGTTTCCAGAATGACCGTTGTGGTTGGCCTAGATGGACAGCCATTGGAGCAGGTAACCAAGCAGCTGAACAAGCTGATCAACGTCCTAAAGATTGTTGAACTTGAGGATGAGGCATCGGTTGCCAGAGACCACATGCTGATCAAAGTCCGCACCGATGCTTCGACCAGATCTCAGGTGCTGGAGGCTGTCACCCTATTTAGGGCCAGAGTGATCGACGTAGTAAGTGATTCGGTGGTTATCGAGGTCACCGGAGATGCNGCTAAGTGCCAGGCTTTCATTAAAGTCTTNGAGCCATTTGGCATAAAAGAATTGGTTCAGTCTGGCGCAATAGCAATATCGCGCGGCTCGAAGTCAATGAGCGAAAAAGTGCTTCGCTAAGGTTTACCCATAACAAACAAGGAGAACGAGTAAATTGGCAGAGATTTTCTACGACAAAGATGCAGACCTAAGCATCATCCAGGGTCGCAAGGTTGCAGTATTGGGCTTTGGATCACAGGGTCACGCTCACGCGCTGAACCTAAAGGACTCCGGCGTTGACGTCGTAGTTGGACTTTTGGAGGGCTCAAAGTCCCGTGCAAAGGCCGAGGACCAGGGCCTGAAGGTNCTTACTCCTGGTGAGGCAGTGAAGTGGGCCAACGTGATCGTTGTGCTGGCGCCAGATCCAAAGCAGCGCGACCTNTTCACCAATGACATNGCGCCAAACCTAGAGGCCGGCGACGCCCTNGTGTTCGGTCACGGATTTGCGATTCGCTACGGCTTTATTCAGCCACCAGCAAACGTTGATGTTTTCCTAGTTGCTCCTAAGGGGCCGGGTCACCTGGTTCGCCGCGAGTACGAAGCCGGCAAGGGTGTTCCAAACCTTGTTGCCGTTGAGCAGGATTCAACCGGTCACGCAATGGAGCTTGCGCTTTCTTACTCACGCGCAATTGGTGGTACCCGTGCTGGAACCATCAAGACAACATTCACCGAGGAGACCGAGACCGATCTGTTCGGTGAGCAGGCGGTTCTTTGCGGTGGTGCTTCTCAGCTTGTGATGTACGGCTTCGAGACCTTGGTTGAGGCTGGCTACCAGCCAGAAATCGCCTACTTCGAGGTTCTACACGAGCTCAAGCTCATNGTTGACCTNATGTATGAGGGCGGCATTGCCAAGCAGCGCTGGAGTGTTTCTGACACCGCTGAGTACGGTGACTACGTTTCNGGTCCTCGTGTTATTGACCCATCGGTCAAGGACAACATGAAGGCNGTTCTAACTGACATNCAGAATGGTGCNTTTGCGAAGCGCTTCATTGATGACCAGGATGCTGGTGGACCAGAGTTCAAGGCGCTTCGCGCCAAGGGCGAGGCTCACCCAATCGAGGCAACCGGTCGCGA
>JGI26088J50261_1001994_pt1 | contig 10612 bp, 8 predicted proteins | sample SaaInl1SG_22_DNA_FD_50261 | JGI IMG/M metagenome (IMG submission 50261)
CAGTTGAAATAAAAGAAATTAGCCATGTGGTTTTCGTAAATTTCTCCTGAATTGAAATCCATTTTTGGATGTAATTCTAGGTAAGAATGGTTGCCTCCGTACATAGGACCAAAACTTTGAGAGTTATTTTTTGGCCAAACATTTGCCAAGTAAATCCGTCCGTCATTCTCTTTAGTATAAAAAACAGTGTATGCATCTACCNTAGTTAAAGTTGATGTCACGTCTACATTGTCAATTTTTGCGTCTGTAATTGTGAACTTGGCTATAACCTTTTGATTCTCAGTTTGACGAAATTCACTTTGGCTAAAGGATAATATTGAAACTAGAGCCAATGGAAGAATAAATTGTATATTTTTCATATGTTTTTGGTTATTAAAAGTTGTTAAAGTAGTTAAGCTGCCCAGCTAAACACCTCTTTTTTAGCTCTTGTTACAGCTGTATAGATCCATCTTGGATCAAAGAACTTTGCAGACGTAGGTTCTGAAAAACCCTTCCCCATTCGGTTTTGTTTTTAGCAAGTCTAACGACCCTCTTTCAACTACTCCCACATCCCCAATCTGTTCTCTCTCGCATATTTCTGTGCAACTATAAACATATCCTGATACTTTACGTTTGGCGGATATGTAGCTACTTGAGCAAAACCATTTTTGACCATTTCTTCATTTATCATTCTTCCGTCCTTGAAATAACAATAAGCCAATACTCTACCGAATTGATCTATTTCTTGAACATCAAGTTCTAGTCTAATTTGTTTACTCCCAACTAGCTTTTCCATAAATGCACTCGCCTCTTTTCCAAAGCGTTCTTCTTTCATTTTAAAGTAGCTTCTTGGTTCAGGGGAGTTGATTCCTATGAGTCTAACTTTTATGCCTTTAGATGAACCGTCATTGACCCAGTAAGTATCTCCATCAACAAATTTCAGGATACTATAGAAATTATCATTCGAAGACTTCTTAGCTTGATTAACCTTTAATGAATTACCATTCGCCGCTTGTTCCTCAATATTCGAACAGGCAGCACTCAAGATGGCTAAAAATGTAATAAGAATTATTCTCATAGACTTAGTTCTGAATCAAAGTTAATTTTCTTAACATTCTTAGAGTTGAATATGTATTCCCAGAGTTTCGCTGATTTATTAATGATTTCATCATTATCCTCACTTCTAGATACTACAATATAGATTTCTACATTACTCAAGTCTGGCAATATACAGTCTGATTTTTCCATCTCTTGAAGTACTTCATCTAGCTTTTCCTCATTATTAAAATCAATATTGCTCCTGTAGATTGAAAAGAGGTCACTATTCTCAAGCATATCAGAAAAAATTACAAGTCTTCGAGTTGTGAAAGTTTGGTTATCGCTTGTCATCACATTTAACTCTCTACATACATTTTGATATATTTTACTTTGAGAGAAAGTCCCCGACTTACTATTGTCAGGAGCTAAAATTGATTCGGTATTTTTAATGAACATCTTAATATCATCGTTTCTATCTAAAGGATTATCTCCACTTAATCCAACAGATCCGCAACCTATTACTGCTTCCTTAGATTTGTTATCGCTTAGTGAATTGATATCAAACTTTTTAATCGTACATCCATTGGGAGAACTTCCTTCTTTGGAAAGGCCAGATAAGTTGACTATCTTGATTATAGATGATTTAACTATGTTTTGATAGTTAAGTGATGTGTCCGTTTGATCTATCATTACGTAAATCAAATTATTGGATATTCTGGAAGGGTTACTGCAAGCACTGAATACTATAAACAGCGTGCTAATTATTAGTGTTTTTTTTAACATTTGGTTCTAAAATTTTATTTGGACATAATTCATTATAATTCTCGAAATAACACTCTAGTTTAGGAAGCTCTTTTTGCCAAGAGACTGGCTGTGCATGATTATTCCTGCTTCTCCAATTATGGTCACGATACGCTTGTATTGTTTCATTCATAAACTGTTCTATCATCAGCTCTAATCCCTTATAGGAGTTTAGAATTTTGTCGTGAGATCCCGCTATATTTTGTATTTTTCGAAATAAGGTGTCTTTGTTTTTTTGCAAACTTTTGAGCTCAGTGTTGTATCTGTTTTGTTCCTGTTCTCTTTGCTTTTGATATTCAGAGGTCAATCGTTTATCCTCAATATCAATTTCCTTTTGTTTAGTGGTAAGGTCCTTTTTAAGCGTATGATAGTTTTTATAAATTTCTGGGAAGTCTACACTAGAGTCATGTGCAAAGTATGATGCTAGTAGTCCGACCAGGTAAAGAACCAAGCCTAGTATAAAGAACACCCAAAAGTCAGTATCCAACTCAGAAGCGGACACTCCTTTTGTCGCTAGATATTTCACCCTAAGTATCGAAGTAAAATAAGTAAGAACTGTTATAATAATTACTATTATAGGGACTAAGAACTTTGCTTGTTTTTGCTCCTTGTACTGACGAATGAGCTTACCAGAAGTATGAGATAAAAACGGTATTGCAATTACCAAGACTAATGACATTATGTAGGTAAGAAGAGGAGTTTCTCTAAATGAAGTAAACACCTGATTATTCATCGGAATTTCGGCTATACCCAAAACAATAATTAAAGCTAGATAAGCCCAGTAAGGTTTGAATTGAGTATTCAAGGTCTTACGATCTAAAATTTTAGATTTTTCGTCAAACGTATCTTCAGCTTTTTGCAAATCCTTTTTTAAGTTCCTTAGGGTTAAATCGTTATGGTTGTCTTGACGATTATCATAATAATTAGCTTCCAAATTCTTAAGCACTTTAGAATGATTATTCTCCAAGTCTTGCGTTAACTCTTCTTTTTTATCATCAGTCAATTGTTCTAACTCTTGAACTAGTGGTACGTATTCTTTGTCGTGATATTCATCTAAATCAGGTCTTCCTGTCCTGAATATTTTTGCGAGCAAACCTTGGTATTTGCTTACAATTGAATGTTCGTGAGGAGTAATCTCGGTATCTTCTACGTTCGGCATATTCCTGATGCCGTCCTCGTGTCCTTTCTCTTTTTGCTTTTTAATTTGATCCTTATGAAAATCTTTAATTAATTCCTCCGTTTTGTTGATTTGCGATAGTTCCATTTTCTTCTATATTTTTTAGTTTAATTTTAAAATGTTGCTTTGATATAAAATCTAATAAGCTTTAGATCACCATCCAGGGGCAATGCCCGTATTTCATCGTTTTTTATATCAAATACATATAAGTATTTATTGCCAACATCACTTATTACTTTGTATAAGTAAAGGTCATTCTCTTTATCATGTTCTACGTCTTGGATATAGTATGTAGATGACATTGTCTCAGTTGTGTGAGTGAAAAGGGTCCTGTTTTCATTGAGGACAAATAAGGAAGACTCTTCACGTCCAGAACAATCCTCAAACTTTTCGTCATCACTATTCCAATTGCAATATTCCCGTGCATGACATGATATAGAAACTTGGGCCAGTACGTTTGTTGTGAATGTAAAAGCGAGAATTGCTAGGGCTATTTTCAATGTTGTTTTAATTGATCTATTCATTTTATTTTTGTTTTATACTAGTTTATTGCTATTTCGTAAAAAGGTAACCGTACTATTTATTCTTATGCCACGTTTAATTTGTTTTCCCAAAAGGTTGCTATACCTTGAATACGTCTGTTTCTATATATAGCCCTCTTTTCGAGCAACTCAGCAAACACATCTTGCTGAATGCTTGAAGATGGTAGCTGATGCACTTACTAGACTTGTAGTACCTAATTGGCTTCTTGTAACTTCTAGCTTCTTGAAGCTTTATTTCTTTAAGTTTTTCAATAGCTCTTTTCGGACTATAGGAATAACTTTTTTGACATGAATAGCAGCTTTTTTTGCCATATTTTTTAGCTACTAAATCTTTCATTTTACTGTGAGTTGTGTTTTTGAAATTCATCTTTATTATGTTGTTATGTTTTGAATAGTCATATCAGATTCATATAGCTCCTAACTTCTAAGATAAGAGCCCTGACTATGTATGATAAAGAGTATAAAGGCTATAAATAAAACAGTTGTTTGAAACAATTTTTCCTTCTTGTTTTTGTTTGTCATACTTGTTTATTGACGAACTGAAAAAAGGTAACCTTGGTTTAGGGATTTATTTTAGAGAATAGTATAAATGACTTTTGCCCTTTTTCCTAATTGATGCAACATAAACCATGGTTTTATAAAAGTTTTACTAATAAATATGGTTTAGGGATTAAATTACTAAATTCGCTTAATGAGACTTAGTGTTATTTCAGCGGTTATTCTATTGTGTATTGAATCATCCTTTGGTCAAGGGATGAAATTTGACCAAGATAGTTTTGTTTCAACGCCTAAAATTGATCAAACTAGAAGTGCAGTTTATTCATCACATAGTTTAGAAAGTTATGCTCCTACACCTTATCCTCAATCTGGAGGAACTTGCGTAGCACATGCGTTTACAAACGCAAGAACAATTCTATTGGCAAAAGAACTTCGGACGACAAACGCGGAAGACATAGCTCTTCTTATGTTTTCACCTTACCACTTTTATTATGAGAATAAAAACGTAACTGATTACGACTGTTCAGATGGATTAGACTTAGATAAGGCTGCTAAGTATGCTCTTAATTATGGTTTTTGTCCTTTGGTTAAGGTAGAGTATAAGTACTACTATCCTTTTTCTGATCGTGAACTATGTCTTACTTCAAAATACCCTACGAATCTCGTCTCAAATAGGTCAACTTCTATGAAATACAGACCAGATAATCTGTATAGAATTGAGAATATTTCTGATATCAGAATTGCATTGTCAAATGACATGCCAATTGTAGTAGGAATGGCGGTTCCTAACTCTTTTGCAAGTTGTACTTCAAAAACTTGGTATCCTAGAACCTCAGATAATATTGAATCCTCGTATGGGCATGCAATGCTAATTGTGGGGTATGACGATAATTTTCAAGGCGGTTCTGTTCGAGTGATGAATTCTTGGGGTACATCATGGGGTGATGCCGGTTTTGTTTGGATACGTTATAAAGATTTAGTAAATTGGACTTATGGCGGATATGCAATTGAGAAATACTACAGGTCAAGAGGTGCAGCTGAAGAAAAAGGTTTTAATGATGAAGCTTTATTCTCCTATTTGCAGGACTCTGACAGTTTAGAATCAGAGGATGTTCAAAATAATGAAATCAACAACTACATTATTACACAACTAACAGACTCTTCCTATCAATCATCTATTATAGATGTAACTGAAGGCGATAAAAAAATTGATATTATTACAAGTGAGAATTTACCAATAAGGAATCATTACAACGGACCTTTTAGAAGAGCATATGGTTTGAAGGATTAATACCCAAGAATGAAACTATAATTTTGTACAGATACACTCCGCAGAAATAAGCAATATTTATTTTAACCAACTAAGGTTACCTTTTGTGACAACAGCAATACAGTATAAGAAAGATATAAAGGATGAAGAAATCATCCGTAGAATAAAACAAAACGATAATCATGTTTGGGAGATTCTACAGGTAAAATATTATAAAATGCTAGAAATATTTGTAATAAAGAATAGTGGAAGTACTGATGATGCGTGGGATAATTTTCAAGAAACGATGGCTGCACTATTTGTGAATGTCTCAAAGACAAATTTTCGATTAACATGTGCATTTAAAACGTATGTGTATCAGATAAACAGGAACATGTGGCTAGCTGAACTAAAAAGACAAAAAAGAAGACCAATTAGAATATATGATAATGAAGATAACGAATTGGCAGACATAGACACTTCTGATGAAGTAGTGGAGAAAGAACATAGAATTAAGCTTGTAGAACGTGAGATAGAAATATTAGGTGAAAATTGCCGCAAAATAATTAGGCTCTATTACTACCTTAAAAAAAGCATGAAGGAAATTGCTTTAGAAATCGGTTATTCTAATGATGCAAACGCAAAAAATCAGAAAGCTAAATGTATGAAACAGCTAAAAACGAAATTGGATCATGGAAGAATTTAATAATATAGGTTTATTTCAAGACTACCTTATCGGTGATTTAAGTCCTGCTGATAAAACCGCATTTGAATTAAGGTTAAAAGAAGATAAAGAATTTAGCGATGAGTTTAATGAGTTCAGGTTACTTGAGCAAGACATTGAAGAAGTAACAGCTCGCAACGAGGCCAAATTTGAACTTAAAACAAAGTTCAATAGACATATCGTAGTTGACGACTATAATGAAGGTGACGATCAAGGAGAGCTTGCAACACCAGCCTCAACTAGAAGTATACAGATTAGACGTTGGTCAATAGCTGCTTCTGTTTTGTTAATAGCAGTCTTTAGTTTTGTCTTTTGGCCTACAAAAAATATAGACAAACCAATTGCGGAATTTTTGGATATAGACAGCATACCACATTTAGCCAAAAATTTAAGTTGTAACGAGTTAGATTCTATATACAATAGAGCCTTGATTGATTACAATAAAGCTGAAAATGATCTAACTAAACAATTACAAAAAAATCCAAAAGGTTTTGGCCCTCTTAGCCGTAAATTGAGAATATCCAGAGATCAAAAACAAAAGGTACTTAAAGAGATCAATCTAGCTCGCAGTCAAAAATGTTCTGATGCAATACCTTTTGATGTTGAAGAAGGTTTTGAATTGGATACCTCAATTTTGGATATTTATTAGCCTTAATAAACTGAAGTGTTTACAAAGACATTCGAGTTAGAAGTGAGGTTTCTTAATTTAAAAGTTCAAATCCAGCCCATTTTGTTGGGTTATTTCTATATTTATTTAGCATATATAGTTGAGTCTGACGAAAGGCACTATAGATGTCCTTATCAGACATCCATTTTGAATAAAAAATAGACATAAATTCTTTTGTCTCTTTATCAGGTACACTCCAAAGACTCAGAATTATATATTTGGCTCCAGCCATTTTAAAAGCTCTTTGTAATCCATATATGCCATCACCTGCTGAAACTTCTCCTAGTCCGGTTTCACAAGCGCTTAAAACTACTAAATTTGATTTTCTTAAATCTAATGATGAAATTTCTAAACCAGTCAAAATTCCGTCATTAGTAAATTTTGAATTTTTTTTAGCGTTGTTAGCAGCCGTAAATGCTAGTCCACATCTAACTAATGGATTGCTGGAATATGAAAATTCAGACTCGTTATTTTTATTTTTTTTAAAGTAAAATCCATGTGTAGCTATATGAATAATACTAGAGCTATTCCCGTCTAAAGTTCTCATAAATTCCTCTGTGGCCTGATTACCAACTTTCAAATTAACCTTTAGACCATTTTTGATACTAAGATTATTTATTTCATTAACTTCATCTTTAGTGGCTGGGAGATATTTCCATTTTATTGAGTTGTCAGATCTTAAACCTTGATTCAAGGCTGCTAAAAATCCATATTCATAATTGTCAACATCCATTGATGTTGTATCATATTCAACACCTCCTATTAGTGTGATATCAATATTCTTGTTAAATTCATAATTTGAATTGATATTTTTTAATTCACTTAATAATCTAAGATCATAGTTTTCAATAATAAAATTACCATCCGTATCTTTCAACATATTAAAACTAAGATTATTAAGATAAGGATCTTTCATATAATAAATTGGTTTTGTTGAATCAAATTTTTGTATAAAATTAGATATAGCTTTTCTTAAATTATAACTTCTTAATTTACCATCCAAGCTGTCAATTGGCATTTTGTGTATTAAGTCCCATTTTAATTTTCTATTATTTACAGAATAACACCCTATAAGAATTGTATCTGTCGTATTTGACAATAAATATCCGTTGTTTGCCTTTGTTCCTACACAAAACACGAGTGATGTTGCACTATTTTTTAAATAATCAATTTGATTAAATTTAATGCCTCCAGTTTTGTTAAAACTTTGATAAATAATAGCATTCCTTAATGTAAGTGTATCAAGTTCTAATTTAGCTAGTTCAAGATTAATTTTATTTTCATTTATTAGTTTTACACTAAGTAGGCTGTCATAAGACTTAAGTCCTCTTAATTCAGCCTCAGCTATTTCAATATTTAAATTTTCTATTAAATTTAATATTGTATCAATACTTGCATTTTCAGAAAATTTAGCTCGATTAGTGGAATATCTAGTTAGCATTTGTTGCATTTCAATTCTATTTCTAAAATTGAGCTCAACTAACTCTTTAGAGTAATTTTCATTTAACATTAATGATTCAATGGATCTATTTAAAAACGTAATTTTCTTGAAAATATGCTCAGACGAAATCTGGTCATTAAGATTAAGATCTGCCAAAATTTTGCTGCGTTCGTAATTAATATATTCTTCTAGTTTTTTTAATTTTCTGCCCTTTGATTCAAAATAATTTATTAAAGCTATTTCTTTAAGATACTCCGAATTTTTGGTAAGATTTATAAGGCTTTCAGTATGATTTTTACGAATATTTTTTATGAATTTTATGGCTCTGTCCGAATTTTCGTACTTAAGTAGGTACTCCATCACAGAAGATATATATCTCACCTCTAACCATAAAACTTCCTCGTTTGGATAAAGATTAAATTGATCAAATAAATACGGTTGAATTTTTTTAAATAAAAGATTTGAATTCTCTGAATTTAATTTCTTTTCTAATAAAAAGTCACATACATAACTAGTTAGTGCTTCAAGGTCATAAATACTAATTTGTTTTTTACTTGAGATATTTTTTAACTCATCAATAAAAATAGAATGTAGAGTAGTGAACTTATTAATATGATCCGTATTTGTAAACATTAATAAATAATGGCAATATGTTTCATACCATAATAATTTTAAATATTGCTTTCTATGTGTTATGCTATCGCCTAGTATTTTTTTTGCTTTTGTAAATGATAATAAAGCATCTTCTATTTGATGATTATTTAGGTGCTTAATCCCACTGAAAATAAATACATTTAATTGATTAGTTCTGTCCAATGAACTATGATAGCCATTACTCCGAATATTATTAAATTGGTCATTATAAAGTTTATTGTAATATCTAGAGTTCTTTATTGCGCCTATTGTTTTATTGTATTTCTCAAGAAAAAGCAGAGCGTAACCGTAGCACTCTTTATTCTTGTAATTGATTTTTTCACAAATTTCAACAAGTTTCTCAAGATAATTTATTGCATATAATGTTTGATCTACCATATATTCACTTTTTGAAATATCTATATATAGATTTATTATTTCATCAGAATATTTATATCTGTGCGTCTTTTCCAAATAGGGTAATTGATAAATATAATAAGTAATTGACTGTCTATGTTCACCGGCAAAACCACTTATTCTAGCTAAATCCTTTATTGCTATTAAATATTGTTCATAGTAAATATCACTTGAACCTAAAAATATAAAAGTAGATTCCCCAAAATTTTCAGGATTTAATAACTTAGTAATATTTTGGCAAATACTTTCTAATTTATCTAGGCTATCTTCTTCAATCTCTTCACCATAATTTAATCCATAAAAATTTATGCTTTTTTTAAGGTTGATACTAGATCTCACAAGGCTCCATAATTTTTCTGATATCAGTTCATCCTCAATGTAATTAGGTTCTGACCTCAAGCTAGATAAAATATTTTTTAATCTTAAGCACTCATTAAATAATTGATTTTTTGATGTGTCGCCTGATAATATTAATTCATTAATTGCAATGTCAATAGATAATTCGGAGTTGTAACACCTACCTTGAGTTTTTAATAATAGTTCAGAATGCATTTTACTACCTCTTGCAATCAAATTAGAACCGCCTATTTTATCAGGCTGCCGATTTAATTTATTTGTCGTTAAAGTGTATTTGAATAAATAATAATCAAAAAATGCTTTATTAAAATAAGACTGTGCATCATATTTGTTGCCTTGGTCGTAATAGAATTCTCCTGCCATATACAAAGCAGAAATTGTATTAATTGAAATTTTAGCGCTATTTAATAAACAATTAGCAACATAAAGGTCAACCAATTCGCAAGCAGTGGCAGTATCTCCTTTCTTTATTAGTTCATAGGCATCCTGCCTAACTTTTAGAATATTTTCACCGTAACTAACTTTAATCGATATCAAAAATATTATTTGGAGACATATTATTTTATAAAAACTCATAAATCAATTAGTCTTCGTCACCAAAACGGATTTCATCAATTCCTGTTTTCACTGCAACTTTACCAGTCATACAAGAATTAGTAACAATAAGGTTGGGTATAATTTCATTTTGTTGTCTTTAATGTGTTTCGTGAGTTGGCATCTTAATTCGGTTTGTTCCAATAAATATTATACTTTCTACAAATATATAACAACAAGCCTCTTCTTCGGAAGAGGCTTTTTTATGCCCTTACTTATACCAACCCAAACCATAGGGTTATACCACCATTCTGAACAAAGGCTACAAAAAGGAAACCGATATTTTAAAAGGGAGTTAATAGGCAATAATTTACGCTCATTTGTTACCCATGTGTTACCTAAAATAAAAAAAGGCCTCACAAACACTTGATTAACAAGTAATTATGAGACCTTTTGATGTAGCCCGTAGGGGAATCGAACCCCTCTTGCCGAGATGAAAACCCGGTGTCCTAGCCGATAGACGAACGGGCCATTTAGTGCTCGTAGTACAACTGC
>JGI26088J50261_1001996_pt1 | contig 10610 bp, 8 predicted proteins | sample SaaInl1SG_22_DNA_FD_50261 | JGI IMG/M metagenome (IMG submission 50261)
GCTTGCGGTGGTGGGGTCGTTCTTCTCCGCAGTTGGCGCAAGCTGGTTTGTGTTCCAGAACATTTTTGGTTTCCCGGCTCTGGATCTTTCGGTTTTCATCCTGGCGTTCTTGTTCCTAGTCGCGCTTGGCGTTGACTACAGCATCTTCCTGGTCACCCGTGCTCAGGAAGAAGCCAAGAAACTTGGAACCAGAGAGGGAATGCGTAAGGCGCTTGGCGCTACCGGCGGCGTCATCACCTCGGCCGGTATTTTGCTCGCGGCTGTGTTTGCCGTTTTGGGTGTGCTGCCTCTGATTGCGCTAGCTCAGGTTGGAACGATCGTGTGCATCGGTGTCTTGTTGGATACCTTGTTGGTTAGAACCATCATCGTCCCAGCCATGGCTTTCATTACCGGCAAGCACTTCTGGTGGCCAAGAAAAGAGTTTGCGGACTAAACCCTGAGCCAGGCGGTGACGTTGGCTGGAAGCTTTCCAGACCCTAGCGGCGCCGACGCAATCAGCACTTCACCTTCGGGAAGTGCTACTGGAGAGTCTCCAAAATTGTGAATCACGAGCACATCTTGGTTCTGATAAGACAGCACTGTGTCGTCTGAGAACCAGGAGAACGAACCCTGGCCAAGCCCCAGCTCACTCCGAAGCTTGAGTGCAGCTTTATACTTTCCAAGGGTTGAGTCGGAAGCTGTTTGCTGATCGCGGCTTAGCTCTGCAAAGTTTTCTGGCTGTGGCAACCACGCAGTTTCGGCAGCAGTGAATCCGTTTGTGGTTCCACCCTTGAGCCAAGGCAGTGGCACCCTGGCACCATCGCGGCCCACGCGCTTGCCGTTGGTTCTAAAAAATGTCGGATCTTGACGGAATTTGGCGGCAAGGGTTGTGTGCTCGGGCAAGCCAAGCTCCTCGCCCTGATACAGGTAGCTTGCGCCTGGAAGACCAAGCATGAACAGGGTTGCAGCTCTTGCCTTTACCAAGCCGAGTGCATTGTCAGGTTGCACAGCATCAGGACCAATGCCATCTGAGGCAGTGGTTCTTCCAAAGTCGCCACCGAAGCGCGAAGCGTGACGGATGACATCGTGGTTGTTCAGCACCCAGGTGCTGGGAGCACCAACGGCGTCGAATGCTTCAAAGGACTCATTAATTGCGCTGACCAGTGCTTGCTTATCCCAGCCGGCATCTAGAAAACGGAAATTGAAGGTTTGGTGAAACTCGTCCGGCCTCACCCAAAGAGCCATCTTCGCTAGCGGAAGGACGTAAGCCTCCCCACACATTGCGCGGTCTCCAGGGTAGCTCTCCAGGATCTTTCGCCAGGACCTGAAGATCTCGTGCACTGAGTCCTGGAACCACATCGGTGGATCCGCTTGGCCCTCAACGAAACCAGCGCCTGCGGTCTCGACGTAGGGGTGATCAGGAAGTCCCTCAGCCTTGGCCATGGCATGGGGCTGATCTACCCGGAAGCCGTCGACGCCGCGGTCCAGCCAAAATCTCAAAATAGCTTCGAACTCTCTGTGTACGGCAGGGTTTTCCCAATTCAAATCAGGCTGCGAGGAGTCAAACAGGTGCAGATACCATTGACCGTCTTCCAGCCTGGTCCAGGCTGGGCCACCAAACATGCTCTGCCAGTTGTTCGGGGGGAGCTCGCCGTTTTCGCCCTTGCCTTCTTTGAAGTGGTAGTAGTTCCGGGCAGCACTTCCCGCCGGGCTCACAAGCGCCTCCTGGAACCATTTGTGTTGGTCCGAGGTGTGGTTTGGAACCAGGTCAATCATTACCCGTAGGTTCAGTTCGTGGGCTCTGTCAACAAGCGCGTCAAAGTCTGCAAGCGAACCAAAAAGCGGGTCAACGTCCGTATAGTCCGAGACATCGTAGCCAGCATCCTTCTGGGGTGATGAGTAAAAGGGGCTCAGCCAAACTGCATCCACGCCAAGATCGGCAATGTCTCCCAGGTGCTCCGAGATGCCGACCAGGTCGCCCATGCCATCGCCGTTTGAATCTGCGAAGGAGCGAGGGTAGATCTGATAAATCACCCCGGAACGCCACCACTCAGCGCCGGCTACCGCCTCATGCTTTAGCACTCAGGCCCTGATCCAAGCAACCTGGTCTGCTTCAAGGTGACCTTCAGCGGCTAGGCCAAGCTGAGTAGTCACAAGCAGCTCGCCTGCGGGAAGGGCGAATGGTTCGTTGGTGAAGTTCACCAGAACCACTACCTGGCCGTTTCTAAAGGCGAACGCACCATTTGGCACCGAATCATTCAGCCACTCGACAGCGCCATGGCCTAACTCAAAGTTTTTCCGTATAGCCAGTAGTGACCTATATAGTTCCAGCGTGGAGCCAGCTGCTCCCTCTTGGCAATCCCTTGCGTAGGCACCGAAACTTGCTGGCTGGGGCAGCCATGACTCGCCGGTGGTGTTGAAGCCAAACGCTGGCGCACCCGTTTCCCACGGGATTGGCACTCGGCATCCGTCTCGTCCAACTCTCTCGCCGCTGGTGCGGAAGTAAGTGGGGTCTTGCCTGAAAGAGCCTTCCAGCGTCGTGTGCTCGGGAAGCCCCAGCTCTTCGCCTTGATAGATATATACACTTCCCGGCAATCCAAGCATTAGGGCGCTAGCCGCACGTCCTCGCTTGAGTCCGAGTTGCTCGTCGGGTTGCGTATCATTCGGCCCAATACCATCACCCTGTTTTGGCACCTCGTCGTAAGACAGTCTCGTCGAATGGCGAATCACATCGTGATTCGAGAGCACCCAGGTTGGAGGGGCGCCAACATGTGAAAACTCCAAAATTGACTCATCAATAACCTGCCGCAATTCTTCCTGGTTCCATTTAGATTTGAGGAAAGCAAAATTAAATGTCTGATGGTACTCATCGGGCCTCACCCAGGTTGCCATTCTGGACAGTGGCATCACCCATGCTTCAGCGCACATGGCTCGATCCTGGTACTCGTTCAGAACTTTTCGCCATCGGCGATTTATTTCGTGAACTCCTTCTCGCCCCCAGAAGGGGTGTGCCGGAAGATCATCGCGAGGCGCGGACCCATCATTGTCAACCCCATCCATGGTCGATTCATTAGACGCGATGTCCGGTAGGCCCTCTTCTTTCACAAGGCCGTGAGCGACGTCAATTCTGAATCCAGCTGCTCCACGGTCCAGCCAAAAGCGCAAGACGCTGTCAAACTCTTCCATGACCTCGGGGTTTTCCCAGTTGAAGTCCGGTTGTGATTTATCAAAAATGTGCAGGTACCACTGGCCTAAGGTGCCATCGGCTTCTGTGATCCTGGTCCAGGCTGGCCCACCGAACACTGATTCCCAGTTGTTTGGTGCAAGCTCGCCGTTTTCACCCCTGCCGTCTCTGAACATGTAGCGGTTTCTGGCCGCTGAGCCCGGCTTGGCAGCTAAGGCCTCCTTGAACCAGACGTGCTCCTCCGAGGAGTGGTTCGGAACCAGGTCCATGATGATGCGAATTCCGCGCTCGCCGGCTTTCTCAACCAGCTCATCAAAGTCCTGCAAGGTTCCAAACAGCGGTTCAATGTCTCTGTAGTCGGACACGTCATAGCCAGCATCTTTTTGAGGCGACTTGGTTAGCGGTGAGCACCAAATCGCATCAATCCCAAGCTCGGCAAGTGAGTCCAACCTCGATGTGATTCCAGGGATGTCGCCAATTCCATCGCCGTTGCCATCAGCAAAAGATCGCGGGTAGATCTGGTAAATGACTGCCGAACGCCACCACTCGGCGCCTGGTTTCGATTCAGAGAATGTGGCTTGCATGGGCAAAAGCATAGAGCGAAGTAAGCGCTTACAGTCAATGGTTGACTAAAAAAGTGACACCCAAAATAGACTGTTAGCCACTGCAAAATCTGTAAACGAAATGCAGCTATTGTTTTTGGTTTAGGAACAGCTAGGGGATCAACTTGAAACAGGCACTCAGCCGGCAGGTAGCCGCGGCGGCTACCGTGCTTCTTCTCGCAACTGGTTGCTCCAGTGCCGAGGTCGTGCCAGAGACATCAACGCCTGCTGCCCAGGTCCAAGCCGACTCTCCAGCAGAAATAACTGTATGGGTTAGCGAAGCGCAAGCGCTTGGCCTGGAAGTTGTCGCAGCACAGTTTTTGATGGATACCGGAACCCGAGTCAACCTCGTGGTCAAGGAGAACATGCAGCCAGATTTTCTAGGTGCCGGTCCGGGCACTGGGCCGGACGTAATTCTTGGCAGTTATGACTGGCAGCCAGAGTTGGTTGCTGCCGGAAAGCTCGAACCCATTGATGTTTCTGGTCTTGCCGAGGGCTTTGTACCCGGTGCCATTCAGGCCTTTGCCTACCAGGGGCAGCAGTACGGTCTGCCGGTTTCACAAGAAAATGCAGCTTTGGCCTGTGTTTTGGAGGCTATGCCCTCTGCACCCGAGACTTTCCAGGAGGTGGTTGCCGCCGGACTGGCGATCTCGCTAAACGATGGGGCTGGTGACCCATATCACTTTTACGCTCTGCAAACTTCGTTCGGGGCTCCGGTCTTCGAAACCGCCGAGGATGGCTCCTATCTCCCGATTCTTGGAATGGGCGGGGAGGCCGGGTTTGCATTCGCAGCCTGGCTGTCAGATAACGCAACCAGTTTCGAGCTGGCAAGTAACACCAGGAACATCAAGGAGCAATTGGTAGCAGGCACGAAGGCTTGCTGGTTGACCGGGCCGTGGAACGGCAACTGGTTCAACGAGCAATTCGGTGAATCTGGTTGGGCAGCCTACCCAGTTCCACCAGCCGGACCATACCCAGCCTCAACATTTTCTGGCGCAACCGGAGCCATGGTTGCTTCGGGTTCTGATGCAGTGACAACTGCGACCAAGTTTGTACTTGAGTACCTAGGAAGCAGCCAGGGCCAATTGGCCCTGTTCCAGGGAACAGGCAAGGCGCCAGCTGAACTTGCGGCACTCGAGCAATCAAGCGCTTCCAAGATCGCCTATGAGTTTGGGATGGCCGGTCTTGAATCGGTTCCGATGCCCGTCCTTGCAGAAATGGATTCCATTTGGGTTCCGTGGGCTGCTGCTCAAGTTGGGATTATTAGAGGCGACGATGAGCCAGCGGTAATCTGGCAGGAAATGCTGGATGAGATCAATGCAAGCTTGGGCAATTAGGCCCAATCAGTTCGCTCGAACCTAGGCTTGCCTAAGCCAATCTGGCCGGATGCGCTAGTAACTTTGACTCATGCCGGATCTTGATCTCCAACCACACCACGACGGCTCTGCGCTCTATGTTGCCAACCAGCGACCTGAGCTTATGGAAAAAGTAAAGATTCGCATTCGAACTCACCAAAGCCTGGGCAAAGTAACTCGCGTCTTGGTTCGCCAAAGCGACTCCGGAGAGGCATTTCTAAGCACACCATTCAAAAAGCTTATTCACCGGCATGGCTGGGATTGGCATGAGGGCGTCATCACGATGTGGAACCCGGAGATCTCCTATCGATTCTTTATCCAGACCGAGGCCGGCGATTGCTATTGGTTGAATTCAGCCGGACTTTTTGAAAACGATCAGCCAGACCGCGATGACTTCAAGATCAACATCTACAACTCGGTGCCCAAGTGGGCAACCGGAGCTGTTTTTTATCAGGTGTTTCCAGATCGCTTCGCAAAAAGCGAGCAGGCAGATGCCAGAGAACTTCCCGAGTGGGCAGACAAGCGAAATTGGTCCGACAAGGTCAAGGGTCACGGAGCGGGAGTTGCCCAGCAATTTTTCGGTGGTGACCTAAGGGGTATCGAGGAACACCTGGATCACCTCAAGAAAATTGGCGCAACGGTTTTGTATTTGACGCCCTTTTTCCCGGCATTTTCAAATCACCGCTATGACGCATCAAGCTTTGATGAGGTCGACCCACTGCTTGGCGGCAACAAGGCGCTGTCCAGCCTCGTGAAATCAGCTCACGGCATGGGCCTGAAGGTAATGGGTGACCTAACTGCCAACCATTCTGGTGACAAGCATCAGTGGTTCGTAGCGGCTCACAAGAAGCCGGCTGCCAAGGAAAGCGACTTTTATTACTTCACTGATCGCAACACAAAGTACGAGTCTTGGTGGGGTGTTTCGTCTCTACCAAAGTTCAATTGGAACTCCTCAGACCTAAAAGACCGATTCATCCGCGGTAAAGACTCGGTGGTGGCAAAGTGGCTGAAAGCCCCATACCAGCTTGATGGTTGGCGTATTGATGTTGCGAACATGACCGGCAAGATTCGTGATGAAGACCACAGCACTGATGTTGCCGACAGCATCAGGCTCACCATGAACTCTGTTAACCCGGACTCGTTCCTGATCGGAGAGTTCACTTCAGACGCTGCAGAGTCGATCCAGGGCAAGAATTATCAGGCGGCAATGACCTATTCCAACTTCACCCGCCCGGTTTGGCGCTGGCTTTGGAACCAAGAGGTTAAGACCGAAGAGAATCAAATTGGGCCGGGACGAAAAGGCATCACCGCAGGACACTTCCGAGAACTTCACACCTCATTTGCCAGCACTTTCCCGTGGCATGTGCGGCTTCACAACCTCAATGCCCTCGACACCCATGACACCGGCAGGTTCAAAACCTTTGCCATTCCAGACTCGCAGCGGGTTGCAGCCGGCCTCCAGTTCACAATGCCTGGAATTCCAATGATTTTTGCTGGCGATGAGTTTGGTCTCGAAGGCGAAAACGGAGAGGCCTCCAGAACTCCAATCCCTTGGAACCAAGAGCGCGATTCTGACCTATCGATGCTGGACACCTACGCGAAGTTGTCGCAGATTAGAAAGCGCCATCGCAGCCTTCAAGAGGGCTCCATGCGCTGGCTCTACTCATCTGCCGAGGCCCTTGCATTTGTTCGCGAATCCAAGACCGAATCGGTTCTGGTCATTGCCTCCAGGGGCCGCGATAGGAAGCTGGAGTTCTCCAGGGATGCCCTAAGTGGCGCCGAGGGAGCTGACAATCTTTTTGGAAACGGATCACTTCGAGTGGTGGGCGGAAAGATACGCTACGACGCCTCCGAATTAGATTTACAAATTTGGCGTTTGCCTAGCGCTGTGCGCTAGTGCTAATCTTCTTCGGTTGCCTTTAGGCTTCGCCCCGATAGCTCAGTGGTAGAGCACTTCCATGGTAAGGAAGGGGTCGACAGTTCAATCCTGTCTCGGGGCTCGATCTTAGGATCAAGCGCGGCGGGGTAGCTCAGGTGGTTAGAGCGCACGGCTCATAATCGTGAGGTCGCGGGTTCGAGTCCCGCCCCCGCTACCAAGGCATTACCCTGTATTCATGGTGAATCCAAATATCGAAGGCAAGACCTATCCTCGGTCAGAGGCTTATGTGGTCGGCCGTGAAAAAATACGCGAGTTTGCAAGAGCCACAATGGCTGGCGAAGCATCTCTGGATCTGGACAAAGCTCTGGCGGCCGGTCACGCCGACCTAGTGGCTCCGCCAACTTTCCCAATTGTTCTTCAAGAATTTGGCCTGAAACTCGTGATTGCCGACAAAGAAGCAGAGTTGGATTTTTCTAGAGTCGTTCACGGTGATCAAAAATTTGTGTTTGAACGCGCGATAGTGGCAGGCGATGTTCTGACCAGTCAGCTCCAGGTTGCGAGTGTTAAATCACTCGGGGGCAATCACATGGTCAGCTTCGAGACCAAGATTTATGATCCGTCAGAAACCTTAGTTTGCACCGCCTTGTCTACACTGGTCGTTAGGGGAGCAGATGCCTGATTTTGCCGGTTTGAATGTTGGCGACCAGGTCGCAGAGCAGAACTTTGAAATAACCAGGGACTCGCTGGTTCGTTACGCAGGAGCGTCTGGTGACTTCAACCCAATCCACTACCGAGACGATGTTGCGCAGGCAGTTGGCCTTCCGGGCGTGCTTGCCCACGGAATGCTGACGATGGGAATTGCCATCCAGCCGGTGATTCAGTGGTTGGGAAATGCTGGCAAGGTGGTCGACTATGGCGTGAGGTTCACGAAGCCCGTCGTGGTCCCAGCAGCTGGTGCGGCCAAGCTTTCTGTGGTTGCCAAAGTTGGCGCCCTCGATGAGGAAGCAAGCAGAGTTCGAATTGATCTAGTTGTTAGCTTCGAGGAAAACACAGTGCTGGGTAAGTCGCATGCGTGGGTTCAGCTTTGACAGTTTCTAACCCCGCTCCACTTTCAACCCTCACCACCATGCAGGTCGGTGGAGTTCCAAAGCGCATCATTACCTGCACCAACACTGAGATTCTTTACAGCACCATGGCCGAACTCTGGGACGGTGAGGACAAGCACCAGGTTCTAGCCGGCGGCAGTAACACCGTTTTTGCCGATGACATGAGCGACTGGACAATTGTGCTGGTTGCCAACCGTGGGATTGAAATTGTCGCGGAGGATTCCGAGTCGGTCACGGTCCAGGTCCAGGCTGGACACTCATGGGATGAGTTTGTGGCATGGGCTGTGGAAAATGACTATGCCGGCATCGAAGCCATGAGTGGCATCCCCGGCAGCGTCGGAGCAACTCCGGTTCAGAATGTTGGTGGCTACGGCCAAGAGGTTTCACAGGTAATCACCCAAGTTGAATTTCTCGATCAGGAAACAGGAGAGCTGGCAATCAAGCCAGCTGCCTTTTTTGAATTTTCTTATCGCGACAGCGCCCTAAAGCACGGCTTGTTGGGAATCATCGGTTGGGTTGAGTTTCGACTTCTGAAACTCGATGGGCTGAGTGTTCCAATGGCGTCTGGGCAAATCACCGAACATGTCGGAGCAGCCTACGGTTCGCAACTGCCCCTTAGTCAGGTCAGGGACAGCGTCCTTGAGCTAAGAAGCTCAAAGGGAATGGTTGTGAAAGCTAATGACCCTGACAGCGTTAGCTGCGGAAGTTTTTTCACAAACCCGGTCGTGAGCTATTCCAAGAGCCTTGAGTTTCCCGAAGAGATGCAGCGCTGGTCGATGCCGGACGAGGATCAGGTAAAGCTCTCCGCAGGTTGGCTGATCGAAAATGCCGGCATTCCAAAGGGCTATGGGCTACCCGGGTCAAAGGCTGCAATCTCCAATAAGCATGCACTTGCGATTACAAACCGTGGTGGAGCCACCGGTCAGGAAGTGCTGGAATTAGCAAGGCTTATTCAAGAACGAGTTGCAGCCAGGTGGGGAATCAATCTAATTCCCGAGCCAAACCTGATTGGTTTTTAGCCGAATAGTTTTTGCAGTCGCTGGATACCCTCTAGCAACTGGTCGTCTCCAAGCGCATAGCTAAGTCTTAGATAACCGCTTGGTCCAAAGGCCTCACCGGGCACCATCGCAACCTCAACCTCGTCAAGGATCAAATCCGCCAGCTCCAATGAGCTGTTGATTTGCTTGCCGGCCCAGGTCTTACCAAGCAGTCCACCAACATCCGGGTAGACATAGAAGGCGCCCTGTGGGTTGGGNGTGTGGATNCCAGCAATCTTGTTCAGTTCGGAAACCGCCAACNTCCGACGGCGATCAAAAGCCTCGAGCATCTTCTTGACTGGCTCTTGATCCCCAGTCAAAGCTTCAATCGCAGCGCGNTGTGAAATGTTAGAAACGTTTGAAGTTAGATGAGACTGCAGGTTGCCGGCAGCCTTAGCTGCATCATCCGGCGCAATCATCCAGCCCAGACGCCAACCGGTCATCGCATAGCTCTTGGCGACACCGTTGACCATGATTGTGCGGTCCTGAATCTCGGGCACTAACTCGGTTATGGAGTAGGCCTTGACTCCCTCATAGACCAGGTTCTGGTAAATCTCATCGGTTATCACCCAGAGGTTTGGCTTGCTGGCAACCCAGTCTCCAATCGCGGTCAACTCCTCTTTTGAGTAAACGGCGCCGGTCGGGTTGGACGGTGAGCAGATCAAGAGTGCTTTGGTTTTTGGCGTGTAGTGAGCTTCTAGCTGCTCAACGGTGACCTTGTATCCCTGGTCAGATCCTGCAAAAACATCCACCTGAACTCCGCCGGCAAGTTTGATTGCCTCCGGGTAAGTAGTCCAATACGGAGCTGGAACCAGCACCTGGTCGCCATCATCGATGATGACCTGAAATGCCTGATAAACGGCTTGCTTGCCACCGTTAGTCACTATCACCTGACTTGGTTTTACCTCTGTTCCACTGTCTTGAAGCGTCTTTGCAACAATCGCTTCCTTCATCTCTGGCAGTCCAGCCGCGGGTGTGTAGCGGTGGTTCTTCGGCTCTCGAACGGCCTTGGCCGCGGCCTCAACGATGTTTTCAGGTGTCGGAAAGTCTGGTTCGCCGGCAGCATATGAGATCACTGGTCGACCCTGAGCAATCAGAGCTTTGGCTTTGCTGTCAACCTTGAGTGTCGCGGATTCGGCGATTGCACTGATGCGCTTTGAGATTCTATGTTCAGACATGTCTTTAGAATAGTTGGGGAAGCTGAAGTTTTGGCGCGGATTACCCGTTGCGAAGCACCAAATAACCCCCTAGTATTACTTAGGTTGACATCTGCCGAAAACTAATCTGGCGAAACTCACTTAAATAGATTCAATCTAGAAGTGTGTCTTTTCCAGGTGGCACTTGAAACCAAGCCTCGTGCTAAGTAACGGTTGATGGCGATGTCACATAGGGCGGTGGCTCAATTGGTAGAGCAGCGGTCTCCAAAACCGCAGGTTGCAGGTTCGAGTCCTGTCCGCCCTGCGTAAGA
>JGI26088J50261_1002003_pt1 | contig 10579 bp, 7 predicted proteins | sample SaaInl1SG_22_DNA_FD_50261 | JGI IMG/M metagenome (IMG submission 50261)
GAACTGGTCGACAAAGCATGGTGGCCACTGTTTGAAAACCGGGCCTCCGAGGGCGGAGCGCCCCCCAAGCCACCGGCTGCCACCGCAGCTCCCGTCTCTCCCGCGGACGACCCTTCGCCCATGACGGCACCGATTGCAAAAACAACGTCGGTAAAGCCCCGTGAACAACCGATTCCGGCAGAAGCTCCCACCTCCCCCACCCCGGTCGTGTCCGATTCCGACACTGCCGAAGCGGCTGAGCCGAGCGACGAAGTTGCCCCGCTCAAAGGCATGGCCAAAGCCCTCGCCGCGAACATGGATCAAAGTTTGAGCGTTCCCACCGCCACCAGCGTGCGCACCGTCCCCGCAAAGTTGATGATTGATAACCGGATTGTCATCAACAATCACCTACGTCGAACTCGGGGTGGAAAAGTTTCGTTCACCCACTTGATCGCCTGGGCGATGATCAAAGCTCTCAAAGAGCTCCCCAGCCAGAACGTCTACTACGACGAGGTCGAGGGCAAGCCCGTTGTCGTTCAACCAGCGAATATCAACCTCGGTATCGCCATTGACATGCCGAAACCCGATGGAACCCGTGGTCTTGTGGTTCCGGGGATCAAACGAACCCAAAACATGGGCTTCGCGGACTTCCTCCTGGCCTATGAAGACGTGGTGTCTCGCGCCCGCGAGGGAAAGCTTGTTGCCGACGATTACGCCGGCAACACCATCTCACTGACCAATCCGGGTGGAATTGGCACGGTCCACTCGGTCCCCCGTCTGATGAGAGGCCAGGCCTGCATCATTGGCGCCGGTGCACTCGAATATCCGGCGGAATTCCAGGGCTCGTCAAAGCGCACCCTGGCCGACTTGGGTATCGGCAAAACCATCACGCTGACCTCGACCTATGACCACCGAGTTATTCAGGGAGCTGGCTCCGGGGAATACCTCGGCAAAGTGCACGAATACCTCATTGGCGGCCAAGGTTTCTACGAAGAAATCTTCGCCTCCCTGCGTATCCCCTACATGCCCATCCACTGGGCAGAGGACATCGCGGTCAATCAAGCCGACATGGTCAACAAGACCTCTCGTGTACAAGAGCTCATCAACGCGTTCCGCGTCCGCGGCCACCTGATGGCGGACATCGATCCGCTCGAATACCGGCAGCGCTCCCACCCGGACCTCGAGATTGAAAGCCACGGTCTGACGTTCTGGGATCTCGACCGCGAGTTTGTCACCGGTGGCTTTGGCAACAAACGCACCATGTTGCTGCGAGAGATTCTTGGTGTGCTTCGCGACACCTACTGCCGCACGATCGGTATCGAATACATGCACATTCAGGACCCGGCGCAACGCGCCTGGTTCCAAGAGCAACTCGAGAAGCCCTACGAGAAGCCAGACCACGACGCCCAGCTGCGTATCTTGTCGAAGCTCAACCAAGCAGAAGCTTTCGAGACATTCCTTCAAACCAAGTACGTGGGGCAAAAGCGATTCAGCATGGAGGGTGCCGAATCGACGGTCAGCCTCGTGGACGAAATTCTCCAAGCAGCAACCGAATCGGGACTCGATGAGGTGGCCATTGCTATGGCGCACCGCGGCCGACTCAACGTGCTGGCGAATATTGCGGGTAAAACGTACGGACAAATCTTCCGCGAGTTTGAGGGAACCCAAGATCCCGGCAGCGTCCAAGGATCCGGTGACGTGAAGTATCACCTGGGCACGGAGGGTACCTACACNTCCCCGAACGGCGGCAGTATCCCCGTGTATTTGGCCGCTAACCCNTCGCACCTGGAAGCCGTCAACGGTGTCCTCGAAGGCATTGTCCGCGCCAAGCAAGACCGAAAAGAGATTGGTCGATTCGGTGTGTTGCCCGTGTTGATTCACGGTGACGCTGCGATGGCTGGTCAGGGAGTCGTTTTAGAGACGCTGCAGATGTCGCAACTGCGCGCCTACCGCACCGGGGGAACCGTGCACGTGGTGGTCAACAACCAGGTCGGATTCACGACTCTTCCGCCAGACGCACGGACCTCCGTCTATTCCACCGATGTCGCCAAAGCTATTCAGGCGCCGATTTTCCACGTGAACGGCGATGACCCCGAGGCTGTGCTTCGGGTCGCAGAAATGGCCTTCGCCTACCGCCAAGCGTTCAAAGCAGATGTTGTTATCGACATCGTCTGTTACCGCCGCCGCGGGCACAACGAGGGAGACGACCCCTCGATGACTCAGCCGCTGATGTACAACCTCATCGAGGCGAAGCGCAGCGTGCGAACCCTCTACACCGAGGCACTCATGGGTCGCGGTGACCTCACCACGGAAGAACTCGATGCCGCGCAGCAAGACTTCCAGAACCGGCTCGAGGAAGCGTTCCAGGAGACCCACGCCGCCCAAACAGGCGCCATCACCGTCATCACGGAGGACCATGGTGCTGTTGCGGGTGTCGACCGGCCACTCTCCCANCAGACCGACTCTGTGGCCGGTGAACCCGAGACCACCGGGGTCGACACCTCCGTTGTTTCCCTGATTGGCGATGCCCACGCCAACCAGCCCCCTGGCTTTACCACCCACCCCAAACTCCAGCCCCTGTTGGATAAGCGCCGTGACATGTCACGCAATGGCTCTATCGATTGGGGCTTTGGTGAGCTCATTGCGTTGGGTTCCCTCCTGCTCGAGGGAACACCGGTGCGCCTCGTCGGCCAAGACTCGCGACGCGGAACGTTTGTGCAACGGCACGCGGTCTTGCACGATCGGGTCAATGGCCAAGAGTGGCTACCGCTGATGAACATGGCCGAAAACCAGGCCCGTTTGTGGATTTACGACTCGCTGCTTAGTGAATACGCAGCGCTTGGTTTCGAGTACGGCTACTCGGTCGAGCGGCCCGATGCCCTGGTGATGTGGGAAGCACAGTTTGGTGACTTCGTAAACGGCGCTCAAACCGTTATCGACGAATTCATTTCCTCAGCTGAACAAAAGTGGGGCCAACGCTCCAGCGTCGTGTTGTTACTGCCCCACGGCTTCGAGGGCCAAGGCCCCGACCACTCATCGGCGCGAATCGAGCGTTTCCTTCAGCTCGCCGCCGAGGACAACATGCTTATTTCCCGGCCGTCGACACCAGCGTCCTACTTCCATTTGCTGCGCCGTCAAGCGTATGCGCGCCCGCGCAAGCCACTCGTAGTGTTCACCCCCAAGGCTATGTTGCGCCTGCGCGGAGCAACCAGCGAGGTGGAGGACTTCACCAGCGGTCGCTTTGAGCCGGTCCTTGATGACCCCTCCGTGAAGGACGCTTCGGCCATCAGCACAGTTCTGCTGGTTGCCGGAAAGATCTACTACGACCTTCAGTCCGAAATCACCAAGCGAGGCCTCAGCCACATCGCGGTAGTTCGCCTCGAGCAGTACTACCCGTTCCCCGCCGTTGACCTACAAAAGATTGCCAGCACCTATAGCTCGGCAAAGTTTGTCTGGGTGCAGGACGAACCGGAGAACCAGGGTGCCTGGCCTTTCGTTATGACGGAGGCTGCCGCAGCTGGTCTGCCGGCGCTGAGCGTGGTATCCCGACCTCGGTCGGCATCCCCAGCCACGGGTTCCTCCAAGAGAAGCCAGGGCGAGGCGCAGGTAATTCTTGACCGTGCCCTGGGCCTCTAGACCTCGCGTGGCGCCAGCAATTCTGATCCGCACGCCAGTGAATGCAGTGGCACGCCCATGACCTCACCGCATCAGCGCGCGTGGCCGGCAACAACCCGGACCACCCCCCTCCAGCACGAGGTCGCACTCCCGGGGTCGAAATCTTTGACTAACCGAGAACTTGTTCTCGCCGCCCTCGCAGATGGCCCATCAACTCTCCGCGCGCCGCTAATTGCGCGCGACACCACCCTCATGGTTGCGGCTTTGAGGGAGCTTGGCGCCCATATTGAAGAAGTTGACTCCAACGTCGCGAGCCCCGATCTCCTCGTCACCCCGATTCCCGAGGGACACCGTGTGGACGCCACCATCGATTGCGGCCTGGCGGGCACCGTTATGCGGTTTGTCCCGCCCCTGATGGCGCTAATTCACGGTCACGCCCGGTTTGATGGGGACGACGCAGCCCGTGCTCGACCCATGTCCGCAACTCTCGACGCTTTGGGGCAACTAGGGCTTGGGGTCAAGTCCTCGGAGGGCAAACTCCCGTTCACCCTGACCAACACGGGCGTGCTGAGCGAAGCAACCCTGCGGATTGATGCCTCAGCGTCGAGTCAATTCGTGTCGGGGCTTCTCCTGATGGCAGCACGATTGCCGGAGGGTCTGCGGATCGAACACACAGGATCTCAACTTCCCTCGATTCCGCACATTGACATGACTCTTGAGTGCCTTCGTGCGCGAGGGGTCAAGGCAGACATGGTGGAGCCAGGTGTCTGGGTGGTTGAGCCTGGTCCGATTGCTGCACACTCGGTGACAATCGAACCTGACCTCTCGAACGCGGCACCTTTTCTTGCCGCCCCCCTGATCACCGGTGGACGGCTCAGCGTTAGCGGTTGGCCTGAGTCCACCACACAGGTCGGGGCGTTAGTTCCGGAACTTCTGGAGCACTTTGGCGCAACCGTCTCTTCGCGGGGCGGCATGATGACCATCGATGGGGGTGCCGGCCTTGCGGGAGGCGCCACGCTGCCAGGAGTTGATCTGGACCTTAGTCACGCTGGAGAACTAGCGCCGACTCTCGTTACTCTTGCAGCGCTCGGTTCACAGCCCAGCACGTTTCGTGGGATCGGCCACCTCCGCGGCCACGAAACCGACCGGCTGGCCGCACTGGTGGCAAACATCACGGGTCTCGGTGGCGTGGCAGTCGAGACCGAAGATGGGATAACGGTTTCGCCAGCGTCGCTCCGCGCGGGAGAGTGGCGATCGTACGACGATCACCGCATGGCCACCTCGGGGGCCCTGCTGGGTCTCGCGGTGGAAGGAATCACTGTCGATGACATCGGCTGTACCTCAAAGACCCTGCCCGAATTTCCCATTCTCTGGGAAGCGCTTCTGAAATCGCCCTCGGTGTGAGAGAAACGCACGAGGACGATTACGAGGACTACGTTCCTCGGGTGAGGGCTGATCGGCGTGGGAGCAGACCCCGCACGAAGGATCGCCCCGCCCACAGCGATGCCGCTGTGGGGTTTGTGGTGGGTGTGGATCGGGGACGCTACCGGGTGGTCATGGAACCACTATCGCCTGAGAGCGCACCGGTAACGTGCACCCGGGCGCGGGAGCTGCGGCGCGAACCCATTGTGGTGGGTGACCGGGTTGATTGCGTCGGCGATACTTCCGGCGACGAGGGAACTCTTGCACGAATTGTCAGAATCCACCCGCGGACCACAGTCTTGCGCCGCAGTGGCGATGACACGGACACCCTCGAGCGGATCATTGTCGCCAATGCTGACCAGCTGTTGATGGTGGTCGCAACTAGCTCCCCCGAGCCTCGCTTAAGGCTGATTGATCGGTATGTCGTCGCAGCACTGGAGGCGGGGCTCACCCCGGTGATGTGTGTGACCAAGACCGACCTGCACCCCGCCACCGCACTGCGGGAATATGCCGAAGCACTCGATATCCGCATCGTGGAGCGCTCCATCAACCACCCGGCTCTCGACACACTGCACTCGTTGCTCCAAGGCCACACAACGGTGTTGGTGGGGCATTCGGGGGTCGGTAAGTCGACACTGGTCAACGACCTTGCCCCGGGGAGCAATCGCGCGGTGGGCCATGTCAATGAAGTGACAGGGCGAGGTCGCCACACGTCTTCTTCCAGTGTTGCGCTGGCGCTGGAAGAAGGTGGATGGATTATTGACACACCGGGGGTCCGGTCCTTTGGGTTGGGACATATCTCGGCTGACTCACTCCTCGCCGGTTTTCCTGACCTATCCGAGCTCACCACCTCCTGCCCCAAAGCGTGTTCCCATGAGGCAGGCTCCCGTGAGTGCGCTGTGGAACAGGCTCTCACCACCGGATCACTCGACGCCCACCTCACCGCTCGCGCCCAGTCACTGCAGCGGCTGATGGCGNCACTNCATCACGGCACCGCANACGACTAGTTACCCGGGTTATCCCGCCCCTCGAGTAGCGTGGTGGCGTGATTGATTTTTCGCTGANCGACGACCTTGCTCTTGCCCAGAGTGCCGCAGCGGGCGCCGATCTCATCTCCCTGGATAGGTTTCGGTCCCAAGATTTAGTCATCACGACGAAACCGGACCGCACACCGGTCACCGACGCCGACACCGCGGTGGAGGACTTCATCCGGTCCACCCTGTCCGCCTCGAGACCAGACGACGCAATTTTGGGTGAAGAACGGGGGTCATCAAGCAGTGACAATGGTCCGCAACCTGGAAGACAGTGGATCATCGACCCGATCGATGGGACAGCTAATTTTTTGCGGGGCGTGCCTATTTGGGGCACGCTCATTGCGCTGGCCATCGAAGGGAAGCCCGTGCTGGGCATGGTGAGTGCACCCGCCCTGGGGCAACAATGGTGGGCTGCCCAGGGGCTGGGCGCATGGACCAGGACCACCAGAGATCGTGAACCACGAAAGCTTGCTGTGAGCCAGGTGGCACAACTTGGTGACGCCATCGTCAACTACAACTCGTTTCCCGGGTGGGTTGATGATGGGCGCGAAAAGCAGGTCCGCTCACTCGCGATGGCGGGTTGGCGCGCCCGAGCAATCGGAGATTTCTGGCCCTACATGCTGGTAGCCGAGGGCTCTGTTGATGTGTGCGGAGAAACCGACCTTCAGCCCTATGACATTGCCGCCCTCGTGCCGATTGTTCGGGAAGCGGGCGGTGAATACTCCAGCCTCGACGGGGAGGACTCGGTGTGGGAAGGCAGCGCCCTTGCCACAAACGGCATTCTTCACCCAGAGGCTTTGTCCTTCACACGAGCGCAGGCATGACCATTTCCTCCGGGGCTCTGTCTGCTCGCCTCAGCGCGCTTCTGGCGAGCGTGGCACTGCTGTCGGGCTGTGCACTCGCCTCCTCCATCACGCCCTCCACCGAGCTCACCCCACCCAGCAGCACCGGAACATTGGTCAGTATCTTTGAGTTGGAATTGGGCGCCTGCNTGCTGGATCGCCAGAGGCCCGAGGGCGCCGATGTTGATGTTGTCGAAGTTGTACCGTGTGAAGAACCGCATGACTCTGAGCTTTTTGCGCGTTTAGCGGTCACCGAGGATTCTTTTCCCGGTACCGACTACCTCATTCGAGAGGGCGGAACCCGCTGTCAAAGCGCTTTCGCCGACTTCATTGGTGTTGATTTTTCCGAGTCGGTCTATGACTTCACGTTTTACTACCCCACTCCCAGCAGCTGGGTAGACGGTGATAGAAGCATTTTCTGCCTTGCGCACGAGCCCGGCGTGCAAAGAACGGGGTCACTGCTGGGCGCGGAAAGATAGAGGGCACAACCCCCGCGCCCATTGCGCACCGGGCGGCAGGAGCTGCCAAGGTAACACCCTGATTCACATAGCGCACCATTGGTGGAGATGCCGGGAATCGAACCCGGGTCCACTACTTCGAACCACAGTCTTCTACGGGCGTATCTTGTAAAGGCGTTCTACTTGGCTCCGTCCTTTGTCACAAGCACCTAGAACGACGAGCCCAGTATCAGTAAAAGTCCCGATAACCCCTGACACACGAGTTACCAGCAAGCCTCTTAATCGACGCCAGTATCTGAACCAGAGGCTCTTTCAGTCTGACGGACTTGTCTGCTGCTTAGGCAGCGAGAGCGAAGTCGGTGCGCTTAGTATTGGCACCTATATTTTGCAGAGGGCGTTTACGAGATAACTCTGCATTCTCGGCCCGCTTCCCTATGGACACACAAGCAATGTCGAAACCGATCATCCCCGAGGTGTCCCACCACAGGGTGGAAGCGAATGGTGCGCTATGGAATTAGGAACCNACATGTGNNGGAGCACTCCCCCACTATAGAGCGAGCCTCTATGCGCCAGCTAGTGACTAGTCACCGAGTGAGCGTCTCGTTGACATTGCCCGCTGAGCTTCTCGATCGTCTTGTTTCTTACGAAGCGCATGGCGTTTGTCGTATTCCTTTTTACCCTTCGCCAACGCGAGCTCAACTTTTGCTCGCCCATCAAGGAAATAGATCTTGAGGGGCACCAGGGTGTACCCCCCGGCCGAAACGCGATGGGCGAGCTTCACGATTTCTTGTTTGTGAAGCAGGAGTTTCCGTTTTCTNCTGGGGGCGTGATTGGTCCACGTGCCCTCGGTGTATTCCGGAATGTGAACAGCTTCGAGCCAGGCCTCGTTNCCCTCGATACTGCCGTAGGCATCCACCAGTGAGGCGCGTCCCGCCCGCAAGGACTTCACTTCGGTACCGGTCAACACAAGACCCGCCTCGACGGTGTCTTCAATGTGGTAGTCATAGCGGGCTTTACGGTTGGTGGCGACCACTTTTTCACCCGAATCTTTCGGCATGGCCACCCCCTTTCCCCCGCGCAACGCGCGCTAGCGCCCAGAACCCGGGCGGACGCCACAGTTTATCGCCAGCGAAAAGGGAGATACAGACCTAAGCCCGGAGATACCGGGTAATCGAGACATACGATGCCACCACCGCAAGGCCAATCCCTGTGGCAAACAAGAGGGGCATGGCGGCAAACGCATCCGATGTTTGGATGAACACTGTTGCCGGGAGCGCTTCGCTGAGATAGCCCTGAACGAAAACTCGGACGATTCCCCAAATGGTGAGCGATGCGAGAGCGGCCCCCAGGGCGGCAGCAACAATTCCTTCCAGCACAAACGGCGTTTGAATAAATCGGTTNGATGCTCCGACAAGGCGCATAATNGCCAGCTCCCGCCTGCGAGAAAAAGCACTNAGNCGGATGGTGGTGGCGATAAGGAGGGCAGCCGCCAACAACATCAACCCCGCCACCGCGACCGCGGTCAAACTCCCCGCGTTGAGCAGCGCGAAAATCTGGTCGAGATAGCTGCGCTGATCCACAACGCTCTCAACCCCCGGCAGACCAGAAATCGCTTCGAAAATCAGGTCACTCTGTTCCGGGTCCACAAGGTTGATCCAAAAAGTCTCGGGCAGGAGCTCAGGGGACACGAGATCGACCACCGCGCTGTCGGCGAATTGGTCCTGGAAATTCTCAAAGGCCTGCTCACGGTCTTCGAAATAGAAACGTTCGATGTAGGGATCAAGAGTGGATGATTCCAGGCGCTGCTCGATAGCTGTTTTTTGGTCAGGGCTCGCCGCAACCTGATCGCACCCACCCAGGGTCGAAAAATCGGTACACAGATAAACCGCAACTTGCGCCCTATCGAACCAATAGTTCTTCATCTGGTTGACCTGAGCCTGGAGCAAGATTGCGGTGCCGACAAAGGTGAGCGAAATGAAAGTAACCAAAACGATGGATACCACCATCGAGAGGTTCCTCGATAGGCCGGCGACAACCTCTCGAAGGACAAAGCCCAGTCTCACGCGCGAAGCTCCCAGGGGAACTCGGAGGCAACATCGTCGGGATCACTGGCTTGTGCCACGGGCAACGGAGTGGGCTCTTGGGCGCTCTCCGCGACAATGGGGATGGGGGCGGTATCGAGTTCACCAAGAGGAACCGAGCTGGTCTCGTATCCCCCTTCGTGCTCATCACGAACGATACGGCCGCCGGCAATTTCGATGACGCGACGCTGCATTTGGTTGACAATTCCCGAATCGTGCGTCGCCATAATCACGGTGGTACCCGAGGCGTTAATTCGGGAAAGGACATTCATAATTCCCGCACTCGTCGCCGGATCGAGGTTTCCCGTGGGCTCATCAGCCAACATGATGGCTGGCTTATTGACCGCCGCTCGGGCAATGGCCACCCGCTGCTGCTCGCCACCGCTGAGTTCGTGCGGAAAATTTTTGGCTTTTTGAGCAAGGCCCACCGTTTGCAAAATGTCGGGAACAGCCTCGTGGATAAAACCGGGGCTCTTGCCGATAACCCGGAGAGTGTAGGCAACGTTGTCAAACACGGTTTTCTGCGGGAGAAGACGGAAGTCTTGAAACACCACGCCCAAGCTGCGCCGAAAAAGCGGCACTTTGCGACTGGAAATACGGCGCAAGTCTTGTCCAAGGACATGAATCTCGCCGGCACTGGGTCTCTCCTCTTTAAGGATGAGACGTAAGAAGCTCGACTTACCAGACCCCGACGCTCCCACAAGGAACACAAACTCGCCAGCACCCACGTTCACGCTGACATTGTTGAGTGCAGGTTTGGGCGCACCCCGATACATTTTCGAGACATCTTCAAAGAGAATCATGGCCCTCTTAGCCTAGATTCCCGGCTATTTGAATGGCTTCTACGACACCCGGGCAGCGCTCTTGCGCCATCTGATGCCCGCCTGAAGAAACCCGTCGAGGTCACCGTCAAATACCGCGCTGGGGTTATTCACTTCGTACTCGGAGCGGAGGTCTTTCACCATTTGGTAGGGGGCCAAAACATAGCTGCGCATCTGGTCGCCCCAGCTCGCGGTGATGGTCCCCGCAATTTCCTTTTTCTTTGCGGCTTCCTCTTCTTTAGCTACAAGCAGGAGCCGACTCTTCAGCACCCGAAGGGCGGCAGCCCTGTTTTGTATTTGGCTTTTTTCGTTCTGACAACTCACCAC
>JGI26088J50261_1002022_pt1 | contig 10534 bp, 10 predicted proteins | sample SaaInl1SG_22_DNA_FD_50261 | JGI IMG/M metagenome (IMG submission 50261)
GATTCACCGAGCCTGTAAGGAAGCCGGCCTACCAATCGCTGGGGCGGATCGTTTAAAAGTTGCGGCCGAGCTGGCCGTTCGAGATATTCGCTCCTTGCTGGCCTTTTTGGCGCTGCCGGAAGACAATTTATCTTTGGCCGAAGCGTTGAAATCACCGCTATTTGGGTGGACCGAACAAGAGCTTTTTGATCTCGCGCAGGGTCGAGACTCACCCTTTTTGTGGCGCAGCTTGCAAAACCGAGAAGAGGAATTCCCAAATACAGTGCAACGGCTCACTGAGCTCCGCGATCTTGCCGATTTCAAGCGCCCCTTTGAGCTGATCGAACATATATTGACAACCCGCGGCGGGCGGTCAGCTTTACTGGGCCAATTGGGACCAGAAGCAGCCGAAGGGATTGATGCTTTGGTCAGCCAATCTCTGGCCTATGAGCGCAGCAATATTCCCAATCTCACCGGGTTTCTCGTCTGGCTGGATGCCGACGATCTGGAAATCAAACGTCAGATGGACAGTGTTGGCGACAAAATTCGTGTGATGACAGTCCATGGCGCCAAGGGCCTGGAGGCGCCTATCGTAATTTTGCCCGACACAGCGCCACGCAAAGCCCCCAAACTGCCAGAGGTGGTGCCCCACAACACGATCGCAGTTTGGTCTCCAAACAAAGATCTTATCCCGGCCGCACTGCAATCCAGCCTTAAAGACAAGCAGCGACAGCAAGAAGAGGAGCGTGACCGTCTACTCTATGTGGCCATGACCCGAGCGGAAAGCTGGCTCATCGTTATGGGCTCAGGAGATATTAAAGAGGGGAAAGAGTGTTGGCATAACGCCATACAGGATGCGATTTCTGCCCTTGGCGCTGCGCCGTTGAACACCGTCGCCGGTTTGGGATTGCGGTATGAACCGATGCAATTGTCAGCGGGACCGCAAAGTGACCCTGTACAGCCTCAGGTCATGAAGCAATCCGTGCCAAGCTGGGCAATTCCCTATACCAAACCAGCCCAAGCCCCTGCAGCCCCCCGCTCTCCATCCGATTTGGGGGGCGATAAGGTTTTGCCCGGGGGCGCGCCGCAGGACGCTGAAAATGCAAAACGACTGGGAACGGCGGTGCATCGGCTCTTGGAGGTCTTGCCCAATGCGCCGCAAGATCAATGGGGCCATATCGCACAACGTTTGGTTGAGGCAGATATCCAAGCCGCTGCTTTCCAAGAGGCCCGCGCGGTGCTGCAACAACCACAGCTGGCCTATATTTTTGCCCCCGAAAGTCTGGCTGAAGTCGATATAAGTGCCCATTTGCCAGAGCTGAACGGTGATCCAATCCAAGGATCCATAGACCGGCTGCTTATTTCACCAACGCGGGTATTGGCGGTCGATTTCAAGTCCAATCAAATCGTGCCAAGCGAGGTTGCGCAGGTTCCGAGCGGACTTTTAAGGCAGATGGGGGCCTATGCCGCCGCCTTTCACAAATCTATCCCCATCATGACATCGAAACCGCAATTTTATGGACAAAAACCCTTGAGCTCATGCCGCTGCCGCCAGATCTTGTGATTTCATCCTTGGCAAATACATCACCTGCTTGACGCTGGGCGCTTGCAACTCTAACTCTTAGGAAAGCCTTATAACATTTGGAGTAACCCCATGGCCACTGTCGCTGCTACAGACGCAACTTTTGATAGTATTGTAAAAGACTCTGATCTGCCTGTTGTGGTGGATTTTTGGGCAGAATGGTGCGGACCGTGCAAGCAAATTGGCCCGTCACTCGAAGAGCTTTCTGTCGAAATGGAGGGCAAAATCAAAGTGGTTAAGGTGGATGTCGATAGCAACCCCTCCGCCGCAGCCGCCCTGGGTGTGCGTGGTATTCCAGCATTGTTTTTGTTTAAAGACGGGCAAGTCATTTCCAACAAAACAGGCGCAGCCCCAAAAGCGGCTCTCAAAAGCTGGATTGACGACGCCATTTAAGATGAAGTCTCTATTTCTGAGAAGGGCGCTCCTTTGGGCGCCTTTTTTCGTGCCCTTGTTGCCAGAAGTGGCATTTCCCATATAGCGTCCGTAATGAGGAGAAGCAGATGAGCGATACAAATTTCCCCGGTTGGCACGGCACAACAATTATTGGCGTGCGTAAAGGCACTCAAGTTGTGGTTGCCGGCGACGGCCAAGTCAGCCTTGGACCAACGGTCATAAAGGGATCCGCGCGCAAAGTGCGGCGCTTATCACCAGGTGGAAATGATGTTGTGGTGGGCTTTGCTGGCTCTACAGCTGACGCTTTTACCCTGTTGGAAAGGCTAGAGGCGAAACTCGAAGCCACTCCCGGACAGCTGCAACGCGCCTGTGTTGAGCTGGCCAAAGATTGGCGCACAGACAAATATTTACAAAAGCTCGAAGCCATGCTGATTGTCACTGATGGGGCTGAACTCTTAATCATCACCGGCGCCGGGGATGTGCTGGAGCCAGAACATGGGATCGCGGCAATTGGCTCTGGCGGCAACTTCGCCCTGGCCGCCGCGCGCGGCCTGCAAGAAACAGATCTCAATGCAGAGGAGATTGCTCGCAAAGCCATGGCGATTGCCTCGGATATTTGTGTTTATACAAATGGCAACCTGACCGTTGAGGTAATTTCAAAATGACCGACCTAACCCCTCGCGAAATCGTATCTGAGCTAGACCGCCATATTGTCGGCCAAAATGACGCCAAACGCGCTGTTGCTGTTGCCATGCGCAACCGGTGGCGCCGCAAACAATTGCCCGATGAGCTTCGTGATGAAGTTTACCCGAAAAATATTCTCATGATTGGCCCCACCGGGGTGGGTAAAACCGAAATTAGCCGCCGATTGGCCAAATTGGCCCGCGCACCCTTCCTTAAGGTCGAAGCCACAAAATTCACTGAGGTGGGCTATGTTGGCCGGGATGTTGAGCAAATTATTCGGGATTTGGTCGACTCAAGCATCGCCATGACCCGCGATCACATGCGCGAAGATGTCCGCGCGCGCGCGAAAGAAGCCGCCGAAGAGCGTGTGATTGAGGCCATTGCTGGAGCAGATGCCCGCGATGCAACCCGCGAAATGTTCCGCAAGAAATTGCGCAGTGGAGAGCTGGATGACACGGTCATCGAACTTGAGGTTGCCGATACCTCTAACCCCATGTCGATGCTGGACCTTCCCGGTCAGCCGGGCAGTCAGATGGGAATGATGAACCTTGGAGATATCTTCGGCAAAGCTATGGGCGGCAGGACCAGTCGCAAAAAGATGACCGTAGCTGCCAGCTATGATGTGTTGCTCGGAGAAGAAGCAGATAAGCTGCTCGACGATGAAATCGTCACCAAAGCCGCCCTGACGGCTGTAGAGCAAAGCGGAATCGTGTTTCTTGATGAAATTGATAAGGTCTGCGCGCGCGCCGATGCGCGCGGAGCGGACGTCAGTCGCGAAGGTGTCCANCGTGATTTGCTGCCTTTGATTGAAGGTACAACCGTGTCNACNAAACATGGGCCAGTNAAAACNGACCATATTTTGTTTATTGCCTCCGGCGCATTTCATGTTGCAAAACCGTCTGACCTCTTACCTGAGCTTCAGGGCCGCCTGCCGATCCGTGTGGAGCTGCGAGATCTTACCGAAGAGGATTTTATACGCATTCTGTCGGAAACTGAAAACGCATTAACTTTGCAATATTCAGCGCTTATGAGCACGGAAGATGTCTCCGTCAGCTTTAGTGAGGACGGTATAAAAGCTTTGGCGCAAGCGGCCGCCGAGGTGAATCGCTCCGTCGAAAATATTGGCGCGCGGCGGCTCTATACGGTCATCGAGCGGGTGTTTGAGGAATTGTCTTTTGCTGCACCTGATCAGGCGGGGTCTGAGGTCGTTATTGATAAGGCCTATGTCAACAAACATCTCGACAGCCTATTGCAATCAACAGATCTGTCTCGCTACGTATTATAGCTCTTGTCAGCGGTCACATTTCGTCTGACAACAGCGCATGATACGTTTCATTTTGCAAAACAGCCGGTGGCTCACAGCCGGGGCCCTGCTCACTTTAATCTCGAGCTTTGGGCAGACATATTTCATCTCAATATTTGCAGGTGAAATTCGCGCAGCCTTCAACCTATCCCATGGAGATTGGGGGGCAATCTACGGGTTTGGCACATTTGCATCGGCAATTGTGATGGTTTGGTCCGGTGGTTTGACCGATGTCATGCGCGTGCGTCACCTCGGGCCGATTGTCTTGGCGGCGCTTGCGGCCTCTTGTTTATTCATGGCGTTCAATCCCTGGGTCGCCCTGCTGCCTGTTGTCATTTTTTGTTTGCGCTTTACGGGTCAGGGCATGTCGACCCATATCGCAGCGGTGGCGATGTCCCGCTGGTTTGTGGCCAACCGCGGCAAGGCGCTTTCCGTGGCCAGCCTTGGATTTTCAATTGGTGAGGCCTGTTATCCGATTTTGGTGGTTAGCCTTTTGGTATTTTTCACCTGGCAAAGCGTTTGGGTCTTGGCCGCCGGCGTCGCAGTTTTGGCCATTCCCGCGCTGCTTTGGTTGCTCGCAGAAGAACGTAGCCCTCAATCGAACGCCTCAGAGGGGCAATCCCTTGGAATGGGCGGGCGCCATTGGAGCCGCAATCAAGCGCTTGGCCATCCATTGTTTTGGTTCATGATCCCTGCACTGTTGGGACAATCAGCATTTAACACCGCTTTTTTCTTCCTCCAGGTACATTTTGCCGAAATTAAAGGCTGGGAGCATTTGCAATTGGTTGCCATGTTTCCAGTTTACACCGCTGTTTCTATAGGAGCGATGATTTTATCTGGGATCTTGCTCGACAAATTAGACACCGCCCGCTTGATCCCCTATTTTCAATTGCCAATGATTGTTGCCTTTTTGATCTTTGCCTATGGTCAATCGCTTGTTGCGGCATTGGTGGGATTTATTTTCCTGGGCCTGTCCGCAGGCGCGAACGCGACACTGCCAAATGCTTTTTGGGCCGAATTTTATGGCACAAAACACCTTGGCTCAATCAAAGCGGCGGCGGCGGCCGTCATGGTTTTGGGCTCAGCCATTGGTCCGGCGGTGACGGGGATCTTGCTGGATTACAACCTCGCTCTTGATGCACAATATGTTGCAGTTTCCGTATTTTTTGGCTTCTCGTCTGTGATGATGTGGGCGGGTGTCAGGCGCGTGCGCGCCAGCTTGCTGGCTTAGCGACCCCGGCGCAGATAGACATAAAGCGCGCCCTCCCCGCCGTGGCGCTGATGTGCTTGTGTCACCTCTAAAATGACCAAAGACAGCGGAGACTGTCGCAACCAAATCGGAACATTGTGCCTCAATACCCCATGGCGCTCAGGAATAGGCCCATGATCTGGCTTGGATTTGCCCTTGCCGGTAATCACAAGAACCAATCGGCGCTGCAATTGCGCGGATCCCAAAATGAAATCCTGCAAGGCTGGATGGGCTTGCGCCATTGTCATCCCATGAAGGTCGATGCGCCCCTCGGGCCGCAGCTTGCCGCGGGTCAACTTCCCAAAGGATTTTGCATCCATCACAGGCGCAGGCTTCGCCGCGGCCTGTGCCCGGCTCGCTGGCGGTGTGGATCGTGATTTCATACCAATTTTGAAGGCCTTGAGGTCTGGTTGTACCGATGCAGGGCGCTTTATCTCTGCTTTTGGTACAGACAGGGCCCGCGGCATTTCCATCTTTGTGGGCGGAGCCAAAGGTGTTGCTGTATCAGCCACCTTTTTCCAAAGCTCTCGCTCTTCTGGACGCAGTTTTCTAGCCATCCCTATTGCCCCGAAATCCGGGCGCGCGCTTCTTGGATTGGCAGCAAAAGGATCATACGACCCGAATCTTTGGTCAAACCCGCCGCGACCCCGGCCTGAGATCCCGTTCCAAAGAACACGTCAGCGCGCTGCGGCCCTGTTATGGCGGAGCCTGTATCTTGAGCAATCATAAGACGGTTTAGAGGTCTTGACCCACCCTTTTCAAGCCAGACGGGCGCGCCAAGGGTGACATATCTAGGATCAACGGCCAGGGTGCGCAACGCTGTGAGTGATCGGTTCATCGCGCCAAGTGGACCTTTGTCACTGGGCACATCACCAACCCGGCGAAAAAATACATAGGCCGGATTTTCCCAGACAATTTCCTGTCCTTTCTCGGGGTTGTCCAGCACCCATTGTTTAATTCGGTTTGCCGATACTTCATGCTCCTGCAAAACACCTAACTCAACCAAATGGGGACCAATGGCCTGATACCGATGGCCATTAGAGCCACCAAACCCCAGGCGGATGGTCGTGCCATCTTGCAGCCGCACGCGACCCGAACCCTGAATTTGCAAAAAGAAAATATCAGCAGGATTCTCAACCCAGGCCAATTCAAGCCCCCTGCCCTTTAAGACTTGGTTTTCCTCAATGTCTCGTCGGGTTTTCCAAAGGCCACCAGCGCGCACCTCCTTCGGCACGCCGTAGATTGGATACCGAAATCGCCCAGTTCGCGTGAGAGACCCGTCTAGTTCCGGTTCATAATACCCCGTAAAAAGAGCCGGCTCGGTGGTCTTGGTCATCACGGGTTGGAAAAAAGTTTCGAAATACAGTCGCGCGTTTGGGTTTTGCTGTGCAACAGCGCAAAGACTTTCCCACTCCTCACCTGACATATCGCCACAGGTGACTTTAAAAGCCTCCAGTGCCGCCGCGTGATCGTCGTCTTGCCAGCCATTGAGCGCTGAGAACGGAATGGCCTGATAGGTGTCGCCTGCGATAACCGGCAAACCAAGGGCCGCAAAAATGGCGGCCAAAAGCAGCGGTCTAAGACTCATTCGCCCGTGGCAATGAGCTGCCAGTTTGGATCGTCGGCGCCCATAGTGCGGCCAAAAGTCCAAACATCGCGCTGGCGTTTAACCTCAGTCTCATTGCCCTCAATAATATCCCCATCCGAATTGCGCACCACTGAGGTGAGCTCGCAAATGAAGCGCACATCAATCTCTGCTGCGTTGGTTTTCGGGTCAAACGTCGCGCCCATTAAGCCAGTATCCCGCACGCCAATGAATTCTGCCTCAATCGACAGGCCCTGTGCTTTGCGGGCCTCCACAACCGAAGCAAAGGCATCATAGACATCTTGATTTAAGAAGGCTTTGACACTGCCCAAGTCACCATTCTCGAAGGCCATTAAAATCATTTCATAAGCACTTTTCGAACCATACAGAAATTCTGTTACAGAAAACGACGGCTCCGCGTGCTTCATGCCCAAAAGTGCCCGAGCTGCGTCGCTGTCTTCTGCAGCGTGATCTGTGATATCCTGATCTGGACCACCATCGATCACCTCAAGCTTTGGTCGATCATCAGCGCGTGCAACGATATTCGCGCGTGGACCCTCATGACCATCTCTTGTGCCCAGAACACCCCGCAACTTCAAAATGAGATAGATGGCGATACCTGCCAACGCCAATAATTGGATAATTTGCATATTCATTGTGATCTGTTGCCCCATGAGGAATAGAATTATTCGAACTTGTTACCTATGTAGGACAGCAGGTGGTTCAAGTCCACCAGCACACAGGTGAATCGGAGAGCCAAAATGCGGTTGTTGATAGCTTTTATAGCGGTGCCCTTAATTGAAATCGGCCTTTTTATCCAAGTCGGTGACGCAATTGGTCTTTGGCCAACGTTGCTTATCGTTTTATTGACCGCCATTGCTGGAACCGCGCTGGTGCGCAGTCAGGGCACGCAGGTGGTACATGCGCTCCAAGGATCGTTTCAGGCAATGAAAGATCCAACCGAGCCCTTGGCGCACGGGGCAATGATTTTATTTGCTGGGGCGTTACTGCTGACACCGGGGTTTTTCACCGATGCCTTCGGGTTTTTGCTTCTCTTCCCACCTTTCCGCAACCTGATTACGAAAATGATCCGCTCAAAGCTTAAATCAGCCGATATGAAATTCTCCCCCCACGAGACCGGGCCAGATAACACCGTCATTGATGCGGAATATACAGATATTTCAGAGCAGAGCCCCTCCTCTGGCCCGACAAAGCATTGAGGGTTGCCGCAGATCCTGCTATGCGGCTTGGGATATATTTTTAGGAGTGACCAGAATGGCACAAAAACCGGTTGAAAATGCCAAAAATGAAGAAGAGGCCGCACCAAAGCCTTTGAAAATGCAAGTTCTGGCCCAGTATATTCGTGACATGTCTTTCGAGAATATTTTAGCTCAGAAAGGCATTAGCGGTGAAGCACAGCCCGATGTGTCTGTGCAGGTTAATATCGATGCAAAAAAGCGCCCGATCGAAAACCAGTTTGAGGTCATCATCAAGACAGAAATTTCGTCCAAGACCAAAGATAAGGGCGAAGCGATGTTTTTGTTAGAGCTGGAATATGCGGGCATTTTTCACATTGAAAACTTGCCAGAAGATCAACTTCATCCCTATTTGATGATCGAGTGCCCACGCATGATCTTCCCCTTCCTGCGCCGCATCATCAGCGATGTAACACGAGATGGTGGCTTCCCGCCACTCAACCTCGACTCAATGGATTTCGTTCAATTGTATCGCAATGAAATTCAACGGCGTGTTGCTGAAAACGCGAAAGCGAAAGCAAACTAAGTCTCTTTTGTCCAAAGTGCATCAGATCCCAAAGCGGCGATGAATGTTTCATGCGCCGCTTTTTCTTTGTCTGACAGCCGGGATGCCAAGGGTTTTGGTCGAGGCGCGGGGCGCCAATCGGGGGATTGTGAGCCATCGGTGGATGTTTTGACCTCTGGGCCGGACAAAACCAAATCTGGCTGCCGGCCACCAACCAGCTCCAGATAAACTTCTGCCAAGATTTCAGAGTCCAACAATGCCCCATGCAGTGTTCGCGAGGAATTATCAATGCCGAACCTGCGGCATAAAGCATCCAACGAAGCGGGCGAGCCAGGGAATTTACGGCGTGCAATCGCAAGAGTATCAATGGCTTGATCGTTTGGCAAAGCCGGCCGATTGACCCACCCAAGTTCTGCATTCAAAAATTTCATGTCGAAAGATGCATTGTGTATGACAAGCTTGGAGTCCGCAATGAAATCGATAAATTCTTGGGCAATGTTCTTGAAAATAGGCTTATCCGATAGGAATTCTTCGCTCAGACCATGCACATTAAACGCAGCCTCCGGCATATTGCGTTCTGGATTAATGTATTGGTGATACGTGCGGCCAGTTGGCAAATGGTTGAACAACTCAACCGCGCCAATTTCAACAATCCGATCCCCTTCGCTTGGCTCGAATCCGGTGGTTTCTGTATCCAAAACAATTTCACGCATCTTTTTGCCTTTTCTTGATATCTGCCAAAATAACGTCGACCGCCCGCGCGGCTGTTTCGGGGCTATTGGTATCAATAATGTAATCGGCCCGCGCGGCTTTCTCTTCTGCGGGCCATTGTTTAGATAGGATCATTTGAAAATGCTCCGCTGTCATCCCTGATCGTGCCAAAACACGAGATTCTTGCACCTCGGGGCTCGATAAGACACAGGCCACTGCATCAAAATCAGCTGCGGAATTGAGCTCAAACAATAGTGGAATATCAAAAACCAAAATGGACCCCGGGTTACCGGCAATAAAAGCCTCCCGGTCTTTTTTAACAAGGGGATGAATGATCGCTTCTAGCTTGGGCAATAGTTTTGCGTCTTGTGAAATAAGTGCTCGAAGCTTTGCGCGATCCACAAGGCCTTGAGACACGGCGCTCGGAGCAATCTTGGCAATACTGGCCACCGCCGCGCCGTTTTCACCATAGGCGCGGTGCACGGTCCTATCGGCATCCCAAACCTTGCAACCCCAATCAGCAAAAAGCTGGGCGGTTGTTGATTTTCCCATGCCGATAGATCCGGTCAATCCCAAAAGAAAACTCATGTGAGCACCAATGCCTCTAGCTCTTGATCCACCACGGGCCGGGTGCCAAACCAAGCCTCAAACCCTGGGACACCTTGGTGCAACAACATACCAATACCGCCCACCACCTCACATCCACGCGCCCGCGCACCCTTCAAAAGCTGGGTTTCGAGGGGGGCGTAAATGAGATCAGCGACCAGGGCGCGCGGATTCACATGGGTCAAATCGAAATCTAAGGCAGGTTTTCCAATCATCCCAAGCGAGGTGCTGTTCACCACGGTGAACACCTTTGGCAAAATATCCTCTTTGTCCTGCCACTCAATCACTTCAATGAGATCTGAAATCTCAGCGGCCAAATCTTCTGCCCGTGCACGGGTACGATTACAAAGGTAAATCTTGGGTGCGCCAGCGTCCAAAAGAGCAACCAAAATCGCCCGCGCAGCGCCACCTGCGCCCAACACCAAAGATGGACCAGCGCTTGGCTGCCACGTCGTGCTTTGAGAGATCAGATTGGTCATAAATCCATAACCGTCTGTATTATCGGCATTAATATTGCCATTGTCCTTTTTCATCAAAGTGTTGGATGCTCCAATGCGTTGCGCCCGGGGGGTGGCGTCACCCGCAAATGCCAATGCTTGTTCCTTATGCGGAATGGTGACATTGAAACCTGAAAAGCCTAGGTCAAACAGCATGCGCACCGTTTCACTAAAGCGTGCGGGG
>JGI26088J50261_1002029_pt1 | contig 10505 bp, 10 predicted proteins | sample SaaInl1SG_22_DNA_FD_50261 | JGI IMG/M metagenome (IMG submission 50261)
GAGGTCTTTGGAGTGAGCTCAACTCTGGTAGAGCTATAGACACCTACAGACGTAATCTGCAAAAAGCGCACGTAGAACGTTTGGAGTATTTAATGACAGCAGACTCGCAGCGTAAGCTACCTGATTTTGGTGGCTACAGAAAGTCAACTGCAGTAAATACTAGTCAATCTGACATTCGTTCAGTAGCACGCGCAGAGCTAATCAATATCAGAACTAGCATTAACGCTAATCTTGTAAATATGTCTAACCGAATGAGTCGTTATCATCTTCAAGATATAGTAGCAAGAATCGNTGAGATCCTTGATAAAGACTAATAGTAAAACCCGCTTCGGCGGGTTTTTTTATAATCTTATGTTAAACCCAAAGCAGGAAACAAAATTTAACAAGCTCTTAGGAATACTTACAACACGTATCGTCGTACTTTGGCGAGAAATATTAAAACAAACTATGAAAGCACTTCTACCCATTGTTCTTCTGAGCCTGACCACCTCTGCATTTGCGCAAGAGAATGATACAGAAAAAAAAGAGTTCAAAGCCATTTTCATAAAATCAGATGAAAAGGCAGCCCCTGTTATGCAAGGCGATCACATCCTTTTTGAAAAAGGAATGAAGTGGCATGCCAAAGGTGAGGAAAAACTGACCGCTGAACAGAAGGCCACGCTTATGACTAAGCAAATGACCCTACATCTTAGCCTTGATGAAGGTCAAGAGCGTAAGGTAGGTAAAGTCAATGCCAAGCATCATGAACAAATGGAACGTCTTAAAGATTTCAAAGGCTTTGAAAAAAAATCAGCACATTTAGATGCGCAAATTGAACACCAACGAGAGCTTCAAAAAATACTTTCAGAAGAGCAATTCGCTCAATTCAAAAAAATGCATCAAAATAGAAGGGGGCAAATGCATGTTATGCCCTTAGGCGCATCGATCGAAAAACTCCATGAACTACCAGGAATGCCGGGGCTACCAGGAATGCCAGGTTTACATCAAGGCGAAGGTNAATTCATGTTCTTCGGAGATGATTCAGATGAAAGCTTTGAGGTAATTATTGATGGCGAAGGTNTCGAAACAGATACTACAAAAAACGTTTTCGTCTTTAAAACAGATGAAATTCTCAATGAGGATACCGATGCATCAGAGCACAAAAATATTCGGATCAGAATGCGTAAAGATGGCGCAGGACCAATGCATCAGCGAATGATGNGAGGCANATCGAACATCACTGTAATGGGCGCTCATCTTGACGAAAAACCACTGATTATCATTGATGGTAAACAAGCAGAAGAAGATACTAATTTAGATTCATTAGACCCTAATACGATTGAAAGTATCAACGTATTAAAAGGGCCTTCGGCAGAAAAAGCTTACGGAGAGAAAGGAAAAAATGGAGTGGTTGAAATCACTCTAAAAAAGGAGTAAGCCAAAGCCTACATAATAAAAAAAGCCCGCATCGCGGGCTTTTTTTATTCCTAGATAGTTACGCGTTCCAGCTTTTGAGTGCTTCAATCGTAAAATCAATATCTGACTCTGAAAGCGCATCGTTTAAGAAATAGGCCTCAAATGCCGATGGAGGTAGATACACTCCGTTAGCAAGCATATGATGAAAATAGCTATTAAATCGAGGTCCGCTCGCAGCAGCAGCTGTGGCGAAATTCACCACCGGCTCTTCTGAGAAATGTACCGAAATCATACTACCATAGCGATTAATCGTATGAGCAATTCCCTTTTCAGAAAGAACGGTATGGATCCCCGATTCAAGTAAATTAGCCTTATGCGCTAATCTTGAAAACACTTCATTATCGGTCTCTATCGCTGAGAGCATTGCGTGTCCCGCTGCCATAGCTAAGGGATTTCCACTGAGTGTACCGGCTTGATACACGGGTCCCTCTGGAGCTAAGTGTTGCATAATTTCAGTTCTAGCGGCAAAAGCACCTACAGGGAGGCCTCCCCCGATTACCTTTCCGTACATCACAATATCGGCAGCAACATTAGTGGTTTCCTGAGCACCACCAGCGGCTAAACGAAAACCGGTCATTACCTCATCAAAAAGCAGTAGAATTCCATTTGCGTCGCAGAGTTCTCTTAGGCCTTCTAAGAATCCTTCGGCAGGGATGATACACCCCATATTACCCGCTATCGGCTCTACGATAACCGCCGCAATTTGTTCAGGATTGGCATCGATTAGTGTCTTTACCGATTCTAGATTATTGTACTCTGCTAGTAATGTATCTTTTGCAGTACCTGTAGTTACTCCAGGGCTGTTAGGGCTCCCAAAAGTTACTGCTCCACTGCCGGCTTGAATTAAAAAGGCATCCGAGTGTCCGTGATAACAACCAGCGAACTTAATAAGCTTTTCGCGGCCGGTGAATCCACGAGCAAGTCGTACTCCACTCATACACGCCTCAGTACCCGAGTTTACAAAACGTACTTTGTCTACATTAGGCACCATCGAAACCACCTTTTGAGCTAGCTGAGTTTCGAGCTCAGTAGGTATACCAAATGAGGTACCTTTTTTGGCCCTATCGGTCACTGCTGCTAATACAGGTAAGTAGGCGTGCCCGAATAAAAGTGGGCCCCATGAAGAAATATAATCAATGAGTCGATGTTCGTCTTCGGTATAGAGGTATGCCCCCTTAGCCTCTTTAACGAATACAGGGGTTCCTCCTACTGATTTAAAGGCGCGAACTGGTGAATTCACTCCTCCAGGAATTACTTTATTGGCCTCCTGAAAAAGGGAGCTACTTCTTTGGTATACTGTCATTTTGCTCTTTTGGGAATTTCAAGAATCTGACCGATTGACAAATCGTCGGTATCGAGTAAATTCATTTTCTTAATCGATTCTACGGTAACCTCGTATTTCTTGGCAATACTGTATAGGGTATCACCTTTGGTCACCCTATGCGCCAAGCCTCTATAAGCATTAGCGATATCATCTTGAGCCTGATCGGCCATCTCTCGTGTTCGTTTTCCGATACTNGTAATAGCAGTCTTTGCTTGTATAATAACATCACCCACTTTCTCTTTGCGAGTCTCCTTTTTCAACTGACGTCTGCGCTTACCGAGGGTCATATCATCGTATTTATCGAGATCATTTCGCTCGATAATTGCAATGAGTTTATCTGAATAGCTTTTATCAGTGGCATATCCAGCTGCACGTAATCCCTTNGCCCAGCTTTTATAATCAGTGGNTCTCAATTCGAATAGACTCGAATAACGCGGTCTCGATGTCAAGAATTTAGAATGATCTCGGTACGAAGTGATTGGGCTTCTGTATTTTCTGAAGCATTCGCCCTTCGCATCATCATCGTAAGAAACTGAATCACCAGTCCAGCTATCATGGCATTTAATTCCAAAGTGATTATTCGAAGATTTGACGAGTTCGCTCTTTCCTGCGTTTGTTTCGAGAATCCCTTGTGCAAGTGTGATACTCGCAGGAACACCGTACAACTTCATCTCTTTCATAGCCACCTCTGCAAAGCTCGAGATATACTCCTTCTCTGAAGTGAATTTTTCGTAGTCTTTCTCAGACCAAGATTTAAGACCTAAATCATCGATAGCGTCTTTGGTGCGCTCTCCNATGGTTTTCTCTAACTGCTGTTGGCTTGTTTTTGAACGTGCTATGCGATAAACATCAGGGTTAGGCGTACAGCTTTGGAGAACGAATCCCAAAAATAATGCTGCAATTGTGTAACCTGAAAAACTCTTAATCTGCATCAAATGGTGATCTTAAGTTGACCCTTGCGTTCTAATCGATCGTTCATACCCTCGATTCCCTGAAGACCTCCGGTATGGATAGCCAAAATTACGCTTCCTTTCTCAAATGCGCCACGTTTGATATCCTCTAATAATCCGAAAATCATCTTACCAGTATAGACCGGATCGAGCAAAATCCTAGTCTGCTTGTAAAACCAATTCATTCGGGAGATTAGTTCAGGAGTGGTTTTAGCGTATCCGCCAAAGGTGTAGTCATCAATAATCTCAAAACTGTCTTTGGTAGTGAAACGTTTNACCTCATCATTTAATCGCTCATGGCTTAGCGAGGCATANCCTCTTACTCTTTGGGTCGGATGCGCTCCCTCAACAATACCTGCCAAGGTTGCACCTGTGCCTACAGGGCTACAGATGTAATCAGCACGAATATCTTCATCGATAAACAACTCTGAAACACCTTTAACTGCCAGTGAATTACTCCCTCCCTCAGGAATCAAGTACTGACCTCCCTTCTCTGAAAGTGAACGGGCCTTCTCAGGGTCGGCGGTTAATTCTCGGTACCGATCACGAGAAACAAAGACGAACTTCATTCCGAGTTTTGCTGCTCTTGAGAGGGTTGGGTTGGTGCCTACTGAACTAGCCAATTCTTCTCCACGAATAATACCAATGCTTTTAAATCCGTACTCAGCAGCGGCAGCCGCAGTAGCTAGAATGTGATTACTAAAAGCCCCTCCAAAAGTGAGTAAGGTGTGCGCGCGTTGCTGACGAGCCTCCTCGATATTATACTTCAGCTTACGAAACTTATTTCCTGAAATCAGCGGATGTAATTCATCTTCGCGTTTTACCCAAAGTTCTACCCCTGCCGATTTCACCATAGGTAATCGAATGAGTTGATTGCGAGAAGTTTCAGTAAGTGGCATAGGATAAAGTTATCGGGAATGTGAAGGTAAAGCAACTTGAAGTTTTCACAACTTGTCTACAGTCTTATCTTTGTGACGTGAAAAAGCATATTCCCGTAGAAGAAGGCGATTACTACACTGAAAATGGATATCGAGTATTTACCGAGAAATACCATTTAAAAAGGGGTTATTGCTGCGAAAGTGGTTGCCGTCACTGCCCTTATGGATATAATCCCAAACAAAATCGAATCAATTAAAGGTTATTGACTGATATACACTCTGATTTGTAACTTCATAGTGAGTTAGTTAACCTATACGCTATGAAAAAATCAATGTATCTATTTGGGGCTTTTTTAAGCCTATTACTATTTGCATCCTGCAGTTCAATTCGTGTTTTTACCGACTACGATACCGAAGTGAATTTCACAAGCTATTCAAGCTTCGCTTTCTACAAACCGACGATTGACAAAGCCGAAATCTCTGATCTCGACAAAAGACGAATCCTAAAATCGATTGAGTCTCAAATGACTTTGAAAGGATATATACTGGCTGAAAACGCTGATTTACTGATAAGTATCGCGACAGATGAGGAGTCGAGAGTCGATATCAACAACCAGGCATGGGGCATTGGCTGGGGCTGGGGATTCAATCCTTGGATGTGGGGTCCTATGAACAACCAAACGGTAAGTACCTATGACCGAGGTGTGCTGCTTATTGATATTTTAGATGCAGAAAAAAAACAGCTCATCTGGCAAGGGAAAGGAAGCGGTATACTAACCAACGTAACTAACCCAGAGGGTCGTCAAAAGCTGATCGATCGCTACGTATCGGCGATTTTGGCTAAATATCCGATCCGTTAAATAAAAAGTGCTTTAGCTGCTTCTAAGGCTTGTGGTATTCCTTCAGGATTCTTTCCGCCCGCAGTAGCATAGAAATCTTGACCTCCACCACCCCCTTGGATGTGTGACCCGAGCTCACGAATCATCTTCGATGCACTAAGGCCTTTTTTGGCTGCGATTTCCTTATCGATATAAATCGACATTAGCGCCTTTTCTCCCATCTGTGCGCCAAGTACAAGGCATAATCCCTTATGCTGAGCTGCTAGATCAAAGGATATCTGCTTCATGGCAGCCGCATCAAGATCAACCGGAACGGCCGCAAACTGAATACCATCTATCTCAGTAATTCGCATGCCAATAGCCGCTTTAATATGTTTGATTTTTTCAGCGACGAGGGCATCTCTTTCTTGTTTGATAGCAGTAAGTTCGCATAAGATGTCATCCACCGCTTTTACTAAATCTTGCGCTTTTGGAAAACGTTCAGTAAGCTGTTCGATCAGTGTTTCTCTCTCACTGTAATATTCTCGAACCCCTTTCGCAGTAATCGCTTCAATGCGTCGGATACCCGCAGCAACTCCTCCTTCACTTAAAATCTTAAATTGCCAGATTTCTGAGGTATTGTTAACGTGTGTACCTCCACAAAGCTCAACGGATTCTCCGAAACGAATCGTTCTTACGGTATCTCCGTATTTCTCTCCGAATAGAGCCATCGCTCCCTCAGCAATTGCAGTCTCCATAGCAACCGATCGAGCCTCGACAAGGAAAAGACCTTCATGAATTCTGTGATTCACTAACCGTTCTACTTCAACAAGTTCTTCGGCCGTCATCTTTGCAAAGTGCGAAAAATCAAATCGCAAACTGCCCGGTTGAACCGATGAACCTCGCTGCTCGACATGGGTACCCAATACCTCTCTAAGCGCCTGGTGTAATAAGTGAGTTGCGGTGTGGTTAGCTGTAGTATCTCTTCGAGCCTCCTGATCTACAATAGCAGTAAATGTACCCTCTAATGAGATAGTTAACTTCTTAGTGTAATGCAGAATCTCGTTATTCTCTTTTTTAGTCGTGTAGATATGAATATTACCGGCTTCTGAGCGTAAGACTCCACGATCACCTATTTGCCCTCCCCCTTCAGGATAGAACGGTGTGGTATTTAAAACGAGCTGAAAGAGCTGCTCATTCTTTTGTTTGATCTCTCTGTATTTCAAAATTTGAACGCCACTCACTTCAAGGTGATCATAACCAACAAATCCTTCTCCAGAACCTTGATTTACGCTGATCCAATCACTCTTTTCTGAGGTTGCATCTGCCTTCGATCGCTGTTTTTGAGCGNCTAATGCTTCTTTAAAACCATTTTCATCATAGGTATAACCTTTCTCTGAAAGAATAAGAGCTGTAAGGTCGATAGGAAACCCAAAAGTGTCGTATAATTCGAAAGCCTTCTCTCCTGAAAGTTGCTTATTGCCGGTCTCTAAAAGCAAACTATCTAAACGCTTTAACCCCGCCTCGAGGGTAGCTAAAAACGATTGTTCCTCTTCTTTGATTACCGAAGTGATGAGCGTTTTCTGGGCGGTTAATTCAGGAAATGCCTGACCCATCTGTCCTTCTAGAGTATCAACGAGTCGGTAAACAAAAGGTTCCGATTGACCTAAGAAGGTGAATCCATAACGAATAGCTCGACGTAAGATTCTTCGGATAACATATCCTGCTCCGTTGTTTGAAGGAAGTTGTCCGTCAGCGATTGCAAAAGCCACTGCGCGAACGTGATCGACAATTACACGAATCGCGATATCTATCGATTCCTCTTCTCCATAGGTTTGGCCACTAATCTTTTCTAAAGTAGCAATGAGCGGAGTGAATACATCTGTATCGTAGTTCGACTGCTTACCTTGAAGAGCCATACACAACCTTTCAAAGCCCATTCCCGTGTCAACATGCTTGGCGGGTAGTGGCTCTAGACTTCCGTTGGCCTTTCGATTGAATTGCATGAAAACAAGGTTCCAAATTTCAACAACTTGGGGATGATCGGCATTCACCAATTGGTCTCCTGGAGTCGTTTGACGCTCGGCATCAGAACGAAGATCAATATGAATTTCAGAACAAGGGCCACAAGGGCCTTGTTCTCCCATTTCCCAGAAATTATCTTTCTTATTACCTAAGAGAATACGTTCCTCTGCGATAAATTCTTTCCAAAACTCATAAGCCTCGGTATCTTTTGAAAGCTGATCAGCATCGTCACTACCTTCGAAAATAGTCACGTAAATACGATCCTTATCTAGCTTATATACTTCGGTTAAAAGCTCCCAAGCCCATGAAATAGCCTCTTTTTTAAAGTAATCTCCGAAACTCCAGTTTCCGAGCATTTCAAAAAGTGTATGATGGTAGGTATCTTTTCCTACTTCTTCAAGATCGTTGTGCTTACCACTCACTCGAAGACATTTTTGAGTATCTGCAACACGTTTATCTACGGCCTTAGTATTTCCTAAAAAGTATTCTTTAAACGGATTCATTCCCGCATTAGTGAATAGCAATGTAGGGTCGTTCTTCATCACCAGAGGCGCCGAAGGAACGATTTGATGCCCTTTGGATTTAAAGAAATCTAAGAAGGTCTTGCGGACGAGATTCGCGTTCATATCAAAAACGTATCTTTGAATGGTAATTTTGCCCCAAAAATAGGACAATTTGAAAGACCAAAAGCGCAAGCAGAAGTATTACTACGACCCAGACACGCTGTCGTATCGTAAGGTTGCATCGAGGCCACTGCGTAAATTATGGCAGTTCGGTCTATTTTTCATGGCTTCAGCACTATCTGGTGCAGCAATCTTTTATTCGTTTAACCAACTGGGATGGGTACGTAATTCAAACGAAATCGTTCTTCAACGCGAATTAGATAATTACAAGCAAGACTATCAGAACTTTATCAAGAGACTTGACCGCACAGCAGAAGCACTTGAGAATTTAAGGCAGCGAGATAATGAGGTTTACCGTCTCTATTTCGAGATGGACCCTATACCCGAAGAACAGTACTACTCTGGTTTCGGTGGGGTGAATCGCTACCGTAAATATGAAGGACAGAACAATTCAGAACTCATCAAAGACGCAGCGCAAAGTNTAGACGTCATTGAAAAGGCAATCGTTAATCAATCACGATCATTAGACGACATTTCTGAAATGTTACCCAAGAGAAAAGAATACCTAACCGCTATACCAACTATTCAACCCGTAAAGAATGAAGACCTNAGAAGAATGGCTTCGGGTTATGGATGGCGTTCTGATCCTTTCACCAAGATGCGTAAGTTTCACTACGGNATGGATTTTTCTGCCCCTGTAGGCACACCTATTTTTGCAACCGGAGATGGTATAGTTAAAAGAGCAGACCAGCGAGCTTCGGGACTGGGAAAGCACATTAGAATTGATCATGGCTTTGGATACATCACCATCTACGGTCACCTTTCAAAGTATAATGTTCGACCGGGGCAAAAAGTTAAGCGCGGAGACATTATCGGTTACGTAGGTAATACAGGTCGCTCTTTAGGGTCTCATCTGCACTATGAGGTGCAAAAGGATCGCAAGCAGGTGAATCCTATCGATTTCTATGCAGGAACGCTATCGGCAGCGGACTACGAAATTCTTAGTCAACGTGCCGCGCTATCGAATCAATCCCTCGATTAATGGAACTCAATCTTCGCGATAAAAGGTACTATTCAATCGGTGAGGTGGCCGAAGCCTTTGATGTAAATACTTCACTTATTCGATTTTGGGAAAAAGAATTTGAGGGCATTAAGCCAAAGAAAAACGCTAAAGGAGATCGCAGATTTACCCCTGAAGATGTTCAACAATTAAAACGAATCTACGAGCTTGTCAAAGAGCGAGGATTCACTCTTGAAGGAGCTAAGACTGAACTTAAAAANAATAAGAAAACCTATAAGAAAAACGAAGAAATCGTTCGTAAATTAGAATTCATCAAACAACAACTTATCCATCTAAAAGACAGCTTAAAATGAAAAAAAGTTATATCGTAATCGCAGCATTCGTTGGTGTAATCGTACTCGCACTATTTTGGTATGTAGGTACGAACAACAGATTTGTAGAAATGAAAGGTAATGCCACCAAGCAGTGGGCTAATGTAGAAAGTTCTTACCAAAGAAGATCAGACCTTATCGGCAACCTAGTAAATACCGTAAAAGGCGCTGCAGACTTTGAAAGAAATACACTAACGGCAGTCGTTGAGGCTCGTGCCAAAGCAACAAGCACCACAATCGATGCAAGCCAACTTGATGCCACACAATTAGAGGCCTTTCAAGCCGCTCAAGGACAGCTTTCTTCAGCTTTATCACGTTTACTGGTAACCGTAGAACGTTATCCTGATTTGAAGGCGAATCAAAACTTTTTAGAATTACAATCACAGTTAGAAGGCACAGAAAACCGCATTAACGTAGAGCGTAATCGCTACAATAACCTCGCAGGAGACTACAATATTGCGATTAAGAAGATTCCGGCTAGTATTATCGCCAATATGGGAGGTTTCACAGAAATCGCCTTATTCAAAGCAGAATCAGGTGCCGAGAGTGCTCCAGAAGTAAACTTCAATTTCTAAATGAAGGCTAAGGAACTTTTTAGTAAAACAGAAGAAGAACAAATCGTCTCAGCTATCAAGTCTGCTGAGAAAAACACCTCCGGAGAAATCCGAGTACATATCGAGGCGAATAGAAAGGGTAAGGACACTCTAGAAAGAGCTGTCGAAGTATTTCAAGAATTAGAAATGCATCAAACAGAGGCGCGCAACGGCGTTCTTTTTTACCTAGCCTACGAGGATCATGCCTTCAGCATTTTCGGTGATCAAGGGATCAACGAAAAAGTACCCGTAGGATTTTGGGATTCTACCCGAGACCAAATGCAAACTGCTTTTAAACGATCTGCTTTTGCAGAGGGTTTAATTGCAGGTATTACTGAAGCTGGCCAAGTACTTAAAACTTATTTCCCCTATCAATCTGACGACCAAAACGAACTCGATGACTCAATCTCTAAAGGCTAAACTTTTTTTACTCTTAGCGATAGGAGC
>JGI26088J50261_1002036_pt1 | contig 10470 bp, 12 predicted proteins | sample SaaInl1SG_22_DNA_FD_50261 | JGI IMG/M metagenome (IMG submission 50261)
GACGGCCTGAAGGGAGTGGGCATGAACTCAATCGACACGAGTAAATTTCAGGTCTCGCGCCTAATTCCGATAACAGGAATCAAAGGCGCTCTGGATCAGGAACGGCGCGCTTCAAGTGCATTCCTCGCCGTTCTGCGAATTGTTCCTGACCTCGCTCACGTCTTCCTCAAACCTCTGGGCGCCCCAAAAGGTTCAATCGAGACTTATATCGAGCCTGAGTTCAAAATGGGTACGAAGAAGATACGCCCAGATGGTCTCGTCGTGGTCAAACGAGGAAAATCTGAATGGTTCTGCCTCGTGGAGGTTAAGACAGGTAAGAACAACCTTGAGCTATCTCAGGTGAACGCCTACCTGGACATCTGCAAGGAATACAAGTTCGACGCACTAGTGACAATCAGTAATGAGTTGCTCAACGCTTCAGGTGACCATCCCATCTCTGGAATCGATCAAAGAAAACTGCGCTCCACAAAACTCGCGCATCTCTCATGGATCCGCATCATTACTGAATCACTCGTAATGAGCGAGCACGAAGGGGTCGATGATCGCGAGCAGGACCTAGTTCTAAAGGAGCTCGTGAGATTCCTCCAATCAGATGCGTCGGGCGCGTCAGAGTTCAACGACATGGGGGCCTCGTGGATCTCAGTGCGCGAAGGTATAAAGAATTCGTCAATCCGAAAAGCTGACGACGATGTGCTCCAAGTGATAGCCAATTTCGAGTCCCTCGTCAGATACTCAGCCTTGACACTCTCTGCACGTTTAGGCGTCAATGCGACTGAGGTGATCCCTCGAGCAGCAAAAGCTGATTACAAGAAACATCTTTCTGCCTCTGGAAAGAATCTCATCGAGTCCAAGACCCTCGAGGGCGCAATCAAGGTTCCTGGAGCGGCAGCTGAGTTAGAAATGCGAGCAGATATTGCTGCTGGAATGTTGCATTGCGGTTTCTCGCTTACGGCACCAAATTCCAGCCGAAATAAATCACGGATAAGTTGGCTAATTCGCCAGCTCAAGCAAGCGCCAGAGAATACCTTCGTCTCGTGGACATACAAGAGAGCAAGAAGTGCCGAAGCTCTTCACCGGTCCCGCGATTTGCTGGACGGGAGCTACGAATTCGATTTGGACAATTCTCGCGAGATTTCTGAATTCCATGTTGAGGTGCTCGCCAAGATGGGAACCAAGAGAGCCTCTGGGAGTGGCAGTTTCATTGATTCCGTGGTGGATCTGTTTGAGCTCACTTACGGTGAGGTTCTTCAACCAATCAAGCCTTGGCAAGAGCCCGCACCGAAGCTCTCGCATAAGGTCACGGACTTAATCCCTGAGCAAGGTACTAGTCCAAGCCCGTCGTCTTGGTAAAACCTCCTAAGTGCGGGTGTGAGCAAAGCCCTGGGCTCGCTGGTGTTGTTGTCAGCGCTCTTGAACATTTACCCCTCCCCCGAAAACGCTGGTAGGTACAGCTCCAAGGGAAATCCTCGAGATTCCACTTTCGGTTAGAGCGAGAGCGGAGTTAACTGACGACAAGAACAGCGCGATGCCCTATGAGGAACCCTTGGCTCGATTGCAAGGGACGCACAACATTTGGCAATTTTCACTAGTTGTCTTGCCGCCCTGCGACCAGGGGGTGATGTGGTCGCCTTCCATCTGGGACAGCTCAAACTTGTCGTCACTATCGTGCTCTGAATACTTTGGGTTTGCACATTTGCCAAGTTGCCTCTCGAAAGCCTCCCGTTTTTGATTGGGTGTAAATTGCCGAAGATTTAGGTGCTTCTCCTTACCGTCTAGCACGTAGGAATAAATTCCGGCTTTCCGAGCGACGCAATGTTGCGGCTGAGCTGACCCCACACCGCATTCAATCGTTTGATTTACGCCAGAGCCTTGGGCGACGCCCCAAACTTGTTCTCACCAGCATCTGAATCCAAGACTGTGAAGACCAGCAAGACAATCGCTCCGGCAAGCGGAATAAAGCCGATCAAAGCCCACCAGCCAGTCTTACCGGTGTCGTGAAGGCGACGAACGAGGACTGCCAGCGCGGGAACAATGGTGACCAGAATCCAGATCAACCCCACAATTCCACCACCACCGTTGGCAATGAAACGATCAACGTCACCATCCATCAGGGCCAAGTCAATAGCCGCGACAGCAAGGTTGGTCAGAACCAGGAAAAGCTGAATCCACCAGTACTCAGAGCGACATGAGCGTCCCTTGAACTTCGAGTAGTGGGACCAAAAAGACTTGACTGCTTCACCGAAACCCATGACGACCTCTTTCCTTGCGTTGCCCTCACTATCCCAGGTGTGCCTGGGAATCACTAGCTCCGGCAGAGGAAAAAATGAGGCGTCCTGACGGCTATGAGGTGTGGTGTTTAGAACGGCTTCCCGTCAAGGGGAACCCGACCTAGGGGTTCTCTCCTGACATCGATGCCGTAGTCGTCTTGGACGGCTCGAGAGATCGGGACCGGTAGGGCTTCGAAAAGCTTGAAGGCGATGCCGAGGGAGTCTCTATCCATCAGGGCAGCAATCTCTGTGGGGGTTCTGCCCAGTTGCATCTGTGATGCCAGGAACAGGATCTCGTCGTTATCCCAGGGCTTTTGGTGGCGGGCTGTGGTGGAATCTTGGGTCAGATTCTCATCCCCCAACACCACTAGGGACAGTCTTCGAACGACCGCTCTGATGCCCACCTGGAAATGCTGAGCCAACATCTGCAGGGTGAAGCCCGTCAGATAGAGCTCAAGGAGTTCTTTCGTGCTCTCATGGCTCCAGGGAACGGCGTGAAGGGCTCGAAACAGGAGCTCCACTTTGTCCTGCTGGATAACTAAACGGACACTGGCCAGTGCATCACCGTCATAGTGAACGTCGATGGATCCAAACAAGCTGGCCACCTGGTCCTGGCTCAGCTCATGCCGGCAACCCAGCGCTTCTTCGCATCGCACCGCAGCACCACCCTCTGGTGTGCCCTGGAAGCGAATACGAGCTTCTTGCCCGCCCTCGATTTCTAGCGTTATTCCAATGAACATGAGTTCTCCTTACGTCTATAACGCTAAGGAGAACCTCTGACAGAGACTCCCTGGGACGGGTAGCCCTCAGAGATACTCAACTTCAAAAAAATCAACAATGGAGTCCGAGAAGTTTGTCAAGCAATGCGTAATTCCAGAGTCGCGGGCGTAGGGTTCGCGCGCCACAAGAGTGAATTCAAACGAGGAGGTGTCGGTATCAACCTGAACGGTTCCCCCTCGCACGGGAATCACCACGTAATCAAATTCGTGCGTATGAGTTCCGGTGCTGTGGCCGGGCAGCAGGGTGTGTCGTGTCACCCGGGTCGTCGCGTCAGAAAAGATTTCAGAACTATGGGCCGCCGGAGGCGGAGGGGATTCTGGCTCCATTTCCCAACGATACCGCGACGAATTATCGACCACTGTTGACGTGGGTTATCTCCCGAAACCTTCTGTCTCGTTGTGGAGGATAAGAAACCTTTGTATCCTTTGATGAACTAGAGGTATCCACCGATGGATGCCGCCACTTGGAGGTTCCATGCACAAGACACGCAACATGGTCTCGATGGCAACTCTCTCCGCAGCTGCTCTTCTCCTCGCTTCGTGCGCTGGTGGAACAGATGCTGAGCCATCATCGAATAGCACGGGAGCGTCAAGCGACGCCCCCCAAGAGCTCAACGCTCTGGTGTGGTGTGATCACACCGACCCCGAACTCCTCGCGCCCTTTGAGGAAGCAAACAACGTTACTGTCAACGTCCGAGACTACGAAGGAACCGGGGTTGCCCTCGGAATTCTTGAGCAATCTCAGCCCGGTGACTGGGATGTTTTTGTCATTGACTCCGTAGATGTGCCCCGTGTTGCCGAGGCTGGCTTACTCGCACCTCTGAACAAGTCTGATTTCGATTTCGATCAATTTTTTGATGAGGTCAAGCTCCCGGAAATCCACGAACTGGATGGCGAGCTCTACGCAGTTCCCGAGAAGTTTGGATACAACACGGTTGCATTCAACGGGGCCAACGTTGACGCAGAGAAGATGCGTGACTTGAGCTTCCTCTGGGACCCCGAGCTTGCCGGCAAGATTGCCATTTACGACTACTACATTCCCGTAATGGAGTTCGTTGGTTTGGAGCTTGGGATAGAGCCCCAGAACATCACCGTTGATGACCTGCCCGCCATCGAGGCTCGCCTCGCAGAGCTCAAGACTCAATCAGCTCAGGTCGGTGACGTCGTCTCCACCCAGACAGCTCTGGCAACTGGTGAAGTAGACGTCATTGTCGGTGGTGGAGAGTTCTCCACCAGTGTTCTTAATGCCGAAAACCCTGACCTCGACTGGATCCTTCCTGCACAAGGTGGTATCCGCTGGCAGCAGGCGATCGGTGTTCTCGCCGGAAGCGAGAAGCAGGATCTGGCCACGAAGTTTGTGCAGTACATCGTGAGCGCTGAAGGTCAAGCAGCACTGGCAACGTCCTCGTGTTACTGGGGAATGCCCGCGAACAAGAACGCAACACTCTCTGACGAGCAGAAGAACATTCTGCGCTGGGATGAGCAGGCTGGCTTCATCGCCAACTCCTACCCCTATTACATCCCTGATGCGGATCTCGACGCTGCAATGCTCGACGTCTGGACAAGGGTTGTTGTCGGATAGTGATTAACCGGCGAAGCTGGCAGGGTTGGGTCCTCGTGGGCCCAGCCCTGCTGGTAACGCTCGTGTTGTTCGCGGCACCAATGGTTATGGTGATTCTCACCAGCCTCTACCGACGAACTGGCGGCACGACAAATCGCACGCTGAGTCTCGATAACTACCTTCGCCTAGCAACCGACGCCACCATCCACCAGGCCTTACTGAACTCTCTCGAGGTTGTCGGCCTGACGGTGATTTTCTCCACCCTGGTCGCGTACCCTCTCGCGTACATCATTGCGTTTCGAGTGCCTGCCAAATGGCAAGCGCTTGTTCTGTTGCTCACCGTGGTCCCGTTTTGGACCTCCTACGTGGTCCGGTCTTACAGCTGGCTACTTGTACTCGCAAAGAACGGTGTCATCAACCAAACCTTGCAGAGCTGGAACCTCATTGGTGAACCTCTGACCCTGGCAAACACGCGATTCGCCACCGTCTTGGCTTTCGTTCACTTCTTCGTTATGGTCTCCACTCTTACTATCTACGCGAGCCTTCGCCAGATTCCCAGAAACCTCCCACTCGCTGCTCGTGACTTAGGAGCCTCGCCTTTCTACGTTTTTGCCAGAGTCACACTCCCTTTGAGCATCCCCGGTGTAACTGTGGGAGCTTTCCTAACCTTCGTCTTGGCCATTGGCGACTACATAACCCCCCAAATTGTGGGTGGAGGGAACGAGCTACTCCTGCCTCAGCTCTTGATGCTTCAGGTATCACGCCGGGGAGATTTCCCTCTTGCGGCCGCTATGGCTCTGGTCCTGTTGGTCATTGTTGCCGCCGTGTACGCAGTGTCCGCTAAAAACTTGACCTTGGAGCGAAAACGATGAAACTCCTTCGCGGCAGCATTTCGTGGATTTATGCACTCCTGGTCTTCGGCTTCATCTTGATGCCCGTTGCGTCCTTGGTTGTCTTCTCGTTTCAGGCTACAAACTTGCCGCTGCCCCCGTTTACTGGCCCCTCGCTTCGCTGGTACGAAGAACTCTTCGCGGACAGCGGGATGGTCGAAGCACTGAGAAACTCCCTTGTCGTGGGCGTTGTGTCGGCGTTCTTTTCGACCGCATTGGGATTTCTCTCCGCTTACGGATTGGCTAGGTACCGACCCGCCGGAGCCAGAGCTATCCGAGCGGCGATCATGACTCCACTGGGAGTCTCCTACCTCGTGATCGGATTCGGCCTCGCCATTACCGCCAACGAACTTGCATTGGGGCGCTCGCTGGTTTTGGTGACGCTGGGCCACATCATCATCAACCTCCCCCTCGCTTTCGCGATTCTGCTGTCTCAAATGCGGGACGAGGACGAAACACTCGAGAAAGCGGCTCGCGATCTGGGAGCCAACGAATGGGTCGTTATCACTCGAATCGCCATCCCCGTTGTGGTTCCCGGCCTCCTCGCAGCGTTTTTGCTGTCCTTCACTCTCTCGTGGGATGAATTTCTCATCGCGTTCTTCCTGGCCGACTTCGACGTCACGCTTCCTATCGAAATCTGGTCCCAACTTCGAACTGGTCTAGACGCCAAGACGAACGCAGCAGGAACACTTGTCTTCGCGATTTCCGTCGTAGCCCTAACCCTCGCCTACGTTCTCAACAGAGCAGTCCAACAAAGGAGCAGACGCGCATGACCGGTGCCGGAATTGACGTGAAAAACCTTGTCAAGCAATACCCNGGGCAGCGAGCCCTCGACGGGGTGTCTCTGACGATTGACCCAGGGAGCTACACCGTTATCCTCGGCCCTTCAGGCAGCGGGAAAACCACTCTGCTGGCAATTTTGGGCGGGTTCGTTGAGCCAACCTCTGGAAAGGTGACTGTCGATGGCCAGGACGTCACCTCCGTTGCCCCGTCGCGCCGACCCACGACGACTGTTTTTCAGGACTACGCGTTGTTTCCTCATATGACAGTTGGACAAAACGTGGGCTTCGGTCTCGAAATGCAGCGCGTAGGAAAGAAAGACCGAATGTCGCAAGTATCCGAAGCTCTCGAGATGGTGGGTCTCGCTCATACCAAAGACCGTCACATCGCGGACCTCTCCGGCGGCCAGCGCCAGAGAATCGCTCTGGCCCGCGCGCTTATCGTCAAGCCCCGCGTGCTTCTTCTCGATGAGCCCCTCGGTGCTCTCGATGTTAAGTTGCGACGACACATGCAAGACGAACTCACGAGGATTCACGACACCGTCGGCACCACGTTCGTCCATGTCACCCACGACCAAGAGGAGGCGATGTCGCTAGCAGACACCATTGTGATCGTGCGAGATGGCCGTGTCGATGACATCGGGTCCCCCGAGCAGGTCTACCTCAATCCGATCAGTGCCTTCAGTGCGCAGTTCATGGGTGACTCCAACCTCATCGAAGGGACAATTACAGACGATGGCAACGCAGCTGACACCGCCTGGGGAAGGGTTGGCGTTTCCACTCCTGGCAACCCGCATGATTCCGTCACTGTGTCCATCCGTCCGGAGCACATCGAGATGGGCGCGACGGGTCCGGGAAATCTCGGGGAGTGGATAGTTGCCGAGTCACACTTCCTCGGTCAGCGCTACCGGGTGATAGCCCGCCGTGATAACCAGGAGATTCTGGTGTCGCTGCCGCAAAGCAGTTCAGTGCAACAAGGACAGAGCGTCCTCCTCGGCGTAGCGCCCGAGATGGCGAGAATCGTAAAAGGAGACCTATCGTGAGCGAGACCATCGGACCCATTGACGCAAGCAAAACCCCCCGGTACGCCGGTATTGCCACGTTTGCGCGGCTCCCACGTCTCGACCAAGTCGAGTCGGCAGATGTTGCGGTTGTGGGAATTCCGTTTGATTCCGGAGTGAGCTATCGACCAGGGGCCCGGTTTGGCCCTAGTCACGTGAGGGAATCGTCTCGATTGCTCCGACCCTACAACCCCGCAACCGACGTGGAACCTTTTGCCCAACAGCAGGTCGCCGATGCAGGAGACATCCCGGTGAACCCTTTCATCATTGACGAGGCGATTGCCACGATCGAGCTAGAAGCATCAAAGCTGCTTGCAACGGGTGCGAAGCTGATGACAATAGGCGGGGACCACACAATTGCGCTTCCACTGCTTCGCGCCTTGCACGCCATACACGGACCCATTGCGGTGGTGCACTTCGATGCACACCTAGACACCTGGGATACCTACTTCGGTGTCGAGACGACCCATGGGACTCCATTTCGTCGGGCTTCAGAAGAGGGTCTCATCGACATGACTGCATCAATGCATGTGGGAATCCGTGGGCCACTCTATTCAGCCCAGGACCTTTCCGAGGATACGAGACTTGGCTTCCAGATTGTTTCCTGTAGAGATGTCGAAATCGATGGCCTCCCGAGTGCTCTCGATGCGATTCGCGCACGCGTTGGGGACCGACCGACTTACGTGTCTGTCGACATCGACGTGCTCGACCCTGGCCACGCCCCGGGAACCGGCACACCCGAAGCCGGGGGGCTGACAAGTAGGGAGCTGCTGGAGATGATCCGAATCTTTGGCGAAATGAACCTCATTTCAGCCGACGTAGTGGAAGTCGCGCCAGCATACGACCATGCTCAAATCACGGGAATTGCCGCTGCCCATGTTGCGTACGAATTAATCTCCGCAATGGCAGCAGGACGCAACCGCTAACTGTGCTCAAAATGGAACGCAACGGCCCGGATCGGCGCTCCATCACCGTTCGCAATCCTCAGAGGCAAGAGAGAAACCCAAGGGGCGTCCCAGTCAACAGCCGAGAGGCCCCGAAGATTCTCCGCAATTGGAATGCCTGCGCCAAGGATTACATCGTGGGCATCGAAGTTTCCGGTGCTTGCTTCAGTTTGGTCCACCGACAAAGCGTCGATTCCCACTGCCTTGTACCCCAAGGCAACAATTTTCTCCGCCGCGGAAGCACTGAGGTAAGGGTGGGAGAAATACTCAGAGGAGCCCCAGAACTCAGACCAACCCGTCGAAATCAGCAAAATCTGACTAGGCCCACGTGGCGCGGGAATCAAGTTCGCTCCGATTTGGGTGTTGGGCGCCAATCCCGTTACATCCGCGATAATTGCTTCACCGACAAAAACATCCGGAGAAAACTCGTCGATGGTGAGTCCATCTTCCAGGAAGTGGAATGGAGCATCAATATGGGTACCCGACTGCGATCCCATAGTCAGGTGAGCGACGTTGTAACCATCTGCCGCAATCGTAGTTGCCGGCCCCATCGATACCTCGGGATCATTGGGATAGACAGGCATTCCAGTCTGCAGAGGATGGCTCAAATCGCACGACCCAACGATTCTCACTGTCATACTCTCCCCAGCTCCCAGCACTTGCGTTATGAATCGAGCGTACTCGTCGAAAGGGTCAACTCATGAACGCCACTTCCAGCGCCGAGGTCATGAAGACTGCGGCAGCGCTTGTCGAAGCTTTCGGCTCACACGACCCGGCGGCCTATTTCCCGTTTTTCGCTGACGACGCCACTTTTATCTTTTATACCCATCCCGAAATTCTGACCTCTCGCGCAAGCTGGGAAAAATTGTGGGCGCAATGGGAACACGACCTGGGATTCAAGGTCCATTCGTGTGAATCCCAGGATGCACACGTGCAGCTACTGGGCTCTGATGCTGCGGTGTTTCGACACATCGTTCTCTCATCTATAGAGATGGAGGGGGTCCTTGAGGTGGTGAAGGAGCGAGAAACAATCGTCTTTCATCACGACGGATTGCGTTGGGTTGCAGTTCACGAGCACCTCTCACCGTGGGACGACCAGCAATGAATCCCGTGCGCGAGGCGACGGAAGTTGCGCAACGGTCTCTCGCGGGTCTCGGCGAGCGCCTTCGCCACGCTCGGGAAGCTCGCCGCTTAACTCTTGAGGATGTGGCGGAACAGGCTTCCCTCACCAAGGGCTACATTTCGAAGGTAGAGCGCAACCAAGCCACACCGTCGGTTGCCGTGCTACTGCGAGTTTGTGAGACGTTAGGGCTTTCTATTGGAGATTTGTTTGACCCAGAAGCAGGACAAGACCTCATTCGGTTGGAAGACCGGGTTCCAATTAACTTCGGAGGGGCAGGACTTCAAGAAGCCCTGCTCACCCCCCGCCACGAGAGACGGCTACAGGTAATTCATTCCACCATCAAGCCCGGGGGTGGGTCTGGCCAAGAGCTTTACTCTTTGCCGAGCGATGTTGAATTTGCATACGTTGTTGCTGGACGCGTCTCACTTACTGTCGGAGAAAGAACGGCAGTGCTCAGCGCTGGTGACGCGATGACTTTTTCGCCAAGTGAGGCACACAGTTTTCATAACGATGATGACCGCAATCCTGCCGAAATTCTCTGGGTTTTCAGTCCAGCCCTTCCCGCAGGTTGGGAGTCCCCCTAGAACTCCGGGCGCAAGGACACCTCCTTCTGAAGGGCCCTAGAGAGGCAATCAAACCAACTAGCTCATGGCATCAAAGTGGGTCTCCCAGGTAGCGAGGATGTCGTCGTCTTTGCGCAAACGCAGCAGATCGGGTTTGTCGTCGCGGTCACGGTGTAGCTCGAGAAAAGTTTCCTCCAGCCATTCGTAGGCTTCCCAGGAGTCCTGACACAGCACCTCGGTCATATCGATGCGGTGGTCCTGGTGGTAGACAAAATCACACATAAAACGCTCAAACATAGGCCTCCTGGGGTTAGGGATGCAGAAACATACACCCCACCACCGACATGAGGTCGTGTCAGTGGTGGGGGCTAGGGTCTCTCCTTACGTCGAGGAAAGGTGTGGGGATGAGCCATACGGATGCTGGGGTTGTGCTGGATGACGCCATTGGTGAGCTCGTGCAAGAGGGCGATCCTGGGGCCATTGTCACCGGATGGGTGCTGAGC
>JGI26088J50261_1002039_pt1 | contig 10450 bp, 9 predicted proteins | sample SaaInl1SG_22_DNA_FD_50261 | JGI IMG/M metagenome (IMG submission 50261)
TGTGATTTTGTTGGTATAAAAAAACCGTTCCTAAATAGAAACGGTTTTAATTTATGTGGGCCTTACTGGATTCGAACCAGTGACCCCCTGCTTGTAAGGCAGGTGCTCTGAACCAACTGAGCTAAAAGCCCAACTTATTTATACTTGCGTGGTACAAGTTTGTGGGCCCTACTGGATTCGAACCAGTGACCCCCTGCTTGTAAGGCAGGTGCTCTGAACCAACTGAGCTAAGGGCCCGATAATTTATTAAGTTTCTGAATATGTATTATCAGAAGCTTCGCAAACGTTATTGCGGGTGCAAATATACTAGGTAAAATTGAATTTACAAGTGTACAATCAAAAAAAATTAAAATAAATCATGCAGTAAAAAGAAACTACCAAAAACTAAAATTATATCTTCTTCATTTGCAGAATTTTGAGCGTTTTGTAGTCCAGCTTTCGCATTTAAGAAGAATTTTGCTGTAAGTTTATTTTTCTCTGCTAGTGTTTTTAGCATTTCTAAAGAAGCACTTCGTGTATTTTTAAAAGTTGTAAAGTAATACTGTGCATGTTTAGGAAATAATTTACCGATGGCTTGTAGATCTTTATCTGCAGATGTTCCATACACGATATGTATCTTCTTAAAGCTTAACTTATTTATGTTCGCTAAAAGAGAAACAATTCCTTCCGCGTTGTGAGCTGCATCAAAAACGGTATATGGTTTTGTACTCACAACCTGCATTCGACCAATTAGTCCTGTATTTTGCTTTAAGTTTTCAATTCCTTTTTGAAAGTGCTGATAACAATTTTTACCGAAGGAATAGTTTTGGCCTAAAACCTCTAATGCAGTATAAGCTGTTCTTGCATTTTTCTTTAAATAATCACCTAAAAGCAGGGTAGTGTCGAAATTAGTATTAAGCTGATTACACACAATTATTTTTGCATTCTTCTTCTGAGCAATCTGTTCAAATATAGGGTAAGTCTCTTTTTGAAATTCTCCAATAACAACTGGGATGTTCGACTTAATTATTCCAGCTTTTTCGGTTGCGATAAGCGCTAATGTATTACCCAAAAACTGGGTGTGTTCTAATGCTATATTTGTAATTACTGAAAGAATAGGTTGAATTATATTGGTTGCGTCTAATCTACCACCTAAACCTGTTTCAATAATGTTAATATCTGTTTTTTTATGACGAAAATAAGTGAGGCAAAGAACAAATGATAATTCAAAAAAACTTGGCTGATAATTGAGCTCTGCTTTTCTTACTTTGTGTACGAATTCTACTATGAAATTTTCTTCAATTTCTTCTCCATTAATACGAATACGCTCTGTAAATGACTTTAGGTGTGGAGAAGTAAAAAGTCCGACCGTTTTACCGGATTCTGTTAAACAAGAAGCTATAAGACTAGAAGTACTTCCTTTCCCGTTGGTACCAGCAACATGTATAAACGTTTGATTTGTTTGAGGATTGTCAAACAAGGAACAAAGTTTTTCTACATTAAAAAGGTCAGGTTTGTAAGCATTTGCTCCAATGTTTTGATAAGAGGGAAATTGTTGAAATAGCCATTCAACGGTTTCCGTATAATTCATCATTTAACTCGGACTTAAGTTTACGGTATAGTAACACGTTTCTTGAATAGACCCTGGTTTTGCTTTGTACTTTACTTCTTTTTTGGCTAAAGCAATTACTTCGTTTATGAGTGCTTCATTTGATGTAGTGGTATTTTGGCGTATAACATTTACAGAAATTACTCTTCCATCTGCATTTACGGTAAGTTTCATAGAAATTTTTGAAGCAACATTATTCGGAGTTGTCGGTTTACTTTTAATATCACTCAATCTTATTCTTTCACCAGACCCACCTCTTCCTGGGTTTCCAGATCCTGTTCCCGGTCCATTATCGGCGCCAAAACCAGTACCCGTTCCTGCTGTTCCATTACCTCCAGATCCATTTCCAAAAGGGTTTGAATTTTGATTGCTTGAACTAGAAGATGTAGTAGATGAACTCCCGTTGCTTGAATTTTGTGATACAGCTGATTCTTCTTGTTGCGCTTGCTCTTTAGGAGGATCGTCTGAAGATGTTTCGGAAGGATTATCTTCTTTCACCGGAGAACCACCACCACCATTTTCTACTTCAAACGCTTCTATACCTTCAGTATTTTCCATTTCCATAGGAAGAGGTACATCTACTATTGGTGGATCAGGTTCGTGAAATTTCATGAAAAATAAAACAAAAAGAATAATAATCAGTGCTAATACACTCACCATTATCGCGTTGCGATTGTCTTTTTTATTTACTATTTCTGAAAAATGACTCATTATTTAATCATATGCTAAAACGGGATTCCAACCTCTAGCCTTACTTAATGCTAGTATTTGAAAAACAGATTCATATTTTGCTTCTCTCGATCCGGCTATTTTTAGCTTTAATTCTGGAGAAGCTTCAACTTGCTGTACAAGAAAGTCTCTNATTTGTTCATATGAAGCTCCTTCAGTTGATACACTGAATGGATTAGCCGCATTAGAACTTTTTTCACTGAGCATAATTTGATATAAATCGTTTTCAGTGACTACAATTGTTGTTGTGCTATTTTGTTTTGTAGATTTAACTTCCTCCGAAGGCTGNGGTAAATCTACAGGAGTACTTTTCTCGCTCATTGTACTCATAATAATAAAGAATACGAGCAACAAAAAGACAAGATCTGTCATGGAAGCCATTCCACCTTCAGCCTTAACCTTATTATTTGTTCCAAATCCCATATTATTTATTTTCCTGGTTTGTGTAATAAATCCATAAACTCCATCGCGTCATTTTCCATAGAGTAAACCACACGTGTAATTTGAGCAACAAGATAGTTATAACCAATATATGCAATAATTCCAACAATTAAACCTGCTACAGTAGTAAGCATAGCGGTCATAATTCCAGGCGCAATTGTACCTAAATCTAACGAGTCTAAATTTCTCATTTCGTTGAATGTTTGCACCATTCCTAGTGTCGTACCTAAGAAACCGATCATAGGAGCTGCTCCCGACGCAGTAGCTAAAAAGCTTAAACGTTGTTCTAGCTTAGAAATTTCAAGCTTTGCAGTATTTTCAATTGTTGAGGTTACAATCTCAACGGGTTTACCTAATCTAGAAATTCCTTTTTCAATCATTCTTGCAGAAGGAGTATCTGTTCTAGCACATAAATTTTTAGCGTCGTCGATGTTCCCTTCTACTAATTTAGCTTTTACATCGCTTAAGAAAGTAGGATCTGCCTTTGTTGCTCTATTTAAAGCTAAAAAACGCTCTACAAAAACATAGATTGCGTAAATGGACATCAACCCGAGAACAATTAATATAGTTTGACCTATCCAGTCTAACTCAGTAATTACTTCCCAATAAGAAGTCTCTTTAAAATTCTCACTAACTACGTTTGAGGAATCTTGTGTTATTTGTAATAAAAAACTCATAATTAATAAGTATAACGTTATTTAATTTTTTTTGTTACCCTACGGTTAACATAAATATTGCTGCTCCAGCTAGGAAGCCAATCAAAGCCAACCAAGCCATATTCTTTAAATACCAGAAAAAAGAAATCTTTTCCATTCCCATGGCAACAACTCCAGCAGCAGAACCGATGATGAGCATAGAGCCTCCGGTTCCTGCAGAGTACGCTATGAAATGCCATAAATGATTGTCAACAGCATAATCTTGTAAATTGAACATTCCCATTGATGCTGCAACTAGTGGAACATTATCAACTATTGCAGAACCTGCTCCCATTAAAAGTACAAATGTGTTATCGCTCATGTTTGAAGTAACACTGTTTCCAAACATGTAAATTAGGCCTAAAGATTCTAGCGCTGCTACGGTCATTAAAATACCTAAGAAAAATAAAATAGAAGGCATTTCAATTTTCGAAAGCGCTCTGAAAGTAGGAGAGGAGTGATGTCCACTTTCTGCTGCAGTGGGATCTACTACACCGTGTGTTTGAATTGCTTTTTGTTCTTCGTCTAGTTCTTCTGATACATCAGACATATGAAATTGTCTTGAACTAATTACTTCAGCTACTAAAGCAACAATTCCTAAAGAAAGCATCATTCCAACATAAGGCGGTAAATGTGTTACAGTTTTGAAAATAGGAACAAAAACAATCATTCCTAATCCTAGATAAAGCATTAATGGACCTTTGCTGTTTGGTTTACTTTCTTCCACAGGAGCTTCGAAATTACCTTTGAAAGCAGGAAGAAAAGACCCAATTACCGTTGGTATAATCATGCACACTAAAGAAGGTAAAATTAAGTATTCTATCAGTTTAACAGTAGAAACTCTGTCGCCCATCCATAGCATGGTAGTGGTAACATCTCCGATTGGAGACCAAGCACCACCAGCATTGGCAGCAATAATAATCATACCAGCGTACCAAATTCTGTCTTTGTTGTCTGATAATAGTTTCCTTAAAATGGTAATAAGTACGATCGTAGCAGTTAAATTATCAATAATTGCTGACAATACGAAAGCAAGGATACAAACAATCCAAAGTAGCGTTTTTCTCTTATTTGTTTTGATAAAGCTTTTAATTGTTGAGAATCCATCAAAATGATCTATAATTTCAACGATGGTCATAGCACCAACCAAGAATATTAATATTTCACATGTTTTACCAAAGTGATGTAACAAGGTATGCTCAAACCACCAGGCTTTGCTAGACTCTCTTACACCATGCGCAGCATCGTGCAAAGGAAGGTTTGCAAAACCATCAACTAAATGGTGTGCCCCAGAATCAAACCAAGTGGTAAAACCATCAAGTCCAAAGGCTACACCAGCCCAGGCAATTGCCATCATCAACAAAGCAGGCACTAACTTGTCTATTTTCAAATTGTGTTCTAGNGTAATTGCTAAATAACCTATGATAAAGACACAAACGATAAAAATTTCCATTGTATTTGTTTTTTATGTTAAAGTGATATTATACTAATTGTTTAAGCGCAATTTCAAAGGCTNCTTTTGCTATACCTGTTTTTTGAGGATTTTTCTGATATGTAGCTAAAAGAGCATTTTTAATTACTTCAGAAGTATCTTCAAAAATACCTTTATCTGTAAGAGTATCTAGGTCAGACGACATCAAGTAAGCAAAAACACGTGCCATTCCACAGTTAGAAATGAAATCTGGAATAACAGCAAGTCGGTTATCTGCTTTATCTGCAATAGAACCAAAGAAAATTTCAGGATCAGCAAAAGGAACATTTGCACCTGCAGAAATTACTTCCATACCTTTGGCTGTCATCCTTTCTACTTGGTCTTGCTGAATTAATCTGGATGCAGCACATGGGATAAACACCTCGGCTTCTAAATCCCATATTTTACTATTTACATCATCAAAAGAAAGCATGGCCGGAGCATGAAGCTCGTTTCCATTTTTATTTAAGAATAATTCCTTAATTTCTTCGAAAGAAAAACCGTCTTGATTAATTAAACCGCCAACTCTGTCAATAATTCCAACAACTTTTGCACCCATTTGAGTTAAGTAGTAAGCACCTGCTGAACCTACATTTCCCCAACCTTGAACAATTACNCTTTTTCCTTTAATATCACCTCCCCAAATATCATAGTAGTGCTTAATTGATTCTGCTACGCCGTAGCCAGTAATCATGTCTGCAACCACGTATTTTCTGTTAATNTCAGGAGAGTATTCCGTATCTTCAATTACTTTAAGAACACCTTGTCTAAGCTGACCAATTCTATTTATTTTTTGTGCTTCTCTTGGCTGAAAATGTCCGTTAAAAACACCTTCTTGCGGATGCCAAACCCCACAGTCTTCAGTNATAGGAATTACTTCATGTATTTCATCTACATTTAAATCTCCACCTGTACCNTAATAGTGTTTTAATAAAGGTGTTACTGCTGCGTACCATCTTCTTAAAACGCCTTCTTTTCTGCTATCTTTTGGGTCAAAATTAATTCCAGATTTTGCACCACCAATAGCTGGTCCAGCTACAGTAAACTTAACTTCCATNGTTTTAGCTAGAGATTCTACCTCTCTTTTGTCTAAGCCAACTCTCATTCTTGTTCCACCGCCAGCAGCTCCTCCTCTTAATGAGTTAATTACTACCCAACCTTCGGCTTCTGTTTCCGCGTCTTTCCATTCAAAAACGATTTCAGGACGTTTATTTTCAAATTTATTTAATAAATCTTTCATTCTATTTTAAGTATATGACGGTCGCTAGACCTCACTGTTGAAGTCGAACAAAAGTAAAAAACTATTTTAAGCAATGTGTGATTTGAATATAAAAATTAAGGATTGTGAATAACACCGCCAACTGAATCTTTTGAGGCGCCAGTAACAGAGGCTAAACAATTTACTTCTTCACGTAGTTTTTTAACGCCTAAAAACCCAAAAATTAACGCTTCTTTAAAGTCGATTATTTCTTCACTGGGAAGTGTTATTTTGGCTTTTGTTTGTTTTTGAATACAGTCAATCAGAAAACTATTTCTTGCTCCTCCGCCTGTAATCAATACATTTTTAATGTTAGCTTTATTGAGAACAACAGCGATTTGATTAGCGATATGCGCATATGCCGTGCCTAATTTTTCTTGGGTGTTTTCTAATTCATCAATTATTGGGTTTAATTCGGAAGTTAGCCATTCTNTTCCTAATGATTTGGGCGTAGGTAAGGAGTAATAATTTAATTTGTTTAATCGATCCAATTGTGTAGTATTGATAGGTGATTTTCTACCTAAGTCTCCATTTTTATCGTAGGTAAGGTTTATTTCTTTAGTAATTTGGTTTAGTAGAATGTTTGCCGGACAAATATCATACGCGATTATTTTGCTTCCTTTGATTGTAATATTAGCAAAACCTCCAAGATTTATAAATGCGTCAATTTTAGATGAAAATAAATATTGTTCGCCAATTGGAACGAGCGGAGCTCCTTGTCCGCCTAAGGTAACATCTTTCGTTCTGAAATCGCTAATCACTTTGTGTTTAGTAAGAGAAGCTAATGTTTGTCCGCATCCTAATTGAGTAGTTAAACCACTTTTGGGTTGATGAAAAATTGTTTGTCCATGAGAAGCGATTGCATCTATTTTAAGTTTGTTTTTTTGGCTTTTGAGGTAACCATTAATCATTTTTGCATAGTGTTGAGCAATGCTAATATCAAGTTGCATAAACTGTTCGGAACTTAAATTTGATGCGCTTTCCAGTTTTTTTCTCCATTCATTATCGTAAACGAAAGTATTTGCATAAATAATTTCATAGCTCCATTTTTTATCTTGATGTAGTAAAAACTCTGCATGCACAAGGTCGAGTCCNTCGAGAGAGGTTCCAGACATTAAACCTATAATATTGTATTTCTTTATACTTGACAACTGTTTATGCATTGGTTTTTGAATAAAACGTTAAATTTGTGTTTCAAAATTAAAAAATCAATCGAATGAATTTCGAATTATCAGAAGAACATATAGCTGTACGCGATGCAGCAAGAGATTTTGCACAGAATGTTTGTAAGCCGGGTGTTATTGAGCGCGATAACAAACAAGAGTTTCCTGCAGAAGTAATTAAGCAATTGGGTGAACTAGGTTTCATGGGAATGATGGTTGATCCTAAATACGGTGGAGGTGGGATGGATACCTTAGCATATGCTTTGGCTATCGAAGAAATTTCAAAAGTAGATGCATCTGTTTCAGTTTGTATGTCTGTTAATAACTCTTTGGTCTGCTGGGGAATCGAAACTTTTGGAACAGAAGAACAAAAACAAAAATACCTAGTTCCTTTAGCTAAAGGAGAAAAAATTGGTGCATTTTGTTTATCAGAACCAGAAGCAGGTTCGGATGCAACNTCTCAAAGAACAACAGCGATTGACAAGGGTGATCATTACCTATTAAATGGAACAAAGAACTGGATTACAAATGGTTCTTCTGCTTCTGTTTACCTTGTGATTGCTCAAACAGATATTGAAAAAGGACACAAGGGAATTAATGCATTTATTGTTGAGAAAGACATGGATGGATTCATTATTGGAGCAAAAGAAGATAAAATGGGTATTAGAGGGTCTGATACGCATACTTTATTGTTTAATGATGTTAAGGTTCCGAAAGAAAACAGAATTGGTGAAGACGGATTTGGTTTTAAATTTGCCATGAAAACCTTATCCGGAGGAAGAATTGGTATTGCTGCTCAAGCATTAGGTATTGCAGCTGGAGGTTTAGAATTAGCTACGGCCTATTCTAAAGAAAGAAAAGCCTTTGGTAAAGAGATTTACAAACACCAAGCAATAGCGTTTAAATTAGCTGATATGGCTACTGAAATTCAAGCTGCTCGTCTATTAGTCTACAATTCTGCATGTGATAAAGATGCTGGACGAAACTATGACCAGTCTGGAGCTATGGCTAAACTATACGCATCAAGTGTAGCTATGAAACATACTGTTGAAGCTGTTCAAATACACGGTGGTTATGGTTTTGTAAAAGAGTACCATGTAGAGCGTTTAATGCGTGATGCGAAGATTACACAAATCTATGAAGGTACATCTGAGGTACAGAAAATTGTAATTTCAAGAAATTTATTAAAAGACTAAGGTTCTTTTATCAAAATAGAAAAAGGAGCTCTATTCGAGCTCCTTTTTTTGTGAGTTTTTTTATCAACCCTTTTTCAGTTTTCTACGTTATTATAAATGTGAGGGTTAGCTTCACCATAACGCTTATTCACTCTTTCATATATGTTAAAATGAGACAACTTAAAATTACAAAACAGGTAACCAATAGAGAAACGGCTTCTCTGGATAAATATTTGCAAGAAATTGCTCGAGTTGATCTAATTACTGCGGAAGAAGAGGTTGAGTTGGCCAGAAGAATTAAAGCAGGTGATCTGGTTGCCTTAGAACGACTAACTAAAGCAAATCTAAGATTTGTGGTTTCTGTTTCTAAACAATATCAAAATCAAGGCTTGTCATTACCAGATTTAATAAACGAGGGGAATATGGGACTAATCAAAGCTGCAAAACGTTTTGATGAAACAAGAGGGTTTAAGTTTATTTCTTACGCAGTTTGGTGGATTAGACAATCTATACTCCAAGCCTTGGCTGAGCAGGCTAGAATTGTTAGACTTCCTCTAAATAAAATAGGTTCAATTAATAAAATAAATAAAAGTTTCTCTGAATTAGAACAACGTTTAGAGCGTCCGCCTAGTGCTCACGAATTAGCTGAAGCATTGGACTGTACAGTTAATGAGGTTAGAAATGCATTTGCTTCTTCAGGAAGACATGTATCTATGGATGCTCCTTTAAGGGAGGGCGATGAGTCTTCTTCTAGTATGTACGATGTTCTTGAGAATGATGCGCTNCCAAGTCCAGAAAAAGCATTGATGCATGAATCCTTAAGCAAAGAAATTGGAAGAAGTTTATCTACATTAACGGTTAGAGAAGGCGATGTGGTTCGACTCTATTTTGGTCTAAATGGAAAAAGTCCGCTTACTTTAGAAGAAATTGGACAACACTTTGATCTAACACGGGAGCGAGTAAGACAAATAAAAGAGAAAGCAATTAGAAGGTTAAAACATACCTCAAGAAGTAAAATGCTAAAGGCTTACCTAGGTTAGTTTTGGTTTATATGTTTGATTTGATTAAGGCCAGAGAAAAAATTCTCTGGCTTTCTTGTTAATTTATTATTTGACTTGGTCTATCCAAAAATCATGTTCTTTTTCTATTAAACCTATCTCAATTCTTTCGCGCTTACCAGCGAGGGTTTCATTGTTTTTTAATTTGTATTCTGATAAAGTTAAATTATTTCTATTCGATTCTTTGGTTATGAAACTGTAAAAATTTCTGGCTTCAAAGATATTTAGAACTTTTTGATGAGAAAATGTACTGTTTGCTCTTAGTTGATCTATGAACTCTGGGAAATAGAACCAAGCGAGGTCTACTTCTTTTTTATTTACTTCTACTATTGGGCAAATTCCAATAATTTTAGTTTCCATTCTAAGTGTATTTGGATTATAAAAATTATCTTCTTTTAACTTAAAAGCGATTACCTTTTTGTAAACGTAATACAGATAGTCGTACCCAATTGAAGTTGTAAGTTCTTCGTCTAAGGGAGAGTAGGTTTTTATTTGATTATTACTCGCTAGTTTTAATAACGATCCGGCTAATAAATATCCATCAAAAATAATTTCATTGTTTTCTTTTGGGATATGTCTCCATAACCTTTTAGTCCACATTGAATTGAAAGTACCTTCTTTTAATTCCGCACTTTTTGTTACTTCAGACAAAGGAAAAGTTTGTTTAAAGTCGTTTTGAGAGGTGTACACTCTTTTAATTAATAAATTCCCTAAAGAATCGTTTACAATCCAGCTTCCAGTGTGTTTACCATTTAGTAATGTTCCTTTTGCTCTTATATTTCCTGTGGATTGATAGTAAGATATGTAGTTTCCGGTGTATTTTCCGTCCGACTTTTCGTAAAGTACGCTATATGAGTCAATATCTATATTAT
>JGI26088J50261_1002066_pt1 | contig 10368 bp, 7 predicted proteins | sample SaaInl1SG_22_DNA_FD_50261 | JGI IMG/M metagenome (IMG submission 50261)
TGTAAAAGTAATAGGGCGTCTACCATTTCATGGACGTCTAATTCATTTTGTCCTACGCCAACCGTTTCTACAAGGATAATATCAAATCCCGCGGCTTCACATAAAAGAATGCTTGAACGGGTATTTTGCGCTACACCCCCTAAGGTACTTGCCGCTGCGGTGGTTCTAATATAGGCGCTCTTATGTGCCGCCAATTGGTCCATTCTGGCCTTGTCTCCCAGGATACTGCCACCTGTTTGTTGGCTACTAGGATCTATGGTCAGTACGGCTAGTTTATGTCCTTTTTCTACCAGGTACATGCCCAAGGCTTCTATAAAAGTGCTTTTTCCTACGCCTGGAACTCCAGAAATACCTACTCGTATGGTATTTGAATTTTCTTTTGAAAAGGCAGCTTCTAATTCTTGAGCCCACTTTTGATGGAGGGGAAGCTTGCTTTCTACCAAGCTAATAGCCTTGCTCAAAGCGGGAATTTCTCCATGTCTAATCCCTTTGATCAATTTTGGTACAGATATAGAAAGATTATGTCTCATTCAAGGTTTATGCGTTAAATGGATTGGTTTTTAAAGAAAACTTATAGTGCGTTTCTTGGGTGTAGGGATTGTTTTTATCTATGCGAATGGTTTTAAAGTTCGGGTGATTGGGTGCATCTGGAAAGCCCTGAGTTTCAAAACAAATACCGGGAAACTCTTTGGGTGTAAAACACACAATGACTTCTTGGTCCGTAAATACTTCTAAAAAAATAGTGCTTTTTTGACTATATACACTAGCAACTTTTTCAACACTTTCACTTTTTTGGCTATCTACACTAGCGGCTTTTTTAGCACTTTCATTTTTTCGGCTATCTACACTGGCTCCTTTTTCTTTTCCATGGTTTTTTTTCTCTAATACGAAGGGTGTGTCTAAAGTTGTGTGACCTATTTGTATTGGTTTTCTAAAGTCATAAGTGCTTCCAGGCGTAGGAATTAATTTGCCAGTAGGTAGTAAGCTGGTATTTGTCTCTAGATAAGAATGGGCTTTTATGCACAGTTCATATTCAGAAATATCCGTAGCGTTGTCTAGTGTAAAATAGCTGTGGTTACTCAAATTAAACACTTGTGGTATACTGCTTGTACTGTGGTATGTAATTCTCAGTTCACTGTTCACTAGGGAATAGGTGACAAAAGTTTTGATCGCTGTACTTTCATGAGATTTTAAGTAAACATCTGTCTCACTTTTTGCATTCAGAGGAGTCTTTTTGTTTTCAAGAGCCTCATGTTTAGTCCCTACTATTTGGGTATGGGATAAGCAAATGGACGCTGCTGGACCACTTTGAATGTTTTCCATGGTCCAAAATTGCTTGGCATAGGATTGATCTCCTCCGTGCAATAAAATATGGGGTGCCTTATCATGGGACGCTTCTGTAGCTTGAGACGTTTCAAGGATTTTGTCTTCTTGAATTCTACCAGCAAAAGGACCTAAGCATGCGCCTAAAAACCAAGCGTCATTGAGATAATCCTCCGGATTTTTTAACCCAACAACTAAGTCTTGATCTGCTCCATGGTTTATTTTTAAACGAAGTCTTTTAATAATCGCGCCATAATTGAGTACTTCCATTTTTAGAAAGTCATTCTCTAAATGGTATACCTCCATAGTTGTTTGCTGAGCACTCATTGATTAGTGAGCGCTTTTGAGAAGCGCGGGAAAAGCGGCTTTAAATTTTAGTAACCTTGGAATAGAAACTGCCCTCACATAGGGATTATTAGGATTTCTAGCTTCAAAGTCTTGATGGTAGTCTTCTGCTTTATAAAATGTAGTAAATGGACTGACTTGAGTGATAATAGGGCTTTTAAAGGTATTTTTTCTATTCAAATCCGCTATATGGGCCTCAATGGCTGCTTTTTCACTAGTGGTTTTATAAAAGGCGATAGATCTGTATTGCGTGCCTCTGTCAGGCCCTTGCCTGTTGAGGGTAGTGGGGTCGTGTGATCCAAAAAACACCTTCACTAAGGTTTCATAGGATACTACTGCTGGATTGTAAGGAACCATTACGGCCTCTGCATGTGTGGTTCTGCCTCCAGCCACCTGATTATAGGTGGGATCTTTTTCTGTTCCTCCCGCATAGCCAGAAACCACATCTCCAACACCTGCTACAGATTCAAAGATAGCTTCTACACACCAAAAACAACCACTGGCAAAATAGGCTGTTTCTGAGTAGGGATTTTGGAGGTCTTTTTCAGGTGCTTTTACGACTAAGCCAAGCGCTAAAGCACTCCATATAAAAGTATTTGTGATAAAAGTTTTAGATAACATAGGTTGTTTTTTTGTGTAACAAGTTACAAAAAAACAGCCTATAAATACTAAGGGAACTTACTGCTTTACACCAGGCTGTGTAATGCTAAAGCCTTCTTTTTCTTTGGCTGCGTCTACCATGTCTTTTACTTCTTTTAACAGGGCTTTAGCGTCGTAAATAATACCATCTTTAATGGTGTATTTAACGCCTCCTTTTCTAACCACTTCATTGTCTTCCGTTAAAGAAACGGCCCCTGTTCCATAAAGTACTTTTAGGTTTTGAAGCGGGTTTTCCTCTACAATCACAAAGTCTGCCAATTTACCGACTTCTACTGAACCAATTAGACGGTCCATTCCCAAAGCCTCTGCTCCGTTTAAAGTAGCAGATCTAATAATTTCTAAGGGGTGGAATCCTGCCTCTCTCAATAACTCCAATTCCCTCACATATGCAAAGCCGTACAACTGATATATAAATCCTGAGTCTGATCCTGTAGTGACTCTACCACCTCGGTTTTTGTACTCGTTAATAAAAGTCATCCAAAGGGTGTAATTTCTTTTCCAAGTCACCTCTTGTTCTGTGCCCCAATTGTGCCAGTAAGAACCGTGAGATATTTTACTGGGTTCATAAAATTTCCACAGGGAGGGTAGGGTGTAATCTTCATGCCACTCAGCCCTTCTAGCTCTTTGAAGGTCTCTATTAGCCTCGTAGATATTAAAGGTTGGATCCATGGTAAAGTCTAGTGCAATGAGTTCATTCATTACATTGTTCCAGTGATCTGAATAAGGCTCAGCTGCTTGTTCCCAAAGCTCACCAGCCCCCTCAAAGCGGTGTTGCTCATTCTGATAGTTGTAATCCAAAGGATAATTTTGAACGGTTCTATCTGTAAACAAGGCTTCTGGTAAACCATACCAATGTTCCATACTAGTNANCCCTGCTCTGGCAGAATGCANNACATTCCAGCGGGCTACGTCCATTTGTGCATGGTGACAGGCAGATCCCAATCCCAATCTTTTATTTTCTTCAAGGGCCGCTTGCATAATTTCTGGAGACGCACCGAAGAACTTAATTCCGTCTGCACCAGCTTTAGCATTGTCTCTAACCCATTCAACCGCTTGTTCTGCAGAAGAAATTTCATTCTTGCTGCCCTGACCAAAGCCAGTATATGCAAAAAGCCTTGGCGCCACAATACTGTTCTTTTCTGATTTTCTTTTTAGATCTAAAGTGAAGTCTAAGCCTCTTCCAGAGGGCTCTCTTACGGTGGTCACCCCATGGGCCATCCAGAGTCTAAATACATAATCAGGGTCAGCGCCTTGTGCACGCCCGCCTATATGACCATGCATGTCTATAAAACCAGGCATTAAATACATGCCGCTGGCATCTAATTCTTTACCTCCTGCTTTTAAAACGGGCCTACTTTTTTCTGAAATGGCCACCCCAGGGTAACCCACAACAGCTACTTGGGTAATTTTATTCCCTTCTACTACAATATCAATAGGGCCTCGTGGAGGGTGCGCCGTTTCCATTGATTAAAGTAACGCCCCTGATAATTAATTGTTTATGAGGGCCATCTCCTGCCGCAGATTGTCCAAATCCAGTGGCTAGGCTAAAGAGTGCTAAGAGTAAAAGTAGTGGTTTTTTCATGTTTGGTTTTTTTTGGTTGGTTTTATGGTGGTTGGTTTTTGTGGTTATTGATTTGATGGGTAATTAAAGTAAATTACTTTGTAATCACCCAACTTCCTTCTTTAAGAAGTGATTCTGCTTGTTTGTATTTAAGTGTTTTTTGCTCCCCACTCATCACGTTTTGAATGGTTACTTTGTCATTTCTACCAATTTTCGCTTCTGTTCTTACAATGGTTTCAGTCACTGTGGGTCTACTGGCTTGATTTTGACTTGCGGCCCTACTTTGCGCGGCCATTTCATCTACATTGGGAATTTCTTCTTTTGTGGTTTGTAGATTTTCTTTTGCCCTGCGTTGTTGTCTGGCTTCTTGAATTTGGCCAGGGTTTTCAGAAGGAAGTTCTCCTTTAAACAAGAAAGATACAATGTCTTTATTCACTCTTTCCAGCATGCCTTTGAACAACTCAAAAGCTTCAAACTTATAGATCAATAAAGGATCTTTTTGTTCGTGAACGGCCAATTGAACAGATTGTTTAAGCTCGTCCATTTTTCTTAAATGTGTTTTCCAAGCCTCATCTACCATCGCCAAAGTAATGTTCTTTTCAAAATCAGTAATCAGCTGCTTTCCTTTGCTTTCATAAGCTTTAGTAAGATCTGTGACAACATTTAAGGTTTTTATCCCATCTGTGAATGGCACTACAATTCGCTCAAATTTATTCGTTGGATCTTCGTAAACATTTTTAATCACTTCAAAAGCAGTATCACTACTTCTGACCATTTTACCCTGATAGTGATCTAAAACGGCTTTATATGTTTTTCTAGTGAGGGTATTAGGGGCTTCTTTTAAGAATTCCTCCTCAGAGAAAGGAGCAGTCATTCCAAAGTACTTAATGAGTTCAAACTCAAAATTTTTAAAATCGCTTGCAGCCTTATTGTCTCCTGTAATAATTTCACAGGTGTCAAATATCATGTTGGCAATGTCCAATTTTAAACGTTCTCCTTGTAAAGCGTGTCTTCTTCTCTTATACACTACTTCTCTTTGGGCATTCATAACGTCGTCATATTCCAAAAGACGTTTACGAACTCCAAAATTGTTTTCCTCTACTTTTTTCTGAGCCCTTTCAATAGATTTCGTCATCATGGAGTGTTGGATCACTTCTCCGTCTTCTAAGCCCATTCTATCCATGAGTTTAGCGACCCTATCTGAGCCAAAAAGGCGCATTAAATTGTCTTCAAGAGACACGTAGAATTGAGAACTTCCTGGATCTCCCTGTCTTCCAGACCTACCGCGTAACTGTCTGTCTACCCTTCTGGAATCGTGTCTTTCTGTTCCAATAATGGCTAGACCTCCAGCCGCTTTTATGGTTTCAGATAATTTAATATCTGTTCCCCTTCCAGCCATGTTAGTCGCAATGGTTACCACTCCTGCGTTACCTGCTTCTGCCACAATATCTGCCTCTTTTTTATGTAATTTGGCGTTCAGTACATTGTGCGGAACTTTTCTAATCCCAAGCATTTTTGAAAGTAATTCAGAAATTTCTACTGAGGTTGTACCAATGAGTATAGGTCTTCCTGCTGCAGATAATTTGGTTACTTCTTCTATAATGGCATTGTATTTTTCTCTTTTNGTTTTGTAAATCAGGTCATCTTTGTCTGCCCTTGCAATAGGTCTATTGGTTGGGATCTCCATGACGTCTAATTTATAAATCTCCCAGAATTCTCCTGCTTCTGTAATGGCCGTTCCAGTCATACCCGCTAACTTCTTGTACATTCTAAAGTAGTTCTGCAGGGTTACGGTAGCAAATGTTTGGGTGAGTGCTTCAATTTTTACATTTTCTTTGGCCTCAATGGCTTGGTGAAGACCGTCTGAATACCTTCTCCCATCCATGATTCTTCCTGTCTGCTCATCTACAATCATGACCTTGTTGTCCATGACCACATATTCCACATCTTTCTCAAATAAGGTGTATGCTTTAAGCAACTGGTTAAGGGTGTGAATGCGCTCACTTTTAATAGAAAAATCCTTAAATAATTGNTCTTTTTCAGTAGCCTCTTCTTCTACATCTAGGCCTTTGTTTTCAATTTCAGCAATGGCAGAACCAATATCTGGTAAAACAAAAAATTCACGATCTCCTTCTGTAGATAGGTAAGAAACGCCCTTTTCAGTAAGGTCTATCTGATTCGTTTTTTCTTCAATCACAAACCACAACTCCGCATCTACCTCTGGCATTTGCTTGTTGTTGTCTTGCATATAAAAATTTTCCGTTTTTTGAAGCAGCTGTTTTACGCCTTCTTCACTTAGGTATTTAATAAGGGCTTTGTTTTTAGGCAAACCTCTGTGTACCCTAAGCAATTGAAAACCACCTTCTTTTTCATCTCCAGCAGCGATAAGTTTTTTAGCTTCAGATAAAACACCCGTGAGGTATTGTCTTTGCATGCTGACCAATTCGTTTACCCTTGGCTTTAATTCAGTGAATTCATGTCTNTCACCTTCGGGTACGGGCCCTGATATAATAAGGGGTGTTCGGGCATCGTCCACAAGGACAGAATCTACCTCATCTACAATGGCAAAGTTAGGAGCTCTTTGAACCAGGTCGCTCGGACTATGCGCCATATTGTCACGTAGGTAGTCAAATCCAAATTCGTTATTGGTTCCGTAAGTAATGTCTGCTTCATAGGCTGCCCTTCTACCGGGAGAATTTGGCTGATGATGGTCTATACAATCAATCGTCATGCCGTGAAATTCAAATAAGGGNGCCATCCAGGCACTATCCCTTTTGGCCAGGTAGTCATTCACCGTCACTAGGTGTACCCCATTTCCGGTTAGGGCATTGAGATATACGGGTAAGGTGGCCACCAATGTTTTTCCTTCTCCTGTTTGCATCTCAGCAATTTTCCCTTGATGTAGCGCAATCCCTCCAATNAGTTGGACAGGGTAGTGGACCATATCCCACTTTACTTTTTTCCCAGCTGCGTCCCAGCTAGTACTCCAAATAGCCTTATCTTCTTGAATGTTAACATAGTCTTTTTCTGCGGCAGCCCTTCGGTCTGCCGCCGATGCGGTTACTTCAATCTCCTCTGCCTGTGTAAAACGCTTAGCGGTTTCTTTGACCACGGCAAAAGCTTCGGGTAAAATCTCTTCTAATACTTTTTCAGTTAGGCTGTATTGGGCTTCTTTGAGTTGGTCAATCTTATTGTAAACTTCTTCATTTTTGTCAATGTCAGTCTCGTTTAACGCTTCTTGCTTTAGTGATTCAATCTCATCTTGAACGTTTGCAGTAGCTTCCTGAAGTTGTTTTTTAAAATAATGGGTTTTCTCTCTCAATGCGTCATGAGATAGTTTTTCCATTTCTTTTTCAAAGGNATTAATCTTATCTATTANGGGTTGTAGGGCTTTTACATCTTTCTTTGCTTTGTCTCCTACAAATACTTTAAGTACGTTGTTTATAAAACTCATATGTTTGGTTCTCTGCGTATTTTACGGCAATTGGTAATAGTCTGTGTTTTCTAGGCATTTAATTTACAAAATTCATGCCGTGGTCTTTGTTGTCATGTTTTGTGACACAACCCTTCAAAAATAAGCAAAAAAAAAGCCTCCAAGGAGACTTTTTTTGGGAAATCTAANTAGTGTAGATTTCTATAATTTTAATACTCATCCTCGTTCCAGAGGTAGTCTTCATCTGTAGGATAGTCTGGCCATATTTCTTCAATAGACTCGTATATTTCGCCTCCTTCTTCTTCCATAGATTGTAAATTCTCAACTACTTCTAAAGGAGCTCCTGTTCTAATAGCGTAATCTATTAATTCGTCTTTTGAAGCCGGCCAAGGCGCGTCACTCAAATATGAAGCTAATTCTAATGTCCAATACATGGGGTTCTATTTTAGATTTTTTGCAAAAGTAATTTTTAAACTAGAATACACAAGTTATTTTAAGTTTAAATTTTAAATTATTAAAAAAAAACACTAGGATGGTATCCATTTAACTTCTTCTATACCTCCATTTTTGGCTGCATACCTGCTGAGAACAAATAAATAATCCGACAGCCTGTTAATGTATTCAAGAATAGTAATATCTATGGGTTGCACCATATGAAGCGACACAAGAAGTCTTTCTGCCCTTCTACTTACTGTTCTTGCCAAATGACAATAAGATACATAAGTGCTCCCCCCTGGAAGGATAAAGTTTGTGAGTGGTTCTAAAGTCAGTTCCATATGATCTATGGCTAACTCTAAGTCTTCTGTATGATTTGTGGTAATGGCAGTGGGTTTTTCTCCTTCTTTAGTCGGATTTGCCAAGATGGCACCAATCTCAAATAAATGTTGTTGTATTTCGAGTATTAAGGGTTTCTGACTTGCCACTACAGCGCCTTCTCTGAGTAATCCTAACCACGCATTTAATTCGTCTAAAGAGCCATATGAATCCAAGTGAAGGTCGTTTTTAAGCACTCTTTTTCCGTTGAATAAGCTAGTCATTCCCCTGTCTCCCGTTTTGGTATAAATTTTCATAGCGTTTACCAGTTTTGGGTTGGAACATTATTTGTTTATGATGGATTATCTCCAAGAATTTTTAAACAAAATAAAATGTTCTTTTTCTTGATCTTTTTTTGTAAAAATAAGCCCAAAACTCCAGCAATCAATACTTATTTGTATTTTTTTATCTAAAACCAGTTTTTTCCACAACTCNTTTTGTTTAGAATTAGTATGTATCTCTTCAACAAAATACCCTGTAATGTCTTTGCTAGTCGGTGTAGCGCCTATAATTGTGGTATCTGATGTGGGGCTTACAAATGAGACCTTTTTTTTTTCAAGATAAGCTTGAATAGCTTGATTATAAGCTTTTGTTTTTGAGCCTTTTGGTACTTTATAGATGCATTTTGTCAATAATTCATAGACAAATGGGGAGTGAACACTGTGCTGGTCACTAGACCTCCAGAGGTATTTTAAATAAGATATATATGTTCCCATCTTATTTGTCACTAGTCTTCNATTTTTGCAGCTAATTCAAACCATCGCATTGTTTTTAGCTCTATNGTTTCAATAATTTCNTGTAGCTTTTTAGACCTTTCTTCTATGGTCTCAATGGAAAGACCTTCTTCAAAAAAACTTTGTTCTAGGACTAGCTTGTCTTTTTCTAAACTTCTTATTTTAGATTCAAGCTGTTGGTATTCTTTTTGTTCGTTAAAAGATATTTTTTGTTTTTGAACATCTTTTGAAGCTTGCTGTTGAATATTTTTAGGTTTTATGGGCTCCTGCTCTTGATCCTGGCTGTCTTCGTATGCCCTGAAATCAGAGTAGTTTCCCGGGAAATCTTCAATGTATCCTTCCCCTCTAAAGACAAATAAATGGTCTACAATTTTATCCATGAAATAGCGGTCATGAGATACGACCAGTAAGCATCCGGGATAATCTAATAAAAATGATTCCAGCACATTTAAAGTGACTATATCTAAGTCATTGGTGGGTTCATCTAATATCAGGAAGTTTGGGTTCTGTATGAGCACGGTACATAAATAGAGTCTTTTTCTTTCTCCTCCGCTGAGCTTTTCTACAAAATCATATTGTTTTTTTCGATCGAATAAAAAGCGTTCCAATAGTTGTTGTGCAGAAATTTGCCGTCCCTTTTTTAANGGAATATAATCGCCGAACTCACGAATGACATCGATCACTTTTTGNCCAGNTTTTGANGGGATCCCAGCCTGTGTGTAATAGCCAAACTTAATGGTGTCTCCAACGACAATCTTTCCACCGTCTAGGCTTTCTTTTCCCGTAAGAATATTGAGAAAGGTAGATTTTCCCGTTCCATTTTTTCCAATAATTCCTATGCGCTCCCCCCTGAGAAAATTATAATCAAAACCGTCTAAGATAGATTTATCTCCAAAAGATTTAAATAGTTTGTGACATTCTAAAATTTTTGTCCCCATCCTTTCCATGTCAATTTCAAGTTGAATTTCATGGTCTTGTCTCCTTTGGTGGGCGCGTTCTTTTATTTGAGCAAAGTCGTCTATTCTAGACTTTGATTTTGTGGTTCTAGCCTTTGGCTGACGACGCATCCAATCCAGTTCTTTTTTAAAGAGTCTCTTGGACTTGTGCTGTTCTACTTGCTCTTGTGATAATCTGGCCTCTTTTTTTTCTAAATAATAAGCGTAATTACCTTTGTAGGTATAAAGTTGTCCTTGATCTAATTCCACGATTTCGTTACAAACCCGTTCTAAAAAATAACGGTCGTGTGTTACCATGAAAAGCGTGATGTTTTCTTTGGCAAAATAGACTTCTAACCACTCGATCATCTCCAGATCTAAATGGTTTGTGGGTTCATCTAAAATGATTAGATCTGGTTTGTTGAGTAGTGCATTGGCTAAAGCAACTCGTTTTTTTTGCCCCCCAGATAAAGCGGACACTTTGAGTTGAAGGTTGTCTAGTTTTAGTTTGGATAGTATTTGTTGGTATTGGGTCTCAAAGTCCCAAGCGGCGTGTCTATCCAT
>JGI26088J50261_1002070_pt1 | contig 10352 bp, 13 predicted proteins | sample SaaInl1SG_22_DNA_FD_50261 | JGI IMG/M metagenome (IMG submission 50261)
AGCGAGAGCAAAAAGGTGAGCCACAGGTTCATCGGGTACCCGCCATCGTGCCGACTTCATCTCTCTCAATCAGGCCATCTCGGATGTAGATCCGTCTGTTCGCCGCTGCGGCCACTTCGAGGTCGTGGGTAATCAGCACCACGGTGCGCCCGTCGGCGTGGATCTCACGAAACACATCCATCACAGCAGCACCCGAGGCAGTGTCGAGGGCTCCGGTCGGCTCATCCGCAAGGACAAGGTCCGGGTTGGTCACCAGGGCGCGCGAAATCGCCACACGCTGTTGCTGGCCACCGGACAAACGTCCGCGGTCAAAATCGAGGCGGTCTCCCAACCCCAGTCGACCGAGCATTTCTCCCGCACGTTTGGTCGCTTCGCGCGGCCGAACGCCCTGATACAGCAGCGGTGTGGCCACGTTATCGACCGCTGAGGTTAGGGGCAGAAGCTGGAATTGCTGAAACACGAAACCGATTGCTTTGGATCGCAGCGCCGTGAGTTCATTGTCATCCAGGGTCGAAATGTCCCGGCCGGAGATTTTCACCGTGCCTGAGCTCGGTCGGTCCAAGCAACCAATNAGGTTCATCAGGGTCGACTTGCCCGAACCCGAGGGACCCACAATCGCGACAAACTCGCCGCGACGCACCTCCAGGCTGACGTCCGCTAGGGCAACAGTAGGAACCTCGCCTGTTTGGTATTCGCGCCGAACATTGGTGAGCTCAACAACGAGATCACTCACTAGTCTTCGACTCCCTCAGGAGGTCCACCGAAGCCAGAGGACGTGGGGGGCAACTCGCCGTCAGACCCGGTCACGACTCGGTCACCCGCAGACAAACCGGACACAATCTCCACGTAGTAGCCGCCGCGAACACCAATCTCTACGGGAACTTCCTCGACACTGCCATCGTCTGCTTGGACAAGGGCAACATAACCGTCTTCGCGTTCGCTAATAGCGGTTACGGGCGCTGAAATCACTCCGTTGGCTTCCTCGGTGGTGATACTCGCCTGCACCGTCATACCGGCTTTCAATCCGGCGGGTGCGGTGGGGATGCTGATGGTGACGCCGTAGGTGGTAATCGAACCACCCGTCGCGTCCACGCTGCCGTAAGCATCAATCTCGGTGACGGTTCCCTCGAGCCTTGAATCGGGAAGCGCGTCAAATTCAAGCGTCACGCTTTGTCCGTCCGCGATACCCACCACATCGGACTCGGCGAAGTCAGCCTCCACCACGAAGGTGTCCAGCGCGGCCAAAACCATGAAACCAGAGGTGCCGTTCACGCCAACGCTGGTAGTGCCGATTGGCTCACCGACCTGCGAGGCGATCGCGATAACGGTCGAAGCGACCGGAGCGGTCATGGTTGCGCGAGAGAGGTCAGCCTGTGCGGCATCCAGTTGATCCAGCGCGGAACGCAGCGACGCCTCAGCAGACGCTTTCTGCGGGTAGTAAGCCTCTAGTTGGCGGCGCGCGGTTTCCAGTGACGCCTCCGCGGTGACCTTCTGTTTTTGTGCATTCAAGAGCGCGAGGGGTTCGTTGGGCTGCGGGTAGGACGCGGCAGGAAATTCGTCCACACGTTTTCAATGGCCAGCTCGGCTGCAGTGATCGCTTGGTCGGCAGCAGAAATTGCTTGACGGGCCTGATCAGCGGATGTTTCCGCATTGGCGATGCTGGCTCGAGCCGCTGCCACCGAAGCTCTGGCACCGGTTACGGCGGATTCGAGCGAGGCGGTCTCAATGGCGGCGAGAACAGCGCCCGCCTCCACCGTGTCGCCGACCTCCACGCTCAGTGACGCGAGAGTCGCTGCAGCAGCGCCCGGGAACTGAAGTCCAAATTCAACAGCGGGAGATACCGTGCCCGACGCCGCAACCGTGACGTCCACGTCGCGAACAGCTACCTCTTCGGTAAGAACCGTGGTTTCTTGGGCCGGAGCTAAGCTCACAGCAATGCCGGCTCCACCGGCAATAACGACGGCTCCGATAGCGATACCGGTAATAACTTTGGTTCTGGTTTTCACAGCGCTTATTCGCTCCTTGTTGAGGCCAGGTGGCACAAGCCCCCAGTATCTCACTGCGATTCTTGGTGCCTGCTGTCATTGCCCTATGTGTCGTCCCTGAAAATGCAGGGGCCTCCGGCCCCGTTGTGGCGAGACAGGTGAGCGCTAGACTCGCCAGATGGTGAGCCCCAGTAACGACCGCCTGGTCTGGATTGATTGCGAAATGACGGGCCTTGACCCCTCCCAGGAAGAACTGGTGGAAGTGGCGGTCGTCGTCACAGATTATGAGCTCACCGTGATGGACCCGGGCTTCCAGGTGGTTATCAAACCCTCCAACACCGCGCTTTCGGCCATGGGCGATTTTGTCCGCCAAATGCACACCGACAGCGGGCTCATTGACGAAATCCCTCAGGGCCACAGCCTCAAAGAAGCCGAAGGGCTGGTGTATGACTACATCATCTCGCTAGTACCCGAGGCCGGGCTCGCTCCGATGGCCGGGAACACNATCGGCACCGATCGGGTNTTTATCCATAAAGAGATGCCGCGTGTTCACGAACACCTGCACTACCGGAACATTGATGTCTCCACCATCAAGGAGCTGGCGAAACGGTGGCTGCCACCCGCATATTTCNTAGCCCCTACCAAAAACGGGGGGCACCGCGCCCTCGCCGACATTCGCGAATCCATCCGTGAACTGCAGTACTACCGGGCCGCTGTTTTCCAGACAGCACCAGGCCTGGCCAAAAAAGATCTCACCGAGTTGGCCACCGCCGTAACGGCGCAGTGGGACAGCCAGCTGTAATACACTAAAGGCGCCCGCGGGTCTTCCCGCGGTCGCGGTGGGTATAGCTCAGTTGGTAGAGCGCCTGGTTGTGGTCCAGGAGGTCGCGGGTTCAAGCCCCGTTACTCACCCCAAAATTTTGCGGTCAGCCCGCTCATCAGAGTGGTGCAAGCGGAGAAACCGCTCCTCCTGCCTCGCCCAACGCTCCCACTGCGGACGGTACATCTCGCCGTCGCGGGCCATAGCTCGATTCCACCGGGTGTCGTCGGGGCACTCGATCCACACGGTTTCTGTGGCCACTGCGGACGCGCCGTTTCGAATCGCCCCGCACCCCTCGATGACCAGCGGTGTCCCCGGAGCAACCTCTCTCCACCCACCCGGTGCCGCCTCTGACCAATCCCACCACCGATACGCAGCCGGCTGTCCCTGTCGAAGCGGAAGCAACAAGAAACGATAGATGTGGGCGCTACCGGCATCCAACCCGTCCCAGCCTGGGTAGACCTCGTCGATACTGACCACCACAGCACCTCTACTCTCGCCCAGCTCGCGCGCAAACTCGGTTTTGCCGGCCCCCGAGCGTCCATCCACCAGCACGATCGATGACTCACGCACGCGACGACTCCTCCGGGGTGGGGGTGTTCGCGCGCAAGGAGGACACCGCCCACACCACAACAAAGGCGACCAGAATAAACAGGCTTGCCGCCGCCATCGCCATCCCCAGGTTGTCTCCNCCGGGGCGAGACATCAACCGGAACATCACTAGCGGCAATGTTTCCTGGGACCCGTAGGCAAGAAAGCTTGCGGCGCCAAATTCCCCCAGCGACGCCACGCTCACCAGAGCCGTCGCCACCGCCAACGGTTTGGCCAACGAGGGCAACTCGATATGCCAGAGCGTCTGAGGGCGCCCCGCCCCATCCAGGGCTGCCGCCTCCAGGATGTCGGAGGAGAGCGCTCGCCGTGCTGGCGCCATCACCTGGAACGCCAGGGGCGTGAGAAAAACCGCCTGAACCAGAGGAAGCAACAACCAACTGCCGGCGACCCCCGCCGGTAGGTACCCGGAGAGTACGAGTGCAGCAAGCCCGAACACCACCGGCGAAACCCCGATCGGCAAGAGAACAAACAGGCCCAAACGTCTGCGTGAGAGCCACCAGGCGATAACCAGCGACAGTGTTGCTGCCACCAGCAGAGTGCGCAGCGAGTTACCCAGTGCTTCAGCGACACTGAGGTTCAGAATGTCGCGCGTGCCTCGGCCGGCCAAATTGGCGATGTTCTCGAATAGCCCACCCCCCGAGAGCACCGCACGAGCAAACACGCCTCCAATAATCCACACAATTACCCCGATGACACCAAACCCGACCACACCACCCCAGCGTGACCTGCCCGCAAACGCGTCGCCCTCACCAAATAGGACGGTGGGTGTGGCGCCTGCCCGCCGGGCAGCCAGGAATAGGCCGAGCGTGAGGAGGGTTTGCAGCCCCGCCAGTGTCGCTGCCAAAGAAAGGTCAAGGTTTTGCAGGGCTGCTCGAGCAACCTGAGTTTCGAGCGTTTCCACTGATCCTTGGCCCAAGGTGATGACCAACCCGTAACTGGTGGCTGAATAGAGCGCAACCAACAGCGCGGCAGCGCTTAGTGCGGGCAACTGTTGCGGCCATTGGACCCGCCAACGAATCTGGCGCTCCGTGGCACCATCCAGCAGTGCCGCTTCGTATTGGTCNCGGGGCGTCAGGGAGGCCGCCGTCACAATGGCCAGGAAGCCCGCGTTCATCACGACATGTGCACCAATGATGGCGNNCAGGGCAACCCCCTCGTTCGACAGCGCATCGCCAAGAAGCGGCCGGAGCGCCAGGCCNACAAGAAAAGCGGGTAACAAGAAGGGCACCAGTAGCACCCCGGTGACCACCCTCCGCAGCCTGCGGAGGGTGGCTAACCAGTAGCCGAGAGGGTAACCAACGGCCAGTGAGGCCACCGCGCTGGCGAGAGCAATCAGCGCGGTGGTCGCTAGAGGCCCGCCACTAGCCATCAAAGACTTCTGACCAGTCCCCTAACCAGGTGTCGCGAAAGGCGTTAATGTCGAGGCCCTCTCCCAGCGTGGAAGTGGCCGGTCTCGCAAACTCCGCCCAGCTCTCGGGGACAGCAACGCCCTCTACTGCGGGGTAGACATACATGGATTCCGGCACCGAGGCTTGAAACTCGGGGCTTCGCAAAAAGTCCACCAACACCTGTGCGCCTGCTTCGTTGGCGGAACCTGCCACCACACCGGCAAATTCGGTTTGCCGGAAGCATTCCACCAGCAATGCTGCGGAGCCGGCGGAACCGTCGTCATTAACTTCAGCGGCAGGCGAAGAGGCGTAGCTCAGCACAATCGGTCTGCTGCCGCCGTAGCGGGTGAAGTCCGAAAAGTAGGCGTCCTCCCACGACCCGGCAACCTTTACGCCGTTATCTCGCAAAGCTTCCCAAAACTGGCTGAGTTCCTCGGGCGCCTCAAAAGCAGCATGTGTGGAAGCGAGGAACGCAAGCCCCGGTGACGAGAAGTTTGGGTTGGTGATGACCGTGAGATCGGCGTAGTCCGGATTCACGAGGTCACGCCAGCGTTGCGGCGGGGTTACCCCTTGTTCCTGGAACCAGGCGATGTCGTAGTTGAAGCACACATCGGAGTAGTCGATGGCGACCGCGTCGCCTCTGACCACGCCCTCTGTTTCCGCACGACCCAAAAACGTGTTGTCCACGCCAAAGAACGCATCGGCAACCGGGGCGTTCTTGGTCAACACCAACTGGTTGGTGAGAGACCCGGTGTCGCCTTGGCGCAGAATTTCGAGTTCATACCCGGTCTCCGACTCAAACTGCGCGACCAGTTCTTCGCTGATCACAAACGAATCGTGCGCTGCCAGGCGAACCAGGGTGTTCTCCGGTGTTTGACACCCCGTGAGGCTGAGTGCCGCGATCGCCAATAAGGCTATTTTTTTCATTTCGTGCCTTTCCTTGAGGGGATGGGGCACGGGGTGAGTTGTCCTCCCTTCGCTGGCATGACCCAGATCAGGTTCGACGGTCGAAACCTTGCGGTTTCCTCTCAGTCCACTAACGGACTCCCGTGTTTGGACTCAGTCTACGCTTTTCTCGCTTCGCGTATTTTCAGACTCCAGCGGAGGCTCTTCGCGATGGGATACACACCCAAATACGCCCACTGCGGTATCCGTAAGCGCTTTTTGCGCAATCCGTGGTGGTTGTAAGTGGTGTCAAAGCGTTTGATGTACGCCAAGAAGTCTTTGGGCGAGTCATCCAGGCGACGCGAACTCATTCCCACCACCATCTCGGGTGCGTAAACAATAGTGAAGCCCTCGTCATAGAGGTGAACCGACAGGTCAATATCTTCAAACATTTCGTGATCGGCATCCAGGCAGATGTCCTTACGCACGTCTTTCCATGCACTCCGTCGCAGCGCCATGTTCGTGCCGAACAAGAAGTGGTACTGCTTGACCAAACGCGAAATTGCTTTTCTGGCGGAATCATCCGCGAGCGCCATGTAGCGCCGAAGGGGCATGTCGTAATACGTCACGGGTCCGGTGGCAGCGTCTATGGACACGTCCCGAAAGAGAGCCCCCGTGGCTTCTACCCAGTTGGGTTCCACCACCGAGTCAGAATCGATTCGCCCGATAACCTCGGCCGTCACGGCATCAAACCCCATGTTTCTGGTGGGGGTGATCCCCTGCTCCGTATCTTGGCGCAATACCCGTAGCGGTGCATCCGGGAAGTCGGAGACGAGCTCGGCGAGAATCGCTGACGTGAGGTCGGTGGACATGTTGTCCACCACGATGATTTCGTGCGCGGGGACCGTTTGATTCAACGCAGCGAGCACGCAGGATCGAATCGTCGATTCTTCGTTATACGCGGGAATGACGATGCCCACGGTGGGTGTGGGGGTGGAGGCTGCCATCTCAGCTCTCCCTCGCCAGGGGTGCCGCCAGGAGTTGCACCACCACCGCCCCACCTTTGGTGGCTTGGGTGGATACATCCTCAAATCCCTGCCGGTGGTGAAACCGCAGCGAGCCGGGGTTGGGCGGCTCCAGATTTACTTCGCACGTCACAAAGTCGCGACCGGCTTGTCGGGCGTAGTCAAAAACTTTCGCATAGAGCTTCGTCCCCACACCCTGCCCTCGTAGGGAATCGCCCAGAACCACGCGGTCGATGTAGAGGTGGTTTCGGTAGTGGGATTCGAAGTAGCGATAGTTTTCGCTGTCATAGTCAGCCCCGGGGTTCACCGCCATCACGAACCCGGCAACCTCACCCGCATCATCCAGCACAACCCAAGCCAGCGAGCAAACCCCTGCGAGTTCTTCGAGCTCGGCACGGGTGGTGTGCGGGACAGCCGGGTACCCGGCGTTGTTGATTTCCACCACCGCGTCAAGGTGAGCGGAATCGAGGTCAGCGAAGGTGGTCACGCCCCTATCTTGGCAGGACTACCAGCCCCACGTGCCGGGCGCACCCTTGAAGGGCCCTTTCACCCAGGAGGTGATCCACCCGCCATAAAAGTCACCCTCTTGCGCGGTCACTACTTCGCCGTTCACGGTGCAGTGCTCGACGCGACCGGGATAGAGCGCCAAGTGGTCGACGATGTCGGCAAACCCTGGGGTGGGTGTGGGATACCACCAGGCCACACGAGAAAGCCGGTCCTCCCCGACGACGATGTCGCCGTAGTTGGCAACCCCTTTCCATTCGCACATGCTGGCACCCTCGACGGGCTCCACCAGGGACATGTCGACATCGGAGAAGGGCAAATAGTAAGTCGGTGGATGCGATGTTTCGAGGACGCGAAGGGGGGCTTTGGTGTCGGCGATCACCACACCGTGGTGGGTGACGACAATTCGGTCGGTGGTGTGCTCCAGGCGAGGAGGCCTCGGGTAGTCCCACACAGACTCGATTTCTCTCTCCACGCTGCCTCCTTATCGAAAGTGGCACCACTGTACCGTCGCTGAACTCTTGGTAACTGAGTGGTAACGGCACTAGGTTTGCCGCTCCAGTACCGCTACGCTGGAAGAGTCGTTTGTTAGACGGATTTCCCGACTGGGTCTTTGGATGCAGTGCACCTCGTGAGGGGCAGGGTTCCCTGAAGTTTCGACCGTTGGTTTCGAGCGTCGAAACTGCGCACCACAGCACCAAAGAAAAGAGACACAGAATGACAACCGGAATCGTTAAATGGTTCAACGGTGACAAAGGCTACGGCTTCATCACTCCTGATGATGGCTCGGCCGACGTTTTCGCACACTTCTCGGCAATTCAGTCCAGCGGCTACCGCTCACTGGAAGAAAACCAGAAAGTCGAATTCGATGTAACCGAGGGTCAAAAAGGCCCTCAGGCGGAGAACATCCGCCCCCTCTAGTCTTCCTGCAAGACACACCAGAGCGGGTCTGCCTTCGGGCAGGCCCGCTCTGTCGTTAACACCCGGCCTACACTGAAGTGATGCGTGCAGTAACTGAGGACATGATCCGAGCGAGCATGATCAACATGTCTGGTGACGAGCTCGAGGTGATGACGATCCCTGGTCTGCACGAAACCGTGTGGGACGAACGGGAATTTCTCGGCTGGCGAGATGCCCACCATAAGACTCGCGGATACCTGGTGTTTTGGGCGGGCGAGGAACTGTGGGGTCTCATGGTTCGTGCAGCCGCCTCCCCCATGCCTGGCGGGCGCAGTGCTATGTGTGTGCTCTGCCACACCCACCAGCCGGCACCCCAGGTGAGTTTGTTTACCGCCCCTAAAACTGGCGCAGCGGGTGCCCGGGGCGCTTCTGTCGGAACCTACCTTTGTGCTGATCTCGCCTGTTCGCTCTTGATTCGGGTGCTCCCCGTTGCGTCAGCAGAGATACCGGAGCCTGAAACAATCGTGACCCACAAGACGCGGGGTATGAAAGACCGTCTGTGGAACTTTTCGAAGCGGGTGCGCTCCGAGGCTGCCTAGCGGCGTCGACCCAGAAACACCATGGGAATCGCGAAGGCCAAGCACGCGGTCAGCACCCCGGCACCAAACAGCCAGGGAGCGAAAACTTCAGGAACCACGAACGAATAGGTGAACATCGGAAACGACGCAAGGAAGATAACAGACGTAACAACTACTATGACAATGTTCATGGTCACCCCAGTATTCCACACCGAAAGCCTCACCGGATGAGCCAGGCCCGAAAAACCTCCCGTCTCGTGATTCGGCGTATTCGTATCACGGGCTGGTCCGCCATCACCGCACTCTTGGTCACCATCGTGACCTTTCTCACGTGGTTCCACATTGTGCTGCCTGCTGATCGCGCGGCCGTTGACGCAGCCTTTGCCGATGATCGCATCCGCGTGTCGCTCTCTGACGGGGTGATCACGGCGAGCCCGGCAAATGCGGAATCCACTACCGGAATGGTCTTTTACCCCGGCGCAAAGGTCGACCCCTACGCCTACCTGCCAGCATTCCGGGAACTCGTGGCGGATGGCCTCACCGTGGTGATTATTGAGCCGCTGTTCAACATGGCGCTATTTGATCTCACCCCACTGCAGGAGGCTACTGCGACCGCCCCCACCGTCACCGACTGGTGGGTGGGTGGGCACTCGCTGGGTGGTGTCAAAGCCTGCATGGTCGCTGAGGAGGAGTCCCTTCAGGGCCTGGTGTTGCTGGCGAGCTTTTGCGCTAACGACCTCTCGGGAACAGACCTCGAGGTCATTCAAGTCCTCGGCGATCGGGATGACCTGACCGACCTGACTGCGGTGTCCGATGCCCGCGCGCTGTTGCCCTCGGGGGCGAAGGAGCGTGATTGAGGGCGCGAACCACGCCTCTTTTGGTGCTTATGGCCCCCAATCAGGCGATGGCCAGGCAAGCATCAGCAAACCTGCGGGGTTTGCCGCTCTGACCGAGGCGCTCACCCCCGTGTTGGGAGCCGACTAAGCGTCTGTTTGTGCCCGCTCGATCACGAGAGCTTGCACTCGCGCCGCATCGGCTTGACCCCGCATTGCTTTCATGACGGCACCGATAATGGCGCCTGCGGCCTGAGTTTTGCCTTCGCGAATTTTGCCGAGCACATCGGGTTGAGCTGCCAAGGCTTCGTCAATCGCGGCCAACAGTGCACCATCGTCGGACACCACTTCGAGACCCCGGGCAGCAACGATCTCCTCCGGCGTTCCTTCACCAGCGACCATGGCGCCGAGCACCTCTCGCGCAAGTGTGTCGGTGAGGCGACCGTCATCCACCAAAGTCTGCAGGGCCTTCACGTCTTCGGCAGTGGCAATGACACCGGGTTCCACCCCTTGGTCATTGGCGAGCCTGCTCAGCTCGCCCATCCACCACTTGCGTGCAGCGGTCGCAGTGACGCCCAAGGACACCGTCTCGTGCATCTCGCCCAACAAACCAGCGTTGACAATCGCTTGGAAATCCACATCCGAGAAGCCCCACTCGGCGCGCAGGCGACGTCGCATTTCAACGGGTTGCTCCGGTAGCTGCGCTCGGAGAGACTCCACTAGCTCTGCTGTTGCCTCCACCGGCAACAAGTCGGGTTCCGGGAAATACCGGTAGTCATCCGCGTCGCTCTTGGGTCGGCCGGGTGACGTGACGCCGGTGTC
>JGI26088J50261_1002077_pt1 | contig 10325 bp, 7 predicted proteins | sample SaaInl1SG_22_DNA_FD_50261 | JGI IMG/M metagenome (IMG submission 50261)
GCTGTCGCAACGGGTGTGGCGAAGGCGAAGGCCGATGTGGTTCTGATTTCAGGTCACGACGGTGGCACCGGCGCAAGCCCGCTGAACTCGCTGAAGCACGCAGGCACGCCGTGGGAAATTGGCTTGGCCGAGGCTCAGCAGACTCTGATGCGTAACAACCTCCGAGGTCGCGTCACGCTGCAGGTGGATGGTCAGATGAAGACCGGTCGTGATGTCATTATTGCGGCCCTCTTGGGAGCGGAAGAGTTCGGTTTTGCCACCGCACCGATGGTGGTCAGCGGGTGCATCCTGATGCGCGTATGCCATCTCGACACCTGTCCCGTCGGCGTGGCAACTCAAAACCCCGAACTGCGCAAACGGTTCACCGGAAAGCCAGAGTTCGTCAAAACGTTCTTCGAATTCCTTGCCGAAGAGGTGCGCGAATACCTTGCCCAACTGGGATTCCGCAGCCTCGACGAAGCAATTGGCCACGTGGAACTGATCGACGTCGAGCGTGCCGTCTCGCACTGGAAGGCCGATGGCTTGGACCTGAGGCCGATTCTCTCGATCGAGCACCTGCAAGCCGGTGTCGCCTCTCACCGAGTTGAGGACCAGGACCACGAGATTTCGACCCATTTTGACCAAGAGCTCATTCGACTCGCAGAGCCTGCGCTGCGCGCCGGAGAAAAGGTTGAGATCGACCTCCCGATACGGAACACCGAACGGGCCGTGGGAACAATGCTGGGCCACGAGGTTACCAAGACTCATGGTGAACATGGGCTTCCCGCGGACACCATTGCGATCACCCTCCGAGGGGCTGCAGGCCAGTCTCTGGGGGCCTTTATCCCCGGTGGAATAAGCCTTACTCTCTGGGGAGATGCCAACGATTACGTCGGCAAGGGTCTCTCCGGCGGTTCCATCACGGTTCGTCCCGCTGAAGGCTCACTTTTCCCCCCAGAGCGCAATGTGATTGCTGGCAACGTCATTGGGTACGGCGCGACCTCGGGTTCGCTGTTCATCTCTGGGGTCGTGGGGGAGCGCTTCCTGGTGCGAAACTCCGGCGCGACCGCTGTCGTGGAGGGAGTTGGCGACCATGCCCTCGAGTACATGACGGGCGGTTTGGCGGTCATCCTCGGCGACACGGGGCGCAACCTCGGTGCCGGAATGTCCGGAGGGACCGCGTATGTGTGGAAGCTTCGGTCAGAGCGCGTTAACCGGGAAGCTTTGGACTCTGGAGAGCTGGAAGTTGGCCCGTTGGGAAGTGCCGACCAAGAAATTCTCCTGGACCTCCTGCGCTCCCACCACCGGCTCACGGGATCACCTCTTGCCGAGCGTCTGCTCAGTGAGCCACAGGAGACCGTTTCGAGCTTTGTCAAGGTCACGCCGCGTGACTATCAAGCGGTGTTGAAGACGCGGGCGCGAGCTGAAGAAGAGGGTCTTGATCCCAACGGCGACGTTGTTTGGGGCCGGATTTTGGAGGTAACCGGTGGCTGATCCACAAGGTTTCATGAAGTATCCCGAGCGCGAAGTTCCGGCTCGTCGACCCGTCGAGGTGCGAATCGGAGACTGGAAAGAGGTCTACGGTCCCCGCGACCAAGGCTCGCTCACCCGTCAGGCCTCCCGGTGCATGGATTGCGGAGTTCCTTTCTGCCATCAAGGGTGTCCCTTGGGCAACCTCATCCCCGAATGGAACGATTTGGTCCGCAGGGGCGATGGGCGTCAGGCCATTGAACGCCTGCACGAAACAAACAATTTCCCTGAGTTCACCGGTCGGCTATGCCCGGCGCCGTGTGAGTCTTCCTGCGTGTTGGGAATCAACCAACCCCCTGTCACCATCAAGCAAATCGAAGTTTCCATCATCGATACCGCCTGGGCTGAGGGATGGGTTCAACCAGTTCCTCCAGAGCGNTTGACGGGTAAGACGGTTGCAGTGATTGGCAGTGGACCCGCAGGTCTCGCTGCCGCGCAACAACTCACCCGCGTCGGTCACACCGTCGCTGTGTTCGAAAGAGATGACCGCATTGGTGGTTTGCTGCGGTACGGAATCCCGGATTTCAAGATGGAAAAGAAAGCACCTCGATCAACGACTCGCACAAATGCAAGCGGAGGGCACCCGGTTTCGCGCCGGCGTCAACATCGGGGTGGACATTTCTTGGAACGACATCCGCGAGCGGTATGACGCCGTCGTTGTCGCCACAGGTGCCAGCGTTCCGCGCGAGATTGACATTCCAGGGCGCGAGCTCCTGGGCGTGCACCACGCGATGGAGTACCTCACGCCGTCGAATAAGCAGCAGGCGGGAGACAACCCGAGTGACCTCATCACGGCGGAGGGCAAGCACGTCGTGATTCTGGGCGGGGGAGACACCGGGGCCGATTGTCTCGGAACTGCCCATCGGCAGACAGCTCTCTCCACCACCATGCTCGCTATTGGTAAGCAACCCCCAACGGAACGTCCTTCGGATCAGCCCTGGCCGATGGATCCGATTCTTTTCGAGGTGCAGAGCGCGCACGAGGAGGGCGGGACCCGGGAGTTCCTAGCTTCAACGGTCGAGTTTCTCGGTAACGATGCCGGTGAGGTGCGTGCGGTTGTCGTCTGTGACACCGAATATCGTGATGGCGGACGGTTCCCGAAGCCAGGAACCGAGCACGAGATTCCCGCCGATTTGGTTCTTCTGGCACTGGGTTATCGAGGAGCGGAGCACGCAACTCTCAGCGAGCAAATGGATCTCGATGTCGACTCTCGCGGGAATATTCTTCGGGATTCGGCGTACGGCACGTCCGTGCCTGGAGTGTTCGTCGCCGGAGACGCGGGCCGCGGTGCTTCGCTCATTGTCTGGGCTATCGCAGAGGGACGCGCTGTTGCCGCTGAAGTAGACCGCTTTCTTGAAGGCAGTACGCTATTACCTGCGCCTGTCTCAGCAACAGATCACGCTCTCCACGTCTCGTAACCCGAAGGATTTCATGCGACGCGCCAAAATCGTGGCCACACTGGGCCCCGCCACGTCCTCCTATGACGATGTCATGGCTGTTTTGGAGGCGGGTGCCAATGTCTTCCGGATGAACCTCTCCCACGGTGCGTGGGACGTCCACGAGGAGATCTACGCCAATGTGCGCCGTGCAGCCGAGGACGCCGGCAGGCCGGTTGCCGTCCTGGTGGACCTGCAGGGGCCCAAGATTCGGTTGGAAAAGTTNTCAGATGGNCCCCACGAACTCAAAAACGGCGACACGTTTACCATNACCACCCGCGACGTGGTGGGCACCAAAGAGTTGGTGGGGACGACCTACAAGGGTCTTCCTGGCGACGTGAAGCCCGGNGACACCCTCCTGATCGACGATGGGAAGGTTCGCCTCGAGGCAGTGTCCTCGGGCGCTGAGGATGTTGTGACCACAGTCATCGTCGGTGGCATGGTGTCCAACAACAAGGGCATTAATCTTCCCGGGGTTGCCGTATCGGCGCCCGCGCTGTCGGAAAANGACGAGGCCGACTTGCGTTGGGGCCTGGCGCTGGGCTGTGACTACATTGCGTTGAGTTTCGTGCGCAACGCCTCCGATGTCGATCGAGTGCGTGAGATCATGCGCGAAGAAGGTCGCTCCTGCCCGGTTATCGCGAAGATTGAGAAGCCCGAAGCGGTCGATGCGCTGGAGGAAATCATTGACGCGTTTGACGGAATTATGGTGGCCCGCGGTGATCTTGGAGTGGAGCTTCCCCCTGAGACGGTGCCCATCGTGCAAAAGCGGGCTATTGAGCTCTCCAGGAAGATGGCAAAGCCAGTCATCGTTGCTACTCAGATGCTCGAATCCATGATTGAGTCACCCGTTCCTACGCGTGCCGAAACCTCCGATGTTGCCAACGCCGTGCTTGATGGTGCCGANGCGGTCATGCTCAGCGGTGAAACAAGCGTTGGCAAATACCCCGCCATTACGGTGGCGACTATGGCCCGCATCCTNGCCTCGTCTGAGGAGCATGGGCTCTCCCGCATCCCGCCGCTGGGAACCAAACCTCGCACNCAGGGTGGNGCGATTACCCTCGCAGCTGCAGAAGTTGCCGAGTTTGTTGAAGCGAAGTTTCTCTGTGTCTTCACCGAATCNGGGGACTCCGCGCGGAGGATGTCCCGTCTGCGCTCCAACATNCCCATGCTGGCATTCACCCCTTCCGAAGAAGTGCGTCGCCGCATGAGCCTTACCTGGGGGATTGAATCCTTCGCTACACCGCGGGTGAAGCACACGGACGAAATGTACCCTCAGGTCGACCGACTGTTGCTCGAGAATGGGCTCGCGGTCGCAGGCGACAAGGTTGTCGTTATCTCCGGTTCCCCTCCGGGAACCATGGGGACGACCAACGACCTACGCGTGCACGTCGTCGGAGCGCTCGAATCGGTCGCTGCGACTGCATAATCTGTGGTGCCGGATGTGGGATTTGAACCCACACGCCCTTTCGGACAAAGCATTTTGAGTGCTCCGCGTCTGCCATTCCGCCAATCCGGCCTGTCGCGCACAAGTGCGCGTAATGACCATACCGTAGGCTCGTTGTGTGAGTGAAAACGGGAGTGAATCCGGCGGAGCGAAGNGGGTCATCGTTGCCGAAGATGAGTCATTGATTCGAATCGACATCGTCGAAACGCTCCGGGATAACGGGTTTGACGTCATCGCCGAGGCGGCGGATGGTGAAAAGGCCGTCGCGCTGGCCGAGGAGCTTCGCCCCGACCTGGTTGTGATGGATGTCAAAATGCCCCTGATGGACGGGATTTCGGCTGCCGAAATTCTCACCAAGAAGAAAATTGCCCCCGTGGTGCTCCTCACGGCCTTTTCTCAGCGCGAACTCGTTGAGCGGGCCAGCGAGGCGGGTGCGCTCGCCTACGTCGTCAAGCCCTTTACTCCGAACGACCTCATTCCTGCGATCGACATCGCCTTGGGCCGTTACGCCCAGATTCAGGCCCTGGAGGAAGAGGTCGCGGATATGGCCGAGCGGCTGGAAACCAGGAAAATCCTTGATCGCGCCAAAGGAATCCTGAACAACACNATGGGGCTNACCGAGCCCGAGGCGTTCCGGTGGATCCAGAAGGCTTCGATGGATCGCCGCCTCACCATGAAAGAGGTNGCGCAAACTGTTATCGACCAGCTGGCGGAGAAGTCGGACAANCCCGATATCTAGGGCTTTTTGTCCTTGATGTAGTTCGTCATCCGGACTGTGGAGAGCCTGTTTCCCTGTTCGTCTCTGATGGTTATTTGGTGGGTTGCGAGCGTGCGACCCAGTACCAGAGCCTCACAGGTCGCCTCGACCCATCCTTCGGTGACGGAGCGTGAGTGAGTCGCGTTTATTTCGATCCCCACGGCAATCCTGTTGGGGCCAGCGTGAATAGCTGAGGACATCGATCCCAACGATTCCGCGAGCACAACGTGCGCGCCGCCGTGCAAAAGTCCGACAACTTGGCGATTTCCCTCTACAGGCATCCGGGCGATGGAGCGTTCTGCACCCAACTCGAGCAGATCGATACCCATCTTTCGCGCCAGCTCACCGCCTTCGGTGTCGATCAGGCGCGCAATCAGCTCAGGATCCATACCTTCGGGAAACGAGATCACGCTCTCTCCTGACGTTCTGAAGGGGCTTGTAGGCTGTGCCTGTGAGTGCCAAGCCTACCCTGATGGTTATTGACGGCCACTCCCTGGCGTTCCGAGCCTTCTACGCGCTCCCCGTCGACAGCTTTATCTCTCCCACTGGCCAGCACACCAACGCAATCCATGGCTTTATCTCGATGTTTCTGGGCCTGCTCAAGAAGGAGGCGCCCACCCACGTTGCCGTTGCCTTCGACATTTCGCGGTATTCCTTTCGCACCCGGGTATACCCCGAGTACAAAGCGACACGGGGTGACACACCCAGTGAGTTCATCGGTCAGGTTCCTCTGCTTCAGGAGGCTCTGGCCGCCATGGGCGTTGTCACCTTGACCAAAGAGGACTACGAGGCTGACGACATCCTTGCAACGCTCTCCTATACCGGCAGCCAACAGGGTTTTGACGTCTTGGTTGTCTCTGGTGACCGCGACACGTTCCAGCTCGTCAACGATCGGGTTACCGTTTTGTACCCCAGTGCCCGAGGCGTTGCAGAACTCAAGCGCTACACGCCTGAGGCTGTGCTGGAGCGCTACGGGGTGCCCCCGGAAAAGTATCCGGATGTGGCAGCGCTCGTGGGGGAAAGCAGTGACAACCTCATTGGGATCGACAAGGTGGGCGAAAAGACCGCGGTGAAGTGGATCACCCAGTACGGGTCTCTCCAGGAACTCCTCGATCACGCGGATGACATCACAGGGGTGGTCGGTGGAAACCTGCGGGACCAGGCTGACCGCGCCCTCCGTAATCGGCAACTCAATCGACTTCTCACCGATGTCGAGTTGCCGGTAACTCTGGCGGATCTTGAGCGGGGGAGTATCAACCAGGCAGCGGTTACCGAGGTTTTCGGGAAACTGGGCTTCAAATCCCTCACCAGCCGTGTCCTCGGGCTCTCGGGAGACGCCCCCATCGAGGAGAGCGCGCCAGCGACGGCACCTTCGGTGCAGGATTTGCCCACCGAAACGTCCCTCGTAGACGAAGAGCTTGAGGCCTGGCTTACCCGGCATGAGGGCGAAGCATTGGGCCTATCGGTGCGCCACACCGCAACCGACATCATCGAAGTGGGAGTCGCCAGTGCACAGGAGGCCATCAGAGTGCCGTGGACTCGAGGGAGTGCCGACCAGGACCCGCTGATTGGGGCCCTGCGCAACCCAGCTTTCCTGGGTCTCTCGAGACGCCAAAGACACTGTGAAATTGCTCCATTCCCTTCAGATAAGCCCGGTAATGGCGGGGGATCCAATCCTCGCGTCCTGGATGCTGGCGCCCTCGGGTAAACCCCGGTCGTTCGCCGACCTCAGCCGTGAGTTCTTGGGTCTTGACGTCCCCTCACCCGACCCAAACCAGCTGGTGCCCGAAGAAGCCAACCTCGCAGTCGGTGTAGACGCGTGGGTGAGTCTGGCGTTGTGGGGGAGGCTCATCGAGGGGTTGAGTGAAGATGCGGTGAAAGTCCTGACCGACATCGAAGTTCCTCTCATCGCTGTCCTTGCGGATATGGAGCTTCTCGGTATTGAGAGCAATAGAGAAGCGCTCGTGGCGATCGGTGCGAAGCTCGCATCGGAGAGTGCGGGACATCAGGCTGCGGCGTATGCAGCCATTGGTCGCGAGGTTAACCTGGGCTCGCCCAAACAACTTCAGGCGGTGCTCTTTGACGAGCTTGGTATGCCCACCACGCGCGCGACCAAGACGGGGTACACCACGGATGCAAAGGCACTCCAGGAACTCCAACAGAGCAACCCCCACCCCTTCCTCGACGCGCTGCTATCGCACCGGGACACGACGAAGTTGCTCCAGATTGTCGAGGGACTCATCGCCTCGGTCAGCGAGGATGGCCGCATTCGAACCAGCTTCGACCAGACCGGAACGAGCACTGGGCGATTGTCGTCGTCCGAGCCCAACTTGCAGAACATCCCTATTCGCACGGACGTTGGTCACACAATCCGGTCTACGTTTATCGCGACGGCCACTGCGGAGGGCCTGCTCACCGCGGACTATTCCCAAATCGAGATGCGGATTATGGCCCACCTGTCCAAGGACGCGGGGCTCATTGAAGCTTTTGCGGAGGGCGAGGACCTGCACCGGTTTGTGGGTGCTCGAATCTTCGATGTGTCGCCAGACAAGGTCACGGCGGTGATGCGGACCAAAGTCAAAGCCATGAGCTACGGCCTTGCCTATGGTCTCTCCGCCTACGGCCTTGCTCAGCAGCTCGCGATCAGTCCGAGTGAGGCCAAGGACTTGATGTCCGAGTATTTCCGGCGGTTTGGCAACGTCAGAGACTATCTGCGCACCGTTGTGGAGAAGGCGAAATCTGACGGCTTCACCGAAACGCTGTTTGGCCGTCGCAGGCCTTTTCCCGACCTCGCCTCGCCCAACCGCATTGTGCGTGAAGCCGCTGAACGTCAGGCGTTGAACGCTCCCATTCAGGGCACCGCGGCGGACATCATCAAGATTGCGATGCGTGATGTTGCCCGCGATATTGCCTCCTCACAACTGGATTCGCGCATGGTGCTTCAAGTTCACGACGAGCTCGTCTTCGAGGTTTTCCCGGGCGAAAGAGAGCGCATCGAGGAGATCGTGGTGGCCCGAATGGGTGGGGCTGCCGACCTCCTCGTGCCCCTCGACGTCCAACTCGGGTGGGGCAACAATTGGGATGAGGCTGCCCACTAGCGTTTGTGCTTTGGAGACCTGCCTGGGTACACTGGGGGGTCGCCCATCCGGGCGATTCGTTATGTCCGAACGCAAACCGCACAGTGCGGGGCGCCCGAGTAGAAAACCATTGTCCGTATCTCTATGACATCTAAGACGACCGCTGGTCCGAAGCAAATCGCAATCAACGACATCGGCAGCGCCGATGATTTCTTGGCAGAAGTCGAGAAAACACTCAANTTCTTCAACGATGGAGACCTCATCGAGGGTACCGTCGTAAAAATTGACCGCGACGAGGTTCTCCTCGACGTTGGGTACAAAACCGAGGGCGTTATCCCCTCCCGTGAGCTCTCCATCAAGCACGACATTGACCCCAGCGAGGTTGTCAGCGTCGGAGACGCCGTCGAGGCGCTCGTGCTGCAGAAGGAAGACAAAGAAGGCCGACTGATTCTCTCCAAGAAGCGTGCTCAGTACGAGCGTGCGTGGGGCGACGTCGAGAAGATCAAGGAAGACGACGGAGTCGTCACCGGAATGGTCATTGAGGTTGTCAAGGGTGGTCTGATCGTAGACATCGGACTGCGTGGATTCCTTCCCGCGTCGCTGATCGAANTGCGCCGGGTTCGGGACCTCANCCCCTACTTGGGTCAAGAAGTCGAGGCCAAGATTCTGGAGCTCGACAAGAACCGCAACAACGTCGTTCTCTCGCGTCGTGCCCTCCTCGAGGCGAGCCAGAGCGAAAACCGCTCCTCCTTCCTAGAGAACCTCACCAAGGGTCAGGTTCGCAAGGGTGTTGTGTCCTCCATCGTCAACTTCGGTGCCTTCGTCGACCTCGGTGGGGTCGATGGTCTCGTGCACGTTTCGGAGCTCAGCTGGAAGCACATCGAACACGCCAGCGAGGTCGTGGAAGTGGGCCAGGAGGTCACCGTCGAGGTTCTCGAGGTTGACATGGACCGTGAGCGCGTCTCACTGTCTCTCAAGGCCACCCAAGAAGACCCATGGCAGGTATTCGCCCGCACCCACGCGATTGGTCAAATCGCCCCCGGTGCGGTCACGAAGCTCGTTCCCTTCGGAGCGTTTGTGCGTGTCGCAGATGGAATCGAAGGTCTCGTTCACATCTCTGAGCTCTCCGACAAGCACATCGAGCTCGCCGAGCAGGTTGTCTCGACGAGCGACCAGGTCTTCGTCAAGATCATTGATATCGATCTCGAACGCCGTCGCATCTCGTTGTCAATCAAGCAGGCCAACGAGGGAGTCGACCCCGAAGGCACCGAGTTTGACCCCGCTCTCTATGGCATGCCCACGGAGTATGACGCGAAGGGCAACTACGCCTACCCCGAAGGCTTCAACGTCGAGACCGGCGAGTGGCTCGAAGGCTTCGACGACCAGCGCAAGGTATGGGAAGGCCAGTACGCCGACGCTCAGGCCCGTTGGGAGTCGCACAAGGCACAGGTCGCTCACATGGCCTCGATTGTTATCGAGCCCATCGAACGAGCCGAGGATGAGGGCGATACCCCCACCAGTGCGCCTGTCGTTGAAGAGCAGGCCGGAACCCTCGCCGATGATGAAGCTTTGACCGCATTGCGCGACAAGCTTGTCGGTTCTGACGAGTAAAACTCTATGGATAACGCGGGCCTGCCGATGGTGGGCCCGCGTTTTTCTTTTCGCTAGGGTGACCCCATGACTGTTGTTGCCTTGACCGGTGGTGTTGCGGCGGGGAAATCCACGGTCAGCAATGTACTCGCCCGCCACGGTGTACTCGTGATTGACGCTGATATTTTGGCTCGTGAGGCTGTTGCTCCCGGAACACCGGGGTTCGACGCCGTTATCGCTCGTTTCGGCGATGGTGTGCTCGATAGCGAGGGAAATCTCGATCGAGCTGCCCTGGGTGGCATCGTGTTCCACGATGACACTGCACGGGCAGACCTGAATGCCATCGTTCACCCCCGTGTTCGCGAACTCTATGCCGCCGCTGTTGCTGCAGCGGAACGCTCACACCCCTCCACCGCGATTGTGTACGCAGTTCCACTCCTCGCGGAGGCTCGCCAAGCGGACGAGTTTGCCGCAGTTGTCGTGGTGGATGCCCCGGCTGCCCAACGCAC
>JGI26088J50261_1002082_pt1 | contig 10304 bp, 9 predicted proteins | sample SaaInl1SG_22_DNA_FD_50261 | JGI IMG/M metagenome (IMG submission 50261)
TTTGTAGAAACCCTCGAAGAATTAGCGAAAGACAATATGGTAAAAGCAGTAGTACTTCGTGTAAATTCCCCCGGGGGGAGTGCACTAACCTCTGAGCTTTTATGGCAAAGTATTCAACAACTAAAGCAGCAAAAACCCGTATTAGTCTCTATGGGAAATGTAGCCGCTTCTGGTGGATATTATATAGCCGCTGGTGCAGATCAAATTTTTGCTGATCCATTAACTATAACGGGTTCTATAGGGGTTTTTGCTACACTTCCTAATGCAAGCGGCTTCGTTGAAAATATGGGTATTCATGTAGAAAAAGTTGAAACACATCCTGATGCACTAGGCTATAGCGTTTTTCAGCCCATATCTGAGGCTTTTAAAATGCAAACAAAAAAAGGGATAATAAATACTTACACTACCTTTAAAAAAAGAGTATCAGACGGACGTGATTTAAATGAAGTTGCAGTTGAAAATATCTCACAAGGACGAGTTTGGACTGGAAAACAAGCTTTAGAAATCGGTCTAATTGATTCTATCGGTGGACTTCAAGAAACCATAGTCGCTGCTGCAAAACTTGCAGGTATTGAGCAGTATAACGAGGTAGATTATCCAAAATTTGAAAAAGATATTTCTTCCTTTCTTGGAGGCATGAACATCTCCCTAGGTATTGCTGATTTTTGGAACCTCTTTTTACCTAATCAACTTAAACCTCACTGGAATAGAATTCAAGAGAGTAACCCAGCTTCACTAATNCAGCTGAGACTTCCTTATGAACTAAATATTCATTAGAATGACAGAACAAAAAATTGAACTTGCTAAAAAAATATACCTTTATCTTGCAGGACTTTTTATCACTTCTCTAGTTGTTTCTAATCTCATCTTTCAAAAATTTTTTTACTGGAGACCTTTTGAAATGTCTGTTTTTGGAAATCAACTTTTTGAACTTTCAGTTGGGATTCTTCCCTACCCTATTACCTTCTTAATCACCGATTTAATCTCTGAAATTTATGGGAAGAAAAAAGCCAATCAGGTCGTCGTAGCTGGTATTTTTGCTTCCTTTTTCTCCATGGGAATTTTGTGGATGGCGAATATCGTACCTGCACTAGAAAACTCACCAATTNATGACAATACTTTTCAAAAAGTATTTGCGCTTTCTCCAATTGCNGTNCTTGCCTCCATGATGGCTTACTTGAGTGCACAATTTGTAGACATACGCTTGTATCATTTCTGGAAAAAACGCACCAAAGGACGCATGCTTTGGTTGCGTAACAACTTTTCAACATTTAGCTCTCAATTCATAGACACTGTTTCTGTAATTAGCCTTTTATGCCTATTTGGTGTTTTGGAATGGAAACTCTTTTGGGGCTTGGTACTCTCGGGTTTTCTNTTTAAAGTTTTAGTTGCTGCACTTGACACTCCTTTACTTTATTTTTTTGTTTACCTGTTCCGAAAAAAATTTGATTTAAAACCCACTGATGAAATTGAAATTTAAACTATGGATATTGATAATCAAGAGGTAAGACTAAATAAATATTTNAGTGAAATTGGGCATTGTTCAAGACGTGCAGCAGATAAACTAATAGATGCTGGACGAATACAAGTCAATGGGCAGAAAGTGGTAATGGGACAAAAAGTTACGTCAAAAGATCGCATTGAAGTTGATGGTATATTAGTGGAAGATCACAGAGAACGAAATGTGTATTTGGCTTTTAATAAACCCGTAGGTATTGTTTGNACTACAGATACGCGAGTAGAAAAAGATAATATCATCGATTATATCAATTACCCTTCCAGGATTTTTCCAATAGGGAGATTAGACAAACCTAGCGAGGGCTTAATTTTATTGACCAATGANGGAGATATTGTCAATAAAATTTTACGTGCCAGAAACAATCATGAAAAGGAATACATCGTCACGGTAAACAAACCTATCACTGAGGAATTTATTGAAAAAATGGCCAATGGTATCCCAATTTTAGATACGGTNACTAGAAAATGTGAGGTTAAACAATTACATAAAAAAGAATTTAGAATCGTATTGACACAGGGATTAAATAGACAAATCAGACGGATGTGTGAGTATTTAGACTATCGTGTAGTAAAACTCAGGAGAGTCCGAATAATGAATATTGATTTAAATATTGGAGTAGGTAAATATCGTGATTTGACCAAAAAGGAGTTGAATGAGTTAAATCAACTATTGGCTGAATCAGAAAAGCATATAGATTAAATTATCGAGAGTTTCACACATTGACCCTCATTAGAACGCACATTAAAAACAGTAGCATCCTCAAAAATTAAATACTGCCCTTTAATCCCCATTAATTTTCCTTCAAATAGTGGCGTTTTAACAAGGTTTAAACTTTTTACTTTTTCTGGATATTGGAGTACTGGAAATTCTAAATCTTGTATTTCATTGGGTTCATGAATAATGTAGGGTTTTAAGTCTTTAGGAATTCCTTCCAAGGCTTGGTTTCGTGCTTCTTCCCAATTGATGGGTTCCGCATCATTTTGCAACATTTTTCTCCAATTTGTTTTGTCAGAAAAAAAATTTTTGAGAGCCACCTCACCGATACCAGCAAGATAGCGATTAGGCACTTCTAAAAGTACAGTTGCTTGATGAGCCCCTTGGTCAATCCATCGCGTAGGCAGTTGGCTTTTACGTGTAACTCCAACTTTTAGATGACTGCTTAAAGCCAGATATACCACATGTGGCTGCAATTGCATTTTAGACTCGTATTCTAAATCTCTATCCGCCTGTCCTAAATGTGCTTTGCTGAGTTCCGGACGCATTATCCAATCTCCAGTGGCAGGACTATCAAAAAAACAAGATTGACAAAATCCTTGTCTAAAAATTGGTTTATCCAAACCACAATTTAGACATTGTGAACCGTTATGGGTGATTTGAATCATTTTACCCAGCAGCTGGTTGACGTGAAGATAGCCTGATTCAACATCTAAAAAGTAGTTGATAGGTTGTGAATTTTCAGTCTGCATTTTTTTTAAGGTTGCCTGAAACATGTACTGAGGAATATTATTTAAATTTACAGTCCTAAGTTAACGATAATTTTATGCCCACTTCACTATTTAATTCGATTGCTTCTTGGATACTCAAAAAAAGAATTCATCAAATGGAACTTTTTATGAAATACCCTCAAGAAGTGCAAGAAGAATTACTTCGTGAATTAATTAGTACAGCTCAAAATACTGAAATGGGAATTCGGTATGGGTTTAAGAATATCAAAAATTATCAGGAATTCAAAGCAGAAGTTCCTTTAAGCTCCTATGAATCTATAGCATCTCAAATTGAACGTTGTCGGAATGGTACTCAGAATATTTTCTGGCCATCACCTATCAAATGGTTTGCCAAGTCAAGTGGGACAACTAATGCAAAAAGCAAGTATATTCCTGTAAGTACAGAAGCTTTAGAGAATTGTCATTACAAAGCTGGAAAAGATATGTTATCGCTCTATTTTAACAACAATCCAGACTCGCAATTGTTAAGTGGTAAATGCCTTCGATTAGGAGGTAGTCATGAGCTTTACAATGAAAATAACAGTTATTTTGGAGATTTATCAGCAATCATAATTCAAAACCTCCCTTTTTGGGCAGAATTGGGGAGTACCCCCAGCAATAAAACCTCATTAATACCGAAATGGGGTGACAAAATGAACGCGATAATCACTGAAACGATCCCAGAGAAGGTTACTAGTCTTGCAGGTGTACCTTCATGGATGCTCATCCTTCTTCAAAAGGTACTCCAGGAGACAGAAAACAAAACCATTACAGAGGTATGGCCCGACATTGAAGTCTATTTTCACGGGGGAGTAAGTTTTAAACCATATCGGGAATTATATCAAAAATTACTCCCAAAAGATAACTTTCATTTTTATGAAATTTACAATGCTTCAGAAGGCTTCTTCGGTATTCAGGACAGAAATGATGCTGACGACTTATTATTGATGCTTGACTATGGAATTTTTTATGAATTTATTCCATTTTATCCCAGTGGACCTGCAAATGAAGATGAAATCATTTCCTTATCCGAAGTTAAACTCAATACTAATTATGAACTTGTGATNACTACAAATGCCGGGCTGTGGCGTTATAGAATTGGGGACACTATCCGTTTTACTTGCCTTTCNCCATATCGGATCCAAGTTACTGGAAGAACAAAACATCACATCAATGCTTTTGGAGAAGAACTGATTATCGACAATGCTGAAANGGCCATAGCAACAGTAAGTACTCAAACTCAAAGTATTGTTTCTAATTACAGTGCTGCACCTATATTTATGAANAATAATACGAAGGGAGCACACGAATGGATTGTAGAATTTGAAAAAGAACCTAAAGATATTGAGTTGTTTTCAAGACTTTTAGACGAATCTCTTCAAAATGAAAATTCAGATTATGAAGCAAAACGGAATTCAACTCTAGAACCTCTTCGCCTTCACTTGGCAAAGACTGGATTATTTTATCAATGGCTATCAAAAAAAAATAAACTTGGTGGACAACACAAAGTGCCGCGTCTTTCAAATACAAGAGAACTTTTAGAGGAACTTTTAAAAATGAATACGTCTTAGGAAACTACTTTGAGCTTAGGCAACTCAATTTTAGAAAGTTTCTGATCTGCATATTGTTTGGTGACTTTCAATGATTTCACTCCGGAATTAGGCAATTCAAACATGGCATCATTTAATACCGCCTCACATAGAGAACGGAGTCCACGAGCACCCAACTTATACTCCATTGCTTTCTCTACAATATATTCCAAAGCTCCTGCTGTGAATTGTAGTTTAATATCATCCATTTCAAAGAGTTGGATATACTGTTTCACCAATGCATTTTTGGGAGCAGTTAATATTTCTAGCAAGGTTGTTTTATCTAGTGGGGTCATGTATGTCAGTACAGGAAGCCTTCCTATGATCTCTGGAATCAGACCGAAAGACCGAACATCACGTGGAGTGATGTATTGCAGCATATTTTCCTTGTCCATCTTGTTCTGCTCCAGGGTAGTTTTATAACCTATAGCTTGAAGGTTTAATCTTTTGTTAATGTGTCTTTCCACACCATCAAAAGCTCCTCCAGCAATAAACAAGATATTGGAAGTATCCACTTCAATAAATTTCTGATCAGGATGTTTTCTTCCTCCTTTGGGTGGAACATTTACAACTGTACCCTCCAAAAGTTTTAGTAAAGCTTGTTGAACCCCCTCACCAGATACATCTCTAGTGATTGATGGGTTGTCGCTTTTTCTAGCAATTTTATCAATTTCATCAATAAATACAATCCCTCTTTGAGCTTTTACTACATCATAATCTGCAGCTTGAAGTAAGCGGGATAAGATACTTTCTACATCTTCACCCACATAACCCGCCTCTGTTAGGACTGTGGCATCCACAATCGCCAAAGGCACCTTAAGCATCCGAGCTATGGTTTGCGCCAAAAGAGTTTTTCCAGTACCTGTAGGGCCAACAATTAAAACGTTACTTTTTTGAATCTCAACAGCTTCATTTTCTTTAGTGGTCTTTTGAGATAATCGTTTATAATGATTGTAAACAGCTACAGAAAGGACTCTTTTTGGAGCCTCTTGACCAATCACATAGGTATCTAAAAAAGATTTGATCTCCTTTGGTGGCTTGAGTTCAATTTGTTCTACTTCTGCAGCCTTTTCGTCATTGGTTTCTTCTTGTACAATTCCATGAGCTTGAGTAATGCACCGATCACAAATATGTGCGTCTAATCCTGCAATAAGCAATTGAGTTTCGGGTTTTGGCCTTCCACAAAACGAACAATTTAAATCGGGTTTACTCATGGTTTATTTTGTAGTATTTTCTAGAACTTCATCTACCATTCCGTAGATTTTAGCCTCCTCGGCCTTCATCCAATAGTCACGGTCACTGTCATGTGTTACTTTTTCCATATTCTGACCAGAATGCTTGGAGATTATTTGATACAATTCATCCTTTAATTTCAAAATTTCTCTTGTCGTGATTTCAATATCAGATGCTTGACCTTGAGCCCCTCCTAATGGCTGATGAATCATGACTCTTGCATGAGGTAATGCAGAACGTTTACCTTCATGACCTGCACACAATAATACTGCACCCATTGAAGCTGCAATACCCGTACAAATTGTGGCTACGTTTGGCGTTATAAATTGCATCGTATCATAAATCCCAAGTCCAGCATATACGCCTCCCCCAGGAGAGTTTATGTACATCTGGATATCTCTGTTGGCATCCGTACTTTGTAAAAACAAAAGCTGTGCCTGAATTATGTTAGCAACATTATCGTCAATAGCGGTTCCTAAAAACATTATACGGTCCATCATCAAACGGGAAAAAACATCCATCTGAGCAACATTCAGTTGGCGTTCTTCAATAATATAAGGCGTCATACTACTCACAATTTTGTCGTAGTACATCGCATTAATTCCGTGATGTTTGGTTGCGTACTTTTTGAATTCTTTACCGTAGTTCATCGTATAAGTTTTATTAAAAATAAGGAAAATATTATGCTTTACCGTAAGCCTCTTTGACGAAAGTATCAAAACCGACTTTCTTTTGCTTTAAAGGAGCATTTTCTTTGAAAAAAGTTAATAATTTTTTACTCATCAATTGCTCTGAAATTCTTCTAGTTTCCTCTTGATTTGTCAATACATTCGAAACAATCCCTTCAATTTGTTTTTCATCAGGCTGTTGTCCGTATTGCATCATCTGATTGGCTACCAAAGAACCTGCAAAAGATTTAAGTTCATCATAAGAAATATCCAACTTATTTTCGGTAATAATTTGTCCCTCAATAAGCTGATAACGAATTCCTTTTTCAGACTTTTCAAATTCCGTTTCGGCTTCTTCAGCTGAAAGTGTTTCCTTACCAGAGGTTTGCATCCATCTTTTAAGAAAATCTTCTGGTAATTTGAATTTTGTTTTTTCTACTAAAAACTCAGTGATATCATTCAGTAATTTTTGATCTGCTTGAGGCTCAAATTGTTTCTGTAAACTTTCTTTAACCTTTTCTTTGAGCTCTTTCTCATTGGTCACAGTTCCTTCGGGATAGAGTTTGTCAAACAACTCCTGATTAAGTTCAGCAGGAATTCTTTCGTTGATCTCTTTAAGCTCCAAAGTGATCGAAGTTGCACTGAGTTCATTAAACTGGTCTTCGTCTAAATTTAATGCTCTTTTAAGGGTCTCATTCTCTTTAAACAATCCCTTTACTGGGAATACCAAAACAGAATTGGTTGTTTCAGACTCCAAGCTAGAAATGGCTTTCTTAGACTTAAGGTCGTCTAATTTAAAAGTACTCATCTTCTCAATCTCTAGAGCTTCATTTCTAAATTGTGCTGTGATTTCGTATCCTTTCTTTGGATTCTTTTGAGAAACAAGCTTTCCGTATTGGTTTGTAATATAATCTATCTGTTCGTTGACCATCTTTGCTTCGGGATCAATCTCGTAACGAATAACTTTTTTTAGTTGATCTAGTTTCACTTCAAATTGAGGTGCCAAACCCAATTCAAATTCAAAATCCAATTGTTCTGCGCTCCAATCCAATTCTTCTTCCGAATCTTTTGGAAGTGGGTTTCCTAGCAATTCTATCTTTTCTTCTCTAATGAATTTTTCAAGATTTTCGCGGAGCAACTTATTTATCTCGTCAGCAGTTACAGCCTTCTCATATTGCTTTTTAATCATACCCATAGGCACATTTCCTTTGCGAAACCCTGGGATATTTGCATTTTTACGATAATCGCTAAGAACAGTATTCACCTTAGTTTCGTAATCTGAACGATCTAAAGTGATCTTAATGGTTGCATTTAAAGCGTCTAAGTCCGTTTTACTGATATTCATTTTAGGATAAATTTTAGTGCGCAAAAATACATTTTTTTATTCCCTTGAACAAGTTTATAATGTCTCGTTTTACTAGAAACACCATATGGCCCTGGGATTAAAATCGAATACGTTAATCTTTGCAATAGATTCAACAATTATTGAAAGATATAGTTTACAAAACAGAATTTAAACTATATTTGCAGCCCAGAATTAATAACCAGAGGATCGAGAATCTTCACAAATTAATATGTAATGCCAGTAAAAATAAGACTTCAAAGACACGGTAAAAAAGGTAAACCATTCTATTGGATCGTTGCCGCCGATGCACGTTCAAAAAGAGATGGACGTTTCCTTGAAAAATTAGGAACATACAATCCAAATACAAATCCAGCTTCGGTTGACATCAACTTAGACAACACTGTTTCTTGGTTAGAAAAAGGTGCACAACCCACAGACACCGCTCGTACATTACTTTCCTACAAAGGTGTAATGATGAAGCATCATCTTAACGGTGGAGTTAAAAAAGGAGCACTAACACAAGAAGAAGCAGATAAAAAATTTGCAGCCTGGTTAGAAGAAAAACTTGCAAAAATAGAAGCCAAAAAAGACGGTCTTTCTAAAAGTGAAAGCGAAGCAAGAACAAAAAGGTTAGCTGATGAAAAAGCTGTGAGCGATAAGCGTATTGCCGATGCAAACGCAGCTTTAGCAGAAGAAGAAGCTGCTGCAGATGCAGAAGCAAAGGCAGCTGAAGAAGCAACGGCTGAAGCAGAAGCTCCAAATGCTGAGGTAACTGAAGAAGCTGCTGTAACTGAAGAAGCTGCGCCTGAAACAGAAGCAACTGTGACTGAAGAAGCTGCACCTGAAGCTGAAGCTCCTGCTGCAGAAGCAACTGAGGAAGCTACGCCAGAGGCAGAGGATACTAAGGAGTAATAATCTTTCCCCATCGATGAAAAAGGATGACTGCTTTTACGTAGGAACCGTCGTCGGAAAATATAGTTTCAAAGGAGAGGTGCTCGTCAAAACAGACAGCGATAATCCTGAAGACTACACTAAATTGGAATCAATCTTTGTGGAATTATCCACTGGATTGGTTCCTTTTTTTATTCGCAAATGTCAATTACATAAATCCTCTCTTTTAAGAATCGACTTTGAAGAAGTTAATTCTGAGCAAGACGCAGACGCAATCCTGAAAAAAAATCTTTTTTTACCACTGGATCTTTTGCCGCCATTGGAAGGAAATAAATTTTATTATCACGAAGTTATCGGATTTAGCATTACTCAAAACGGTACTCAAATCGGCACCATATTGCGTATAATAGAACAAGGTCTTCAGGCTTTGTTCGAAATTACGGATAACCAAGGAGCAGAGCGTCTTATTCCAATACATGACGACTTTATTTTAGAAGTTGACAGAGCAAGTCGAAATATCACTGTTCAGCTCCCAGAAGGTCTTTTGGAATTGTAAATTAGAAATAAAGTACAAATCCAAAAGAAGGTAATGGAGTACTATTCCCTTCTGTTGTTGACAATTGCACCAAACTTCTTGGCAATACTTCAGAGCCATCTGTTCCTCTATTAAGTCCATATTCTGGTGGGGTTGGATTAGGTTGGGCCAGGAAGTTTTGAACTTCAAAAAAGAGATTAAAAGAGAGGTTCTTAAAATTCCATTTTTTATCAATACGTATGTCTGCCAAGTTAAAACTATTGAGCGTAACCTCACCCAAACGATCATAATCTAAAATTAGTTCTGGATAAGAGGCTATACTCTGATCTACATCAATAGGGACATAGGGATTTTTTCCTGCAAAACGCCAACGAGCACTAAGCTCCCAATTTCGTCTTAATTTATAGCCTCCTGAAAATGAAATTAGATGACGGCTATCCCATACAGAGGGTCTGAGCAAACCATCTGCACCTGTAAATTCACTAGAAAAATAAGTATATGCAAAAACTCCATAGAAATTATTGGATAGCTTTTGCTGAAACAAGACTTCTATACCAGAACTCTGTCCTTCTCCATCAGAAACAATAGCCTCGTTCCCTAAAACTTCAAAACCACCTCCTTTGTTAGCAAGTGATACTCCATCAATTACAGATATTGGATAGTTTGCGTATTTTTTCACAAAACCTTCAACTGTAAATCTAGATGCTGGGGTTAAATTATATTCTACCCCTCCCACTAAATGATCACTCCTCGTGTAGGCTGCTTGTTGATTTTCAAAAAGACCTTGCTGATTCTGAAAACCCAGCATGGTATATGTTGGTATCTTAAAATAGCGACCCGCAGAAGCGTTTAGCTTCCATCTTTGATTTTCTGTAAGTGCGTATGAAAAAGAAAGTCTTGGAGATATATTATCCATTAGATTTGATCCTTTTGAAAAACTATCTGCATCCGTTCGAATACCCCAAGAAAAATCTAAGCGATCATTAAGAAATGCTCGTGAAGCTTTAAAAAAAAGTCCATATTTTACAAAATTCAGCTCA
>JGI26088J50261_1002101_pt1 | contig 10267 bp, 10 predicted proteins | sample SaaInl1SG_22_DNA_FD_50261 | JGI IMG/M metagenome (IMG submission 50261)
GTACTGGAGGCAAATTCTTGAGCGATCATTATCAGGTGCTGGGTGTTGATCGTAACGCCAGCGAAGATCAAATCAAGAAGGCGTACCGCAAGCTTGCCAGGGAATTGCACCCAGACATTAATCCAGCGAAAGAAGCCCAAGAACGCTTCAAGTTGGTTACCCACGCCTATGAAGTCCTAGGGGACGCCAAGGCGCGTGCAAACTATGACCGAGGTGGCCAAGAGGGCATGGGTCTCGGGGATATTTTTGACAGTTTCTTTGGCGGTGGAGGCCAAAGGGGCCCTCAGTCGCGTTCTCAGCGTGGTCAAGACGCGCTACTGCGCGTGGACTTAGATCTCAAGGAAGCAGTTTTTGGAGTAAATAAGACACTGACAATTGACACTGCCGTTCTTTGTGACGACTGTAAGGGAAGCTGTTGCCGCCCGGGCACCAGTCCCCAGACCTGTGATATCTGCCGCGGTTCAGGACAGATTCAGCGTCAAGTTCAATCATTTATGGGTGCGATGGTCACCACTGCTCCATGCGGTACCTGCCGCGGAACCGGCGAAGTAATTCCAGAACCTTGTCTCAGCTGTCGCGGGCAGGGAAGGGTCAGAGCTTCTAGAGACCTAGATCTTGACATTCCAGCTGGGGTATCCGACGGGCTTCGGCTTCATTTGCCAGGCCAGGGCGAGGTGGGTTTTGGTGGCGGACCAAGCGGGGATATCTACTTGGAAGTTTCTGTGCGACCAGATCCGATCTTCGGTCGAGACGGCGACAACCTGATTGCGGTTCTTGAGGTGCCAATTGCGGATGCGGCTCTCGGATTCGAGGTAGATGTGGACACGTTGGATGGATCCTCTGAAGTATCGGTAAAAGCCGGTGCTCAGCACGGAGACATCATCACGCTCAAGGGACTTGGCGCCAACAAGTTGCGGGGACGAGGCAGGGGAGACCTGTTGCTCCAAATCAAGGTGCTGACACCCTCGAGGCTCGATGGCAAACAAAAGGACATCTTCAAAAAACTCCGTGAGCTGCATAAAGAAGATAAGCCTCGCCTTGGCAGTAGACGCAGCAGAGGTCGCTTTTAGTGCACTGGTTTTATGACCCAGCGGTGACCGAAGAGTCATCTAAAATCTCTCCGACCGAGCTCGCGCACTTCAAGGCGCTAAGAATTCGCAACGGAGACCAGATTGTCGTCACAAATGGCTCGGGCGTGATTCACCACGCGGAAGTCACGGATGTCACATCCGGTGAAATTCGCCAAATAGAAAAGCGCAGCTCTAGAAAGCCAGCNNTTGAGATACACCTCGTTCAGGCGCTTGCCAAGTCCGGCAGGGACGAAGCGGCCGTTCAAACCGCGTGCGAGCTTGGAGTCAGTAGCATCACGCCGCTACAGGCCAAGAGGTCAATCGTGGAGTGGGGAGCTAAGGCAGAACGTAACCGCGAACGCTGGCATCAAATAGCTATTTCTGCCATGAAGCANTCNCANCAGGCATTTCTCCCAGCGGTTCTGCCTTTGGTGGCCACCAGAGATCTTGTCGGGCAGGGGCAAAGCCTTGTTTTGGATCCAAGGGCAGAAAAATCGCTTTCCGAAATAGAACTTCAGGCCGAGATCACACTTGTGGTTGGCCCAGAGGGCGGGTTCGATGAGGGAGAACTGGCTGCGCTGAAGGCTAAGGATTTCCAAGGAGTGAGGCTTGGGGAGTCAGTTCTTAGAACGTCTTCTGCGGGCCCGGCTGCAATTGCGGCCATTCAAGCTCTTTCAGGCTTGTGGAACAGGGGATAGCATTGGAGACGGAGGCTAACTTGGATTGTATTTTTTGCAAAATTGTCGGGGCTGAGATACCCACGGAGTTGCTAGCGGAAAATGAACATGCCGTGGCGTTCAAGGATCTATACCCTCAGGCACTGGTCCACATTTTGGTAGTACCAAAGAAGCACTCAGCAAACATTTCCGAGCTGACACATTCGGTGGAACTCGAAGGGCTTTTTGAACTAATTCGTTCGGTTGCCTCTGAATTCACAGACGGACAGTTCAAGTTGCAGTTCAATTCTGGTTCCCGTGAAGGCCAAACCGTTTTTCACACGCATGCTCATGTTCTAAGTCAGCAGCCCAAGTAGTGACTAAAACTTCATTCGAGATAACGGGTATCGCACTTCTTGACCTACTGGGTCAAGAAGACCGAAACATTAAAAGGCTTGAGGCTGCTCTTCCTGGATTAGAGGTTCAAAACAGAGGTTCTAGCTTCACCCTGAGTGGCGAGCAGCAGCAGATAGACATAGCCAAATCCGTACTTGATCAGCTGGTGGAGATGATTAGGCAAGGGCTGTCGCCAGACGTGCAGTCTGTATCTGAGACAATAAAAATTGTGACATCGGAAATTTCAGAACCAGCGTCGAAAATACTGGCGGCAACTAGCATCACAACTCCAGCCAAGATAGTTCGAGCCAAGACAGTCGGTCAGAAGCAATATCTCGATGCAATTGATGAAAACACAATCACTTTTGGAATCGGCCCCGCTGGCACAGGCAAGACGTATTTGGCGGTCGCCAAGGCGGTATCTGCGCTCTATCGCAAAGANGTGAGCCGGATTATTCTGACCAGACCGGCCGTAGAAGCAGGAGAGCGACTCGGGTTCCTGCCCGGGACCCTGAGTGAGAAAATCGACCCATACCTCAGACCACTTTTTGATTCGCTCCAAGAAATGCTCGAGCCTGATGTCACCGCCAGGATGATGGAAGCCGGGGTCATTGAGGTCGCACCGCTTGCCTACATGCGAGGCCGCACNCTCAATGACAGTTTTATCATTCTCGATGAGGCCCAGAACACNACCGGGGAGCAAATGAAAATGTTTCTAACTCGCCTCGGATTCAATTCAAAAATGGTTGTCACCGGTGACGTTACTCAGGTTGACCTCCAGGGTGGTAAGTCGGGACTCGGTATCGCTAGGGAAGTACTCGAAGGCGTTGAAGGACTTCACGTGGCCACACTTTCCAGTCGAGATGTGGTGCGGCACGAGCTGGTAACTCGAATCGTTGATGCATATGAAAAAGCAGAAACCAAATGAGCATAGAAATCACCAACGAGTCGGTCGTTGAAGTAGACACCGACAGAGTGCTGAGCCTTGCCAGGTTTGTCAGAGCTGAATTGAAGCTGCATGAACTGGTTGAATTGGGGATTACGTTCGTTGACGAAGCTCCTATGACCGATCTGCATGTCAAATGGATGGATGAGCCAGGGCCAACCGATGTGCTGAGCTTTCCAATGGATGAACTCAGGCCCGGCTCAGATGCATCCAGTCCAGTTGAGGGGATTCTCGGGGACATAGTGGTCTGTCCGCAGGTAGCAATCCAGCAGGCAATCGCTGCTGATCATGAAACAATCAATGAAATCCTGATGCTGGTAACTCACGGAATGCTGCACTTGGTTGGGTTTGATCACGCTGAGAGAGACGAAGAAATAGAAATGTTCTCGTTGCAGCGTAAGCTGCTGTCAGATTTCTATGAGAGTGAAAAACAATGATATTTCTTTTCACTGGTCTGCCGGTTTTAGCTGCTCTGATTGGGCTCGCCGCCGTTCAAAGTCGACTCGAACTGGCTGAGGATGCCAGAGCCGGTGCTCTGTCGATCGCCAGGGCGTTGCTGCTAGTCGGCCTAGCTTCGCTGTGGTTGGTTTACGCTCCAGGCGCTATGGATGTGGGTGCGTGGCTGGCACTTGCCCTGATGTCAATTTGGATAATTCAGCAAGTTATTGGACGCAGGCTGGGCGCTACTAAATTATCTGAACGTTTGAGCATTCGGGCAGAGAAGTTTGTGTCATGGTGGGCGAACTTAGTCGCTCCAATCAGGCTTGTCATACCAGAGGTTGCCGAAGCTTACGAGCAGGAACTTCTGGACTCGGTTGAAGAGTTCTCTGAGACCGTGGTGAGGGAAGTGATGGTTCCACGTGTGGACATGGAAGTCGTTGACGCAGACTCCCTGCTTCAAGACGCACTCAGTACCTTCATTGCAACCGGCTATTCCAGGTTGCCGGTGGTTGGTGAAGATGTGGACGATGTGCTCGGTGTTCTCTACTTGAAAGACGTCGCAAGAGTTGTGCATAAGGACCCAGCACTGCTCGGCAGCAAAAAGGCAGTTGAGGCCGCTAGGCAGGCACTTTTCACACCTGAGTCCAAGTCTGTGGCGGAATTGCTGCAAGAAATGCAGCAGGCCAGCACTCAAATAGCCGTTGTGGTAGATGAGTACGGCGGCGTCGCAGGAATTGTCACGGTTGAAGATCTCATTGAGGAACTAGTTGGTGAAATCGGCGATGAATACGACCAAGATGATGTTGCTATAGAAAATCTGCCAGATGGCAGCTATCGCATGCACCCGCGAACAACTCTCGATGAGGTGGCAGAATTGCTTGAAATCGAGCTGTCTGATGACGATGTGGATACCGTTGGTGGTCTGCTGGTGAAAGCGATCGGAGAGCTGCCCGTTGGTGGCGAAGAGGTTGAGCTCGAAGGTGTTTGGCTCAAGGCTGAGCGAGTGATCGCAAAAAAGGGACAGCTACTAAGTGTGCTGGTCAGGAAGATTGAAACTGTTGAGTGAATTTAGATCCGGTTTCGTGAGTTTCGTCGGTCGCCCAAATGTCGGCAAGTCCACATTGACCAATGCGATCGCGGGTCAAAAAGTTGCAATCACCAGCTCCAAGCCACAAACCACCAGGCGCGCGATCAGGGCAATAAAGACCACTGAAAAGGGTCAGTTGATAATGGTTGACACCCCCGGCCTGCACCGGCCTAGAACTTTATTGGGCCAGCGATTGAACGATCTGGTTAGCTCGACCCTTAGCGAAGTCGACGTGATAGTTTTTTGCACCCCTGCGAACGAGCCGATTGGTCCCGGTGACAAGAAAATCGTTGCAGATATCCAGAAATACTCGAAGGCGAAAAAGCTGGCTGTCGTTACCAAGTGCGAAACGGTTTCAAAATCAAAGCTTGCCGAGCATCTGATGAAGGTAGCCGCTATGGAAAATTGGGAGGAAATAGTTCCGGTGTCTGCTGTTACAGCAGATCAGCTGGAGCTTCTCGAGCAGTTACTACTTGGATACTTGCCAGTTGGGCCGTTGCTTTATGAGGCGGACACCGTGAGTGAAGAGCTGCTGGAAGATCAGATATGCGAGTTAGTTCGTGAGGCTGCGCTAGAGCTGGTTAATGACGAACTGCCTCACTCGTTGGCTGTGACTTTGGATGAAATTATTTACGAAGACCCCAAGCCCACCGTCCATGTTTCCGTGTGGGTTGAGAGGGATTCTCAAAAAGGCATCATTATTGGCAAGGGCGGATCGATGCTAAAGACCATAGGGCAGAAGGCTCGCCGAGAGGTTCAAGCGCTTATGGGTGAGCCTGTCCACCTAGCCATCCAGGTGAGGATTGCTCAAAACTGGCAGCGGAACCCAAAGCAGCTGGGCAAGTTAGGGTTCTAGCGCGATGGGGCTTGAAGTGTTAGCCTTTTAGGATGAGTTTTTCTCTACTGCTTATTGGCCGCGACGAGGCCTAGTTACGGCCCAATCTCGTCGCGGTGCCAACGTGCGGCCACTTTTATTATTAGGCGGAGAGAAATGAAAAACAATCAAAATGCTTCAAAAATGCCATTCGGCAGGTATCAATCGTATTCTGAGCAGATAGCAGTTGAACTACCGGACCGCACCTGGCCTGGCAAGACAATCACGCAGGCCCCCAGATGGTGTGCGGTTGACCTCAGGGATGGCAACCAGGCGCTAATTGACCCTATGAATTCTGAGCGAAAGCTTGAGATGTTCAAGTTGCTGGTTTCCATGGGTTACAAAGAGATTGAAGTGGGCTTCCCCTCGGCATCCCAGCTGGACTTTGACTTTGTCAGGCTTCTTATTGACGAACAGCTGATCCCAGATGACGTCACCATTCAAGTATTAACTCAATCGAGAGATCACCTGATTGAACGCACTTACGAATCGATAGCTGGTGCAAAGCAGGCAATCGTGCACTTTTATAACTCCACCTCGGTGCTTCAGCGCAGAGTTGTCTTTGGTCAAGATAAGGATGGAATCAAGAAGATCGCGACTGATGCCGCGTTGAAGTGCCTTGAGCTTGAGAAAACAATCCCCGAGACGAACGTTTACTATGAGTATTCGCCAGAGTCTTACACCGGAACCGAGCTGGAATTTGCCGTTGAGGTTTGCAACGCGGTGGCNGAGATTATCAAGCCAACCCCTGACCGGCAACTCATTATCAACCTGCCGGCAACCGTTGAAATGGCAACGCCTAATGTTTATGCGGATTCGATCGAGTGGATGTCTAGAAACCTAGCGCCAAGGGATTCCATTCTCTTATCCCTCCACCCTCATAATGACCGCGGAACCGCCGTTGCCGCGGCNGAACTTGGTTACATGGCCGGGGCAGATCGCATCGAGGGTTGCCTTTTTGGAAATGGCGAGCGAACCGGAAACGTNGACCTGATCACACTTGGGCTGAACCTGTTCAGTCAGGGTATTGACCCGATGATTGATTTTGGTGACATTGATGGAATNAAACGAACCGTTGAATACTGCAACCAGTTGNCGGTGCCTGAAAGAAGCCCGTACGGTGGAGACCTTGTCTACACCGCATTCTCGGGCTCTCACCAAGACGCAATCAAAAAGGGCTTCGATCACCTAGCCATTGATGCTGAGGCGGCTGGGAAGAGCGTCGATGAATACACCTGGGCGGTTCCATATCTTCCAATTGATCCAAAGGATGTTGGTAGGAACTATGAGGCGGTTATCCGTGTCAACTCGCAGTCCGGTAAAGGTGGGGTTGCTTATCTACTAAAGACTGACCACAGCCTTGATCTTCCGAGAAAGCTCCAAATCGAATTCTCCAGAGTCATCCAGGGCCACACCGACAGTGAGGGCGGCGAGGTCAGCTCCGAACGCATTTGGGAAATATTCCAGGATGAGTACCTTCCAGCAGCTTCTCCGCAGCCAAAGTGGGGCCGTTTTGAGCTCATGAAGATGCGAACCGAATCCGATATGGATGGCGAGGTCAAGATTGACGTTGTGCTCCGAGACGGTGGCAGTCAGGTGTCATCCGAAGCGGTCGGAAACGGACCAATCTCAGCGTTCATCAGCGTCTTGCAAGACATGGGTCCTCAGATTAGGTTGCTTGACTACGTGGAGCACACCCTAAGTGCCGGTGGCGATGCTCTGGCAGCTGCATACATAGAACTCGAAGTAGATGGAGCAACCCTCTGGGGAGTTGGCATAGACGGTGACATCGCGACTGCCTCTTTGAAGGCGCTAATTAGCGCCACCAATAGGGCGCTGAGGGCTGCGGTTCCAAGCTAATTCCTAATTTGTTGTCATACTTGTTCCATGCCACATTACCGAGATGAAGCCGTCGTAATTAGGACGCATAAGCTCGGTGAAGTTGACAGGATTGTCACGCTGCTTACCAAGAACAACGGACAGGTTCGAGCAGTGGCGAAGGGTGTTCGCAAAACATCTAGCCGCATAGGTGCAAGGCTCGAGCCTTTCACGGTGGTGGATGTTCAGCTGTATCAAGGGCGAACACTAGACACGGTTTCACAGGTGGAGCAGCTTTCAAACTACGGGTCGGTAATTATTTCTGACTATGCAACCTACACTGCGGCCAGTGCGGTGCTAGAAACTGCTGAGCGTCTAACCAGGGAAGACTCTTCGTCGCAGCAATTCATGTTGGTGGTGGGCGCCCTGCGGGCACTTTCTCTAAAGGAGCAAGCTTCTGACCAGATCCTGGATTCATACTTACTTCGCGCACTGGCAATCTCGGGATGGATAGCGAACCTTGAACTTTGTCAAGGCTGCGGATCCGATGCCCCAGTGGCATTTTCTGTTCACACTGGGGCCGTGAGTTGCACTTCTTGCATGTTGCCGGGATCAGTGCGGCTTGGTGAAGAGGGCATCGCCCACATTGAGTCTCTTTTAGTCGGAGACTGGCCAGGGGTGGCAACAGCGAGCAGCAAGACACGAAAAGCGGTTAGCGGTGTTGTTTCGGCTTATCTGCAGTGGCAACTTGAAAGAGGGCTCAGATCACTGGAGCATGTAGAGCGAGCATGATCCTGCTAAATGACCCTTCGCGTCCGGTTCCTGAATTTAGTTCAGCACCAAAGCACATAGCTATGGTGATGGACGGCAATGGCAGGTGGGCAAATAAACGCGGGCTCACTCGAACCGAGGGCCACCGTGCCGGCGAGCAAGCGCTATTAGAAGCCGTTGCGGGTGCATCTGAGGCGGGCGTTGAAAACCTAACTGCTTACGCTTTTTCTACGGAGAACTGGAAGCGCTCCACAGAGGAAGTTCGCTTTCTCATGGGTTATAACAAGGAAGTCCTCAGGCGACAACGAGATTTGCTCATGGATTGGAATGTTAAAATTCGTTGGGCAGGAGCGGCGCGGAGGCTATGGCCCTCCGTCATTGCTGAGCTCAGGACCGCCGAGGAACTAACCCGAAAGAACACCGGTCTGNTGNTGACNATGGCCGTAAATTACGGGGGACGTCAAGAAATAGTCGATGCGGTGAACAAGGCTTTGGAGGGCAAGGGTCAAAGGTCGGCAGTCACCGAAAAGTCCATCCAAAAAAACCTTTATGTGCCAGAGCTTCCGGACGTGGACATGTTCCTGAGGTCCAGTGGTGAGCAGCGAACATCTAACTTCATGCTCTGGCAATCTAGTTACGCAGAGATGATTTTTATGGACGTTCTTTGGCCAGATTTCACCAGAGAATCCATGTGGGAAGCAATTACCGAGTTCAACAGAAGGCAGCGCCGCTTCGGCGCAGCCCAAGATGCGCCGCTAAACTAGCAACTCGCAAGGAATCCAAGCTTTCAAAATCCCCGGAGAATTATGGCAACCCAAAAGTTAGATCAAGTTATATCACTAGCGAAGCGAAGGGGTTTCGTATTTCAAGCAGGTGAGATTTACGGCGGCTCAAGGTCTGCATGGGATTACGGCCCACTTGGCGTAGAGCTCAAGGAGAACATCAAGCGCCAATGGTGGCAGTCCATGGTCTCGGGTCGCGATGATGTGGTTGGTCTGGACAGCTCAATCATCTTGCCTAAAAAGGTCTGGGAAGCCTCCGGCCACGTTGAGGCGTTTGTGGACCCACTGATTGAGTGCACCTCCTGCCATAAGCGATTTAGGCAAGATCACCTTGAAGAGGCTTTTGAAGAAAAGAAAAGCAGGGCTCCTAAATCTATGGATGAAATTGCTTGCCCTAATTGCGGTGGCAAGGAAACTTGGACAGAGCCAAAGAGCTTCAACGGACTTCTAAAAACTTCTCTCGGCCCAGTGGATGATGATTCGGGTATGCACTACCTGCGCCCAGAAACTGCACAGGGTATCTTCGTGAACTTCAACAACGTGCTCAATGTTTCAAGGATGAAGCCTCCATTTGGTATCGGTCAGATGGGGAAGAGCTTCAGAAACGAAATAACTCCGGGTAACTTCATTTTTAGAACTCGTGAGTTTGAGCAGATGGAGATGGAGTTCTTCGTCAAACCTGGCGAGGATGAGAAGTGGCACGACTATTGGATTGAGCAGCGCCACAACTGGTATTTGGACCTTGGTATCAAGCCTGAGAACCTAAGGCTTTTTGATCACCCGAAAGAGAAGCTCTCGCACTATTCGAAGCGCACCGTTGATATTGAATATCGCTTCGGTTTTCAAGGTGGAGAGTTTGGCGAGCTGGAAGGTGTGGCCAACCGCACCGACTTTGACCTAAAAACTCACTCTGGAGCTTCGGGAGTTGACCTCAGCTACTTTGATCCGACTGAAGAGAAACGCTGGACTCCTTACGTAATCGAACCGGCAGCTGGCCTTACAAGATCACTTATGGCCTTCCTGGTAGATGCATACTCCGAGGACGAGGCTCCGAACTCAAAGGGAGGCGTTGACATCAGAACCGTGCTGAGGCTCGATTACCGGCTCTCTCCAGTAAAGGCTGCAGTTCTACCGCTAAGTCGAAACGAAGCGCTGAACCCAATCGCTCGAGATCTAGCTGCCGAGTTGAGAAGAAATTGGAACATCGATTTCGATGATGCGGGAGCAATTGGCAGAAGATATCGCAGGCAGGATGAAATCGGAACCCCGTTCTGTATAACAGTCGACTTTGAAAGCCCAGATGATCGAGCTGTCACAATCAGAGAGCGCGACACCATGGCTCAAGAGCGAGTAGCTCTAGACAAGGTCTCCTCTTACCTATTTGAAAGGCTCAACTAGTTCATTGGCTCTTCGGTACGGTAGCAAG
>JGI26088J50261_1002105_pt1 | contig 10247 bp, 10 predicted proteins | sample SaaInl1SG_22_DNA_FD_50261 | JGI IMG/M metagenome (IMG submission 50261)
GCTGCTCATTACCGAACGCGACGGAAATCTAATTAAACTGAATCAGCGCACGAACGGATGACGATCTCAGGATTGCCACCGATTGCTGTGAATGGCCAAGGTGGGCTGTTCGATGTGCGGCTATTGCGCGACGACCAAGGGCACTGGGTTTATTTGTCGCTTGCTGGACCGCATCCCGCTGGCGGTATGGGGACAGAATTATGGCGTGGGCGCTTGGTGGGCGATCGCATTGATGCGATCAACAATCTGTTTCGGATGCGCCACGGAGGAACTTCAGGACGGCATTTTGGCGGACGATTGGCGCTCGACGCCAGCTACGTCTACCTCACCATCGGTGACCGTGGCGAGCCGGAAAGAGCACAAGACCTCATGGATCACGCTGGCAGCATCATCCGCCTCAATCATGATGGTTCCGTTCCCACAGACAACCCATTTATTGGGCGCCAGGCGCTTCCAGAGCTTTACAGCATCGGACACCGAAACCCGCAAGGGGCTGCATTTCATCCCGAGACGGGGGAGCTATGGACTCATGAACACGGCCCCCAAGGTGGCGATGAAATCAACCGCATATCGGCGGGTCTGAATTATGGCTGGCCGATAATAACTTACGGCCGTAATTACGGACTCGGCACACCGATTGGTGAGGGTACGGAAAAAGAGGGACTCGAGCAGCCTCTCCTGTATTGGGACCCCTCCATTGCACCCTCCGGCATGGCATTTTACCGAGGAAATGCACTTCCACAGTGGCGCAACCACTGGTTTGTCGGGGCCCTAAAAGCGCAAACGCTGGTCAAGCTAAGCCAAACCAGCAACGGCATCCGCCAGAATGAGCGGTTGTTTCGAGGTGAATTTGGACGTATCCGCGATGTACGCGAAGGGCCTGATGGCGCACTCTATCTGCTGACCGATTCAGCCCGTGGGCAACTGATTCGCCTTAGCGCCGACTGAATCAGAAATCCCGATCTTGAGACAGAACAGGGATCTGTGAACGGGCCCGCTCCACTGCAGCCAACTCCAGATCCACAGTTAACACACCAGGCGCCGCATCAAGTTGCCCAAGACAGGCACCCCATGGGTCATAGACCACACTGTGGCCAAACGTCTCTCGCCCCTCTTCTGTTATGCCGCATTGTGCTGCGGCAGCGACGAAGAGCCCATTTTCGATCGCCCGTGCCCGCAACAACGTGTGCCAATGCGCCTCACCTGTGGTCTTGGTGAAAGCAGCTGGAACCAACACCAAACCCGCACCCTGACTTGCATAGTGACGAAACAATTTGGGGAAGCGCAGATCAAAGCAGATGCTCAATCCAACTGGAACCTGTGCAATCTCCACCATCGCAGGCGACTTACCAGCGCAAAACAACGCGCTCTCACGATAGGACTCGCCTGAGGCAAGCTGGACGTCAAAGAGGTGAATCTTGTCGTAGCTCTGGATCAACTGCCCATGCGGATCAAACACCAGACAGCGGTTCCTGATCATGTCCTCAATCCGCAAAGTAAGAGAGCCCACAACCAGCCACACCGCGTGCTGCTTCGCAAACTGAGCCAAACGCGCGACAGGGGCCGAATCGATGCTCAAAGCCGCCTCGCGCGAGGCCGACTGGCGGGTAGACAAGAATAAGGCGCACTCAGGCAATACGATCACCTGAGCGCCTGCGGCGACGGCTTCACGCATCAGCGGAAAGACCCGCGACTCAGAAACGCTGACCGACGGCTCGGCGGTGTATTGCACTAAACTCAATCGCATGCGGAGACTCCTTTCCCCACAGCATAACAAGACTTGACGCCTGATACCGCCGCTCAGTAACGCTCAGGCACGTACAACTCACGCGGCAATCGACTGCGCTCATAATCTGAGTGAAATACCCGGTGTGGTAACTCGACTGTTTCCTTCGGAATCTCGTGATAAGGCACCAGATCCAAAAAGTGCGCGATGCAATTCAGTCGCGCTCGGCGCTTGTCGTTGGCTTCCACCACATACCAGGGAGCCTCAGGAATGTTAGTGGCCTGAAACATCTCCTCCTTGGCCTTGGTGTAGTCCTCCCACCGCACCCGCGACTGCAGATCCATCGGTGATAGTTTCCATTGCTTCATGGGATCATGAATCCGCATCAAAAAGCGCAATTGCTGCTCCTCGTCGGTAATAGAGAACCAGTACTTCACCAAGCGGATGCCAGAACGGTTGAGCATGCGCTCGAACTCCGGTGCATCCTGCATGAACTGATCGACCTGTTCTTCGCTGGCAAAACCCATCACCCGCTCGACACCGGCACGGTTGTACCACGACCGGTCAAACAACACGATTTCACCTGCCGATGGCAAATGGTTGACATAGCGTTGGAAGTACCACTGTGTGCGCTCTTGCTCGGAAGGCTTTGACAAGGCCACCACCCGACAGATGCGTGGATTGAGGCGTTGCATAATGCGCTTGATCACTCCGCCTTTGCCGGCCGAATCACGGCCTTCAAACACCACGCACACCCGTTCGCCCGTGGCTTCAACCCAGTCTTGCAACTTGATCAGCTCAAATTGCAAACGCAACAATTCCTTGAAATACACTCTGCGCTCCATTTGCGGTGGACGCGCGCTCTTGTAGACCTCCCTGACCTTTTGCGAGATCAACATATCGTCCTCGAACTCCGTCTCATAGAGCTCGTCAAACAGATCCTCAAGCTCTAATCGCCTTTCCAAGTCTGTCCATTCTGTTGATTCAGTCACCATGCGCTCCTCAGCTGATGGCACACTGCACCACACTCATGTGACGACTCTGTGACAATTCTCAGGGCGTGCGTAACCCGAGCACTGCAACGACCACACCACGCTCGGTGTTGCGCATAGTGACCTCTGCGTGCATGGACTCAGCAATCACCCGGACCACATACAGCCCAAGGCCCAAATGCAACCCGGTGGAATCGTTACGGGTGCCTGTAAACATCTGGAATGCTTCCGAGGTGGCAGAGTCTGGCGCCGGTGGCCCTTCGTTATCCACCATCACATCAACATGGGTGATGTGGTTTCGGATCACGACTCGGATACGTCCCGCGATTGGGGTGTAATCGCGCGCGTTGTCGAGAAGCTTGTCGAGTAACTGCTCAAAGCGCAGGTCATTCCCCAGAATCAAAACCTGCGCATCCGGCGCATCGAGAACAAACTGTCGATCTGGCACTGACAACTGCATGGCGTCAAGCGCATTCTGCGCCAGTGCAACTACATTGAACGGACGTTGCTCCTCGTCACGTAACGCCTCCTCGAGACTGGCAGCCTCCGTCACTTTAGCAAGTGTCGATTCCAGCTTTTGAATCCCACGCTCCGCAGTTGCTCGCAGCCTGGCCTGTTGCGCAGGATCCTGCTCATCACTTAATAGCTCAAGTGAAGTCTGAATCGCACTCATTGGGTTACTGAGCTCATGGCGCAGGGTTCTGGGGATCCGCTCCAAGAACAGGGTGTAACGCTGCAAATCAGACAAAACCTGCCCAATGTCACGCGACAACTCACCGACCTCATCACTGGCATCGGTATCCGACAGAGTTGGCGCTTGCGACAATCGACCGCGACTGTCCAGATACGATCGAAGCTCGCGCCGCAATCGCGTGATGCGCTCAGCCAACCTTCCAGCAAATACGGACAGCCCAATGACCAACACAAGCAGCACTCCAAGCGTTTGCCAGCCAAGGCTCACCAGAGCCTGTTGGGCACCACCAATGACGACACTCTGAGGAGCGCGCACGAGAACTCTGTAGCGCACACCCTGTTCACTCACAATTGGTACCTCAACCGTCAGCATCTCAGCCGCCATACTCAGTGACCCGCCCAAGGCATCGAGACGCGCCAACGGCGGCATCCCCTCTGGTGGCGGCGTTTGCGCCACAATGCGATCGGTTGGGTCCAATACCATCAGTTGTCGAGTCTCACCGGCGAGACGCCGTGCCAGCTGCTGTAAGCCCGCGGGATAAGTGTTGGCGGTCAATCGATACGCAGTTTGCTGTGGCGCGCTCAAATTGTGATCGATGACTGTCAATTCGACCGCTCCGTGTTCAAAAAACTGCAGCGGCATTTGCCATTCCAGTCGATAGCCACCGGCAAGCTCCCACCAAAATCCACGTACCATCAGGCGCGACAGCATCGGCGCTTTGCCCTGCAATAACGGAACTTCGATGCGGCCAGACGCTTCGGTTAACAGCCTGATTTGATCTGCATGCGGCGGGTTGACTTGGCGTAATTCGAGCGCATCAAAAGCGGCTTGTGCCTCACGCACAAACTGCGGCTCTGAATAAAAGCGGGTACGGTCTCGGACTTCGGCAACCACATACATCACATCGGCAAACTGGCCCAGACGCAGCGTCAACAAATCGTCTGAGAGTGCGGGAACGGATGAAGGCCAGTCATCGACAAACCCATCAATTACCGGTGCTTGCCCCAAAGCCTCCACCGGTAAATGGAGACCCTTTTGCATGGTCGGCGGGGGCAAACTGTCCAGTTCAACTCGCAGCGTCTCCGCCAAGACCCGCAGCGCTTCGGTTTGCGCTTGTGCAGCAAACACTTGCAGCTTGTTGATGGTTTGGTATCCAAGCCATGGCAACACTGCCAAGACTGGAACAAANACAAACAGTTTGACCCTGAGGCTCAATCTCATCCAGGCGGCGACTCCCAACGGTAGCCCGTACCATAGACATTGATCAGGGCATCAAACTGACTGTCGATGGCCTTAAGTTTGCGCCGGATATGCTTGATGTGAGTACTAAGCGTGTTATTGGTAACCACTGTTTGCCGGGTCCGCTCGGCCAACTGATCGTAGGTTAGTATCGCACCTTGGGCGCGCAACAATGCTTCCAGAATAGCCAATTCCGTGACCGTTAAGCTGACGTGCTCGCCGTGATAGGACACCAAGGCGCGGTCAGGATCAACAATCAACGAGCCGTCCTGCAACACAGGCCCCATAGCGCCTCGACTGCGGTTGGCGCGCTTTAAAACCGCAGCCACCTTCTCCACGAGCAGAGCAGTGGAAATAGGCTTTGTAAGGTAATCCCAGGCGCCGAGTCGTAAACCAAAAATCTGATCGATTTCATCGGTGCGGCTGGTGAGAAAAATTACCGGCAACCCCGGATAGCGATCCAATAACCAACGGCAAATGGCAAAACCCGCGTCGGGGTCTTGGCCGAGATGGATGTCTAACAGGACTAAACTGGGTTGACCACTCAACCCGTGCTGGATTTCGTCGGTGGTCTCATAGCCAGAAACCGTAAAGCCTTTTTTACTGAGCGCGTAGGAATAATTCGCCAATTGGTCGACATCGTCTTCAACAACTACGATATGTGAGTGCATCGCGCCTCCGGTCCATTCAAAGGTCAATTGTTCGCGCTCGCGTCGCGTCACCATACATTGTTTTGCCCGAAATAGGCGGTTTGGAGTGCCCTCAACCCAGGGCCCATGGGGTTGTACGTGCGTCATCGGTCTGTCTCCACATTGAAGATCGCGCTTGGCATGAAAACAAAGGGGCTTGCGCCCCTCGCCATGTCACCGGCTCGAATACAGTCGGCCGTTCTCGGACTGACCGCGAAAACCGAGCTTTACATCCACGCGGCGATCCAGTGCATAAAAACCGCATGCACCATCTGGAAGTGCCTCGCGCTCCCCTTTGCCTTGGCTGCTGACTATGGACTCGTCGGTGCCCGCGCGTACCAACACCTCCCCCACAGAGCGCGCTCTGGCTTCACTTAAGACCTGGTTGTATTGTGCTTCACCCCTCGGATCAGCGTGACCAACCAATTCCACTGTCATTCCCTCGATCTGTTGTGACGCAGAAGCTACAGCCTCCAGCGCCTCACGATAACGTCCCGCGGTCATCGCCGAATCTGTCTCGAAATGTAATGAAACCGACAATTGACCAAGCAGGGTTCGAAATGCAGCCAACTCCGCTTCCGCCTTAGCCTGTTCTGCATTGACCGAGGCCAAGGCCTGACGGGCCTGAGTGATGTCTTGGTGCAAACTGGATAATTCCCTATTTTTTCGGGCAATCACGCGGTCATTGACCACATCATGACCGATCAATGTACCCAGAGTTCCGCCAACCACGACGCCAACGGGGCCGGCAATGGCAGCGCCGAGCGCGGCACCGGAGCCAAAACCAATGTGTTCAGGCATTTTCGATTCAGTCTCCGCCAACGCGGGTGTTGCAAGGGCGAGCGCCATGGCGCTCAGAGCTAAAATTTTCATCAGACATCCTCCTCTGTTTGGATGTCGCCATTAGAGGCCAATCGCAGCGCGCAAGATGGGAGGACCATCCGACAGATGGTGGAGAACGAATGGATTCGACTGTGGACAGAAGCCGCGCATCATCTTAGCCTCAGACTACATGGAGCCACGAGGCAAGGAGAGAATATGAAACAAATCGCACTGGTTTTCGCCGCATTGCTCGCCAGCAATGCAACATGGGCTGAAAGCCACGGCCGTCCGGTCGGAATCAGCAGCAGCATGGCGAACTTTGAAGTACAACACCGCGGTCAACCTGTAGTGATTGAACGCAATCAGGACAACAGCCATGTCATCAGCCAAGATTTTGCATTGACCTCACGCCCCTGCCCGCCGTTTTGCATCCAACCCATGCACATTGCGCCAGGAGTGGACACCATCGGTGAACTTGAGCTGATTGCAATGATGGAACAACGTGATTTCGGTGAGCTGGATGCCCTACTGATCGACTCGCGAACTCCAGATTGGGCTGCAAAAGGCATGATCCCCAGTGCTGTGAACATTCCATGGACCACACTGTCACTGAGTAAGTCAGACAACTTTACGATCGCCGACATCCTCGAGACGCAGTTCGGTGCCATCGCTCTCGATGGCTTATGGGATTTCTCTAACGCCAAAACTGTTGCTGTATTGCAACGGACCCTGGTGTGGTCAGTCACCCACAAACATCCGCACCCTCCTGACCCTTGGCTATCCCGCGCACAAGATCAAGTGGTACCGCGGCGGCATGCAGGCTTGGGAGAGCCTCGGACTGACAACCGTCAAGCCGTAAAGGAAACAGATCAGACGGTCTGCTCGCCTAGAACAGCAGATCGTCCTCAATCGCCGCCAAACCGTCGGCCGCACAGATCTCATCCAAATCGCCACCGGGGGCGCCAGAAATGCCGATGCCCCCAATCAAACTGCCGGAAGCTTCGATCGGTAGGCCACCGCCCACCATCAAGGCTTTCGAGGTGTGCCGTATACCCATCATGTTGGTCTCAGGCGCCGTGGCTTCTTCCATCGCTGAGGTAGGGATACGAAACGATAAGGCAGTCCAAGCTTTGCGTTCGGCCACTTCCACCGTGTGTGGCGTGGCAAACCGATCACGCACAAACGCCTGCAGCAAGCCACCGCGATCGACCACTGCGACCGCCACCTGATAGCCAGAATCATTGCATGATTTGCGCGCGGCTTCGGCCAACTTCAAAGCCGTTTCTGGCGTCAATGAGGTCAATTGGAAGGTAGCGTCCGCTGCGACTGATACCTGACTGCAGACGAGAACAAGGCCAACGGCCAAAGCATGGGGCATTCGCATCATCAATCCTTTTTCGTTTAATCCCTATTGGGCACCATACATCGCGCGATCGGCAGTCACAATGGCGTCTGGTAATGCATCGAGGCCATCATAAGATGCGACCCCAATACGCGCCTGCAATCCCGTACAGTGGCCGGCCAACACTGCTGAAAAATCGCCCAAGCGCCTTGTCAATTGCGCTTGGTTTGCATCAGGGCAAAGCACCACAAATTCATCTCCGCCCCAACGAAACAAGGCATCAGTTGCGCGGAAAAACAATCGCAACGCATTGGCAAAGCACACCAGCCGCTCATCACCAGCCGCATGGCCAAACTGATCGTTGATGGCTTTAAAGCCAATCAAATCAAAACAGATCACAACGCCATGAGATGCAGCTTGCTGCCGCGCAATCTCCGGCAGCGCATCTCGTCGATGCAGCCCGGTCAATGCGTCGGTCATCCACAACCGCGCCATTTGCTCGCGCTGGCGCGCGCACTCAAGCGCCAACCGCAGCAAACGCGCCACGATCTGAGTGGCTTCTACCATCTCCGAGTCACATGGGCTCAGTTGCACGGTGATCTGTGCCGAAATCACCACGCTGGTGTCTGCTGGCGCCATATGCTGTTTGACAACCTGCGCGACACAAAGCGCTTTTATGGCATCATATGGATTCGAGTTATGTGAAGGATGTGCCAGCGCCATGATTGCGTTTGCAACATCTCGAGAGGAAATCGAAGGCGCGAACAACGGTTCGAGCGCATCCATCCAATGCGGATNAGAATAGGTCGTCATTACGGGACGTATCAAAGCACATGAAAGATCTTCTCTCAAAATTCTCTGAGCCCAAGAAGCCGGTCAAATCGGAAAACATCGTGCGCGCACAAGCCCGCAAGATCGCAGAAGAAGGCTGGATTTTTCTCGAAGATAAGCCCGCCCTAATTGGCAAAATGGTCCGTGCTGCACGATCAAAAACCATGGTCACTTTACGAATCAATGACTCCAAAATGGAGTATTCAAGCATNGTGGTGGATGTGGATCGACANAGNGGCNCATACAAACTCGACCAGCTAATGGATGACAAAGCCCACAGCCAAATCGAACCCGGCTCGACCCTCAAAATGTATGGCTACGTCGACGGCGTCAAATCACATTGGGATGGGTCCGTTTTGCGCATCGAGCAGGGTGAAGAAATGGTCTCAAAATCAGGGCACGTACTGAAAAGCGTGGTCTACGTCGTGCACTGCCCNTTTGAGATGTATTTCATCCAGCGCCGTAACGCCTTCCGTTTGGCGCCAGGGATGCATCGTACGATCAATATGCAATTTGAAAGCTTTGGTGAAATGATCGACGTCGAGGTCCGTGACATCTCCATCGAAGGCGTCGGATTGTGGCTGTTCCGTGATCCTGATAACTACGGCATTGCGGCCAAACAGAAAGTGCCAGCGATCCTAGTATGGGACAGCTTCCGAGCTGAGGTGGATTTTACCTGCCTTTGGGTCAACGAAACTAAAGAGGGGCTCGGATGGCGCGTAGGTGGCCTCTACACCCTGAAAGAAGAAAACAGAATGCGTGACATCGAACGCCTGATACGAGGCGGTGAACTCGAGATGCTTCGCGAAGAACGCGGTTAACCCTTAAAGCTCTATCAGCTCCACACTCGCGCCTACGCTCTCAAATAGCCGTGACAGCATGCGTGCTTCACGATGCTCGTGCACTTGCTCTAACTCGTAAGGTAACTGCTCGACTTGTTTGAGCGCTTCTGTCAGGGATATCCCTACTTCCTCGTGTATCACACGCGCAAGTGTGAGCTTATTCGACGCCTGAGTAATGCGCATGCGGTATGCCCTGGGATCACTTTCCTCCGGGGCAACAGCCGCCATTCGCGCAGCATGTGCCAACTCTTCACGGCGTCTCACCTCTTTAATCACCCGATCGAAGTATTCCACCATCTGCATATGATCCGCACGATCCTCGGAGATGGCATCAATCTTCAGCCGATGCCCATCCTCCCCTACCGCCATTCCGTGCAGCTTGTGATCAACAAACGACAGCAACGACAACTCCAGCGCATTCCGCTTGAACTCGACGACAGACACATCACCACGATAGTGTTTCGATTGCGCAAGCAAACGATCCCAAACCTGGTCATAGGCCACGTCACCACTGACGGTGACTAGCAAAGACATGACGTAATCATCGCGGATTGCCACATTTTCGAACCAGTCTTCCATTACTTTTTTACGAAAAGCAGATCGCGTTTGCTGATACTCAAGAACTCGCCAAACGGATCCTTTCCCTTCCAGCAACCACCCTGTGAGAGGTACCGAAGTGTGCAGAATCTGAAACGTACATTTTGGCGAGATGTTGGGTCGTGTGATGTCTGCGCATTTTGCAAAGTAATCCCGAATGATCTGCGCCTCAGTAGACCAGTTCCATTTCGACCAACCATGCTCAGTCGACAACTCTTTTTTTATCTCGCTCGAAGCGATCTCAAAACCAATCAAAAACATCCGCAATTCTTCCCAACGCGCAGGCCCTGCCTAACGTCCTACCATCATTACAAGGCTAACCGACGAATTCAAAGAAAAACACCAACGATTGACGAGAAACGAGGCAGCCACTACCATCACGACCCTCAAGTAATGCCGCGGGTATCGTATAAAGGCTATTACCCCAGCCTTCCAAGCTGGAGATGAGGGTTCGATTCCCTCTACCCGCTCCA
>JGI26088J50261_1002111_pt1 | contig 10231 bp, 10 predicted proteins | sample SaaInl1SG_22_DNA_FD_50261 | JGI IMG/M metagenome (IMG submission 50261)
GCGTGTCGGGGTATTCAGTCGTTTAGTGGCTTGAAACCCGCGCTCATTGGCTGGGATTTTTACGAAAACTTCGGGGCCAATAGCTGCTATTGATTCTGCACATTGATCCCAATGATCGCCAAATACCTGAAATTGGATGGAGGAAAACCCAAGCGCCATGGCTTGCGCGTAGAGGCTCCGATAGGTCTCCAGCGAGCAGCGTAACTGTGCACGCTGCAGTAGCAATGGATTTGTAGTGATGCCACAAAACAGGCCGCAGCCAGCGAGGGCCTGCCAGTGCGAGGTTTCGGCTGTATCTAAAAATAATTTCATGCCATCAGCATATCAGCTTCTACGAATCTGGCCGACGGCTGGCGGTAGATCATTGGGTTTCAGTGCAGACGAAGGTGCCCACAAATTCAATCCTTGATCCTTAGCCACACGGTCGATTTCGGCCAGTTCCGAGGCATCAAATGCGAGATTCTTCAGAGCACCGAGCGCCTCGAGTAACTGCGCTTCGTTGCGAATGCCGACCAATGCAGAGCTCACGGTATTTCGGTGCAAGACCCAACTAATCGCGAGTTGCACGATCGATTGTCCGCGCGATTGGGCAATCCGTTGAAGCTGGTGTAATGCAGTACGCGCGGATTCAGTGATTAATGACGGACTGAACGAGCCAGAGGCTGCGGCCCGTGCGTCCGATGGAATATCGTGCAGGTATTTCTCAGACAGCAGACCCTGTGCGAGCGGCGAAAACGCAATAGCACCAAGGCCCAGGTCATCGAGAGTGTCCAAGAGTCCTGAATGCTCAACCCAGCGATTGAAGAGTGAATAGCTCGGTTGGTGAATGACAAACGGCGTGCGTGTCTCCGAAAGCAACCGCGCTGCTTCGAGAGTCATCTCAGGGCCATAGGATGAAATCCCGACATACAGAGCCTTTCCTTGATTGACCGCACTCGCCAATGCGCCCATGGTTTCTTCGAGCGGCGTTTCTGGATCGACACGATGCGAATAGAAGATATCGACATAGTCGAGTTGCATCCGCTGTAAACTCTGATCGAGACTGGCAAGGAGATATTTGCGGCTTCCACCATTGCCATAGGGCCCAGGCCACATGTCATAACCCGCTTTGGTGGAAATGATCAGCTCGTCTCGATAGGGCCGCAAATCCTGTTGCATCACCGTACCAAATTGCATTTCAGCAGACCCATACGGAGGCCCGTAGTTGTTGGCCAGATCGAAGTGTGTGATGCCATGATCAAACGCAGTCCGACAGAGGCCTCGGACGGTATCCAGTGGCGTTTCATAGCCAAAGTTCTGCCACAGCCCGAGCGTAATTGCAGGCAACTTCAAGCCACTCCGCCCCAGATGACGAAACGGCATTTCGGTGTACGCGATGCAGCGGCATGATACGGGTACATGACATTCATAGTTGAGGCCTCTTCGTCAGTTGGTGTTGCAGTTGATCGGACCACTGCGCGATGCGGCGTGATGCACTGAGGTCCGCAGGCCGATCCTGATCGATCGCCTGGCAAAAATCTTCGATCATGTTTTGGTATTGGTTCCCCTGGAACTGAACGACTTCGGCAATTCCATTGGCATCCATGATCCAGATCTCAGAGTTATCACTTGGATTAAATGGTCGCGGTAGGACCCAACAGCCGTGATTGCTCTGGACAACCACCTGCTGAAATCGAGCACGTCGCATCGAAACGTTCATCAGGAGTTGGCAACACTCGGCAAATTGCACTTCGGCTGTGGTTGCCGCATCGATATTGGCTTCCATGTGTTGGAGTCCAATGACTTCGGTCAGTGTCCGCGCGCCAAGCCAGTCGGCAGCCCACAGAGCATAGCAGCCAATATCGAGGCGCGCGCCACCGCCTGTTTCAGGACGGTTTCGGATATTGTGAGGATCCCGATTGTCATAATGAAAGCTCACCGATAGCTCCCACCGAGCGCCCTCTCGGACCCGTTCTCGGATCCAATGCCACTGCGGATGATGTGCCACCATAAAGGCTTCTTGCAGATAGGTGTGGTGCTCTACGGCCGTGGCCTCTAGATCTGTGACTTCGGATGCGGTCAGACCGAGGGGCTTTTCGCATAGCACCGGAATCTCAAGAGACAGTGCAGCCTTGCTGTAGTGGTGATGCAGATGATTTGGCAAGCCGATATACAGTGCATCGATCAGCTCCCGATCGAGAACGTCTGCATAGTCGGTACACACGAGACCCTGGTAGCCGTCTGGTTTTGCACCACGGGCTGAGCCGATTACAGTGACCGCGTGGCCCGCGGCCTCGATCGCCGGGACAACCGCTTGCCGCGCAATTTTGCCGTACCCCAAGACTCCGAATCGCATCACTCCGCCCGAACAGCAAACCGTCTTAGAGAACGTGTCTCAAGTGCGCGAGCGAGACCTGATAGGCCGCCTTCGGAGTCCAATAAGATTTTCACCGGCACGCGCGATAAATAATTTTCAAATCGCCCCTTGGCCTGAAACCGTTGCATGAACAAATCACGACGGAATAGAGGTCCAAGTTTGGGGACGACGCCTCCAGCGATATAGACGCCTTGGGTGGAGCCGAGCGTTAGGCAGCCGTCGGATGCCACAATGCCGAAAAATCCTGCAAACAGTTCCAATGCTCTGGAAATTAATGGGTCTTGATCCACCGCGGCAATCATCGTGATCGGGGAATCTGCGATCGGCTGCTTTCGGTGCAAGGTGCACAGGGTTTGATACAGCAAAAAGAGTCCAGGGCCACTGATCACACGTTCTGCCGAGACATGCGAAAAGCTCGATTTGAGGATCCGTAGTACATCCCACTCGTCATCCGTTTGTGCAGCCAACGTGACGTGCCCACCTTCCGTGGACAGAGGTGTCCATTCCCCATCGGCATCAATGACCAGTCCACCCACGCCGAGCCCTGTACCAGGGCCTACGACAAAGATCGGTGCTTGTGTGTTGGCGATGCCAGCCTGCAGAGTTTCAAAACTCCCGGGACCGACCGAAACCACAGCCAATGATTGAGCTGTGAAATCATTGATCACAAGTGCTTCATGAAGGCCGAGCTCAGCTAACAGTTGTGTTTTGGAAAATACCCAGTGATTGTTGGTGAGCGCTATTCGGTCCTGCTCCACCGGACATGCGACCGCCGCCGCGAGTGTGGTGCTCTGGACCTGTTGGCTTTCCGTATAGTGGCGATAGGCCTGTTCCAAACCGTCGAACTCAGCACACTTCAGCACCGCGACTTTCGAAATGTGACCGCTTGAATCCACGGCGCCAAAGCGCGCATGGGTGCCGCCAATATCGGCTACAACGGCATGGTCGCTCACGAACGGATACGCTCCCCTGAAGACGGATCGAATAAGACTGCTTTACTGAAGTCTACTTGAACTGGTGTGCCTGCTCCCGCAGCCAACCCGGCGTCTGGTGAGAGACGGGCTTGCACTTCAACCTGGTTCCATTGACCAATAGCGATCGTATCAGCTCCCATAGGTTCCGTGACGTCAAAATCCATCTCCATCGAGACAATCCATTCACCGGTCCGCTCAGGTTTGGGTTCTGTCAGCATCTCTGGACGTAGCCCAAGAGTGACTTCCGTGATGCCGCGCTCACGGAGTGCTTCGTGCTGTGGGATCTTCACCTTAATTTCTTGGCCCGAGTGCGCGATCGACAAGAGCCCCTCGGCCGACACAGCGCAGGGAATGAAGTTCATCGCCGGACTGCCCATAAATCCTGCGACAAATAGATTCGCTGGGTCGTCGTAGATTTCCTTCGGAGTGCCCAGTTGTTGAACGCGTCCGTCTTTCATGACGGCAATGCGATCCGCCAGCGTCATGGCTTCAATCTGATCATGCGTTACGTACACGATGGTGGTGCCCAGGCGTTTGTGCAGTTTTTTGATTTCGGTGCGCATCTCAACGCGAAGCTTTGCATCCAAATTCGAGAGTGGCTCATCAAACAAATACACGCGCGGTGATCGCGCGAGAGCACGTCCCATCGCGACGCGCTGACGTTGCCCACCAGAAAGTTGGCTGGGTTTGCGATCNAAGAGGTGATCGATTTGCAGGAGTGTCGCNACATCGCGCACGATCGCTTCNCGTTCAGCCTTCGGCATCCCNCGCATTTCCAAGCCGAAGGAAATATTTCGTGCAACGTTCATGGTTGGGTAGAGCGCGTAAGACTGAAAGACCATGGCGATGTCGCGATCTTTCGGGCTCAGGTGGGTGACGTCTTCGCCAGCCAGATACAACGCACCACTGGTGACGTCTTCAAGTCCAGCAATGGCGTTCATCAAGGTGGATTTGCCACATCCAGATGGACCGACCAAGATCAAGAACTCGCCATCGGCGATATCGATGTTAATGCCCTTCAAAACCTCGGTTGAACCAAAGGTTTTGGTGATATTTTCAATCGTGAGTGAACCCATGACGTTATCCCTTTACCGCGCCAGCAGTCAGCCCGCGCACAAAATATTTCCCAGCCAACACGTAAACGACCAAGGTCGGAAGCGCGGCAATCAAAGCGGCAGCCATATCAACGTTGTACTCCTTGCCACCCACTGAGGTATTGACCAAATTATTCAGTGCCACTGTGATGGGCTGAGTGCCCGGTCCTGAGTACACAACGCCAAAGAGGAAGTCATTCCAGATCTGTGTGAACTGCCAGATCACGGTGACTGTAAAAATAGGTACGGAAATTGGCAGAAAGATATGCCGAAAGATCTGCAAAAAACTCGCCCCGTCGAGCTGTGCTGCTTTGACCAACTCGGTCGGAACCGACACATAGAAATTACGGAAAAATAACGTTGTGAATGCGATGCCATAGATCACATGCACCAACACCAATCCGGTGACTGTGTTCGCGAGACCGAGGGTCGCGAGCAGTCGCGCCATCGGCAGCAAGATGACTTGGAATGGAATGAAACAGCCAAAGAGCAGTGCACCAAAGAGGAGCTCACTACCACGGAATCGCCACTTGGCTAGAACGTACCCGTTAAGGGCTCCGATCAGCGTCGAGATCAAAACGGCTGGCACAACGATGCGAATGCTGTTGAAGAAAAAAGGTGCCAGGCCCTCACATTCACTCCCTGTGCATGCGTTTCCCCAGGCTTTTATCCAAGCATACAGGGTCGGTGAATCGGGAAGCGCCAATAGGTTGCCTTGACGAATCTCTTCGATATCTTTTAGTGAGGTCGTCACCATCACATACAGTGGCATGAGATACACGAGCGCAAAGGCAATCAACAAGGCATAGATCGCAATGCGACCCAGCGATGGGAATCGATCAGTCACGTTGAGATCCTCGCAGTTCGGAGTACAGATAGGGCACGAGGATGGCTAATACGCCAAACAACATGATCATCGCGCTGGCCGCGCCGATACCCATTTGCGCGCGGTTAAATGCAAAGGTGTACATAAAATTGGCTGGTAAGTCCGACGCATAGCCTGGTCCACCGCCGGTCAACGCCTGCACCAAATCAAAACTTTTAATCGCAATGTGCGACAAGATCACAACCGCGCCAAAAAACACCGGGCGTAAAATCGGTAGGATCACATGCCAATAGGTTTGCCATGGCTTTGCACCATCGATCTGAGCTGCCTTAATAAGATTTTCATCAACGCCACGCAGTCCAGCTAAGAACATCGCCATCACAAAGCCACTTGATTGCCACACTGCAGCGATCACAATCGTGTAGATCGCCATTTCCTGGTCAACCAACCAGCGGAATTCAAAGTCAGTGAAGCCTAAATCGCGTACCAACTTTTCGATGCCAAGACCTGGGTTCAAAATCCATTTCCAAGCCGTTCCGGTGACGACAAAGGACACAGCCATTGGGTAGAGGTAGATGGTGCGGATCGCACCTTCGACGCGAATTTTTTGATCGAGAAAAATAGCTAACAACAATCCGATCAGTAAGGAAATCAAAATAAACAGGACGCCAAATACGACGAGGTTTGACAGCGCCACGTCCCATCGGGGATTAGCGAACAGCTTGTCGTATTGCACCAGTCCAACAAATTCCCACTGCGGTAACATCCGGCTCTTGGTGAGCGAGAGTGCGCCAGTCCAGAGAATGAAGCCGTACATACAGACGATCATGGCGAGCGTTGTTGGAGCCAAGATCAGCTTTGGCAACCACACTTCCAACCGATCGGCGAGGCTAGGCTGTTGAGACGCATATTTTCGCATGAGTGAGACCCATTGAAACGGGTAGGGCTCGCAAGCGAGCCCTACTAAAGGGATTACATGGCGGCTTGAACAGCGGCTACGAGTTGCGCCTTTCCGTCAGCTGCGGATGTTGACGAGTTGAAGTAGTTGGTCGCGACGTCATAGATCGCACCTGAAACTGCTTCAGAGACCGCCATGCCATGCGCAAAGCTGGGCACCAAACCACCGGTCTGTGAGCTTGCGACGAAGGCATTCATTGAGTCGTGTGCGCAGGTATCAAACTCATCACGTGCCATGCCGAGACGTGCTGGGATCGAGCCCTTGTTCAGGTTGAACACTTTCTGGAAGTCGCTGCCCAAGATCTCCTGAGCCATCGCTTTCTGTGCTTTCTGCGCGCCAGTGTCGGATTGCTTGAAGAATGCAAACGAATCGACGTTGAACGTGAACGCATTTGATGTGCCAGGAGACGCTACGCAGACGTAGTCGGTTCCCGCACGCTTCCCTGCAACGGCGAACTCACCCTTGGCCCAATCACCCATGATTTGCATGGCGGCTTCGCCATTTATCACCATGGAGGTGGCGACGTTCCAATCACGTCCTGGTGAGTTGGTGTCGATGAACTGGCGGAGTTCCCCGAATACGCGGAATACGTCTTCGGTGGTCTTGCTGTTCAGTGCATCCATATCGAGCTCAACGAAAGCTTTTTGGTAGTACTCAGGACCACCGACACCGAGAACTACAGCCTCGAAAACAGTCGCGTCCTGCCATGCTTGACCGCCATGCGCCAGTGCGATGTAGCCGGCGTCCTTCACTTTTTTGGCCTGAACCATGAAATCAGCCCAAGTGGTTGGGATGGTTGCGCCTGCTTTGCGGAATACCTCTGGGTTCGCCCACAGCCAGTTCACACGGTGCACGTTCACGGGAGCGGCAACATATTTTCCGTCATGCTTCATCACATCCGAGACAACCGTTGGGAGCAGTGCATCCCATTTGTTGGCCTTTGCAACGTCATCGACTGATGCAAGGAATCCGAGCTCACCCCACTCTTGGATTGAGGGTCCTTTTATTTGCGCTGCAGTTGGTGGATTACCAGAGACCGCGCGTGACTTCAGTACAGTCATGGCGTTTTCACCGCCGCCACCAGCGACAGCAAAGTCTTTCCAAGCCACACCTTGGCCTTCAAGACGTTTTTTCAAATAAGCAACACTCTTGGCTTCACCGCCGCTGGTCCACCAGTGCAGTACTTCAACTTCGGCAGCTTGCGTTGCTGGCGTGAGTGCGAATGATGCTGCAGCCACACAGGCTGCGATAGATCGTTTCAACATGTGGTTTATCCCTCTTATAGTTGGTCGATTATCGACCCAGTGAAGATAGCCTGCTGAATGTGTCTAGTTTTTCAATTTGTGACAATGTGTGACACGGGTAAAGAGACAATCACGCAAAGACCGCCGCCGTTACGGTCTTTAAGCTCGACGGTGCCGCCGTGTAATTGTGCAATGGTCCGCACGATGCCGAGGCCTAAGCCAACATGGACTGAGCTTGGTTGATGTCCCGATCTGAAGTAGGGCTCGAAGACTTGGGCTTTCAATTCATCGACAATACCCGGGCCGCGGTCCATGACTTGAATCACCACTGACTCTGCCGCTCGATCGACGTTACCTTCTACCTCAACTGAGCGTCCGTAATGCAGCGCATTATCGATGAGATTGGAAAACAAACGTTCTAGACTCAACGGTCGCCCTTCAATCTCGAATAACTCAGGTACACGCAGGGCGTAAGGGAGTTTCGCGATCTCTGCAGCCTCTAGGCATCGAGCGAGCAATGCGCGCAAATCGACCGTCTGGGTGTTTTCATGAATGGCGCATCTTTAACCATCTGCAGCGACGCTTTGACCATGGTTTCTAAATCGTCCAAGTCACTGGCGATTTTCTGCTTCACAGCCGTCTCAGGCAGCATTTCAACGCGCAGTTTTGCACGCGTCAGTGGCGTTTTCAGATCATGGGAAATGGAGGCAAAGAGACGCTCTCGATCCGCAATGAACTTTTGAATCCGTTGGCCCATCACGTTGAACGCATGGATTGTTGCCTGCATTTCGGATGAGCCTTGAGTGGGCAGGTATTGGTAGGCGCTGCCACGACCGAGTTGATCGGCATAAGTGGAGAGCAGCCGAAGGGGCCTCACCACAGATCGAACGAGCAGTGTTGTAAGTGCCAAAATCGTTAATGAGATCAACGCAGTTGTAAATAATCTCTCGCCATCAAACCATTGAAAACCGTAGAGAGATTCGCCGTTTGGAAACTGAGTCGCGAGATACATCCATTCGCCCGAGTCGAGCTGCATTTGCACGACAATGACCGGGCTGTTATCGCCTGGGTCAAGCAGTGCAAAACGCTGCCACTTAGGAGGCAAGCTGACCATGCTGTTGTTACCCGAAAGGATTCGCAAATTGTCGAATTCGACGAAAGCAATTTGCAGAACCTCCGCGGCACCGAATTGCGAGGTGATGGCGTCACGAATTAGTCCTCTCACGCGATCAATGGTGGGCGTTTCTTTGACCATTGTGAGCGGGATCTGTTGTGTGTTGACCGAAACGAAGAAGCGTGTGCCGCCCATGTCGCGCAATTGATCCAAGACGACGTGGCGGTATTCCGTGGGGAGTTTAGAGAAAAACTGAATGGTCTGACCGATGCGCGCGCCCATGTTTAAGGCGACCTCCGATACGCGGAGTCGCTCCTCATCCCGAAGTTGTTGGCCCCATAACCAAACACCCAAGCCTTGTGCGAGCAGGATGCCGATAAACAGAATTACTGTCATACGGGCTACGATTGAGCGTGGCAGCAACGTATCAAATAGGGTTTGCAATCGCGTCATCTTGAGAACACGTATCCACGACTGCGAATCGAACGAATCCAGTCGAGACCCGACGTGTCTTTGCACTTGCGCCGTAGTCTGCTAACCAAGGTATCGATCGAGCGATCGAAGGGGGATGCCGAGTGACCTTTCAGATGTCGCGAGATTTCGTCTCGCGTCAGGACCTCACCGCGCCGAGCATCGAATAAACACAACAAATCAAATTCAGCTCCTGTCAGATCAATGCGTTGTTGATCCCAGAATACGGTGCGCTCATCCGCCAGAATTCGAAACCGCTCGGATTCGTTGGTTGGCGCCGCATGCACGCGGCGCAGCGAAGCCTTGATACGAGCAAGCAATTCTCGCGGATTAAATGGCTTACCCATGTAGTCATCCGCGCCGAGTTCGAGTCCTAAAATGCGATCGACATCATCGCTGGCCGCGGTCAGCATAATGATGGGCAAGGTGCTTTTCTGACGCACTTCCCGGCAGACCGAGAAGCCATCCATGCCAGGCAAACCGACGTCCAAAATAAGTAGCTCAAATTTGGCAGAGTCCTCGCCTAGAAATGACTCGCCGTTGGGGAAAACGCGACCAGTGAAGCCGTTTTGCGCGAGGTAGTCCGCAATCAGGGAGCCGAGCTCGAGGTCGTCATCCACAATGGCAATGATCTGGTCGCTTGATGCGGACATGTGGCCTCCTGAGGAGTGGTCGCTACGTTGGTTCTGAGTCGCTGGTACGACTTACCCTGTCTATGTTACCTCTGATTCTGTTGTGTGCGAGTGCACGCTTTAGCCTTGCCCACCGGCAAGTCCCGAATCGCATCTTCAACCAACTCCCGAAAACAGATGCGGCGTCATGTTTTATCCTGTCTTATGAAGCTATTTGTATTTAAATTTGAGATCAGTAACCCCTGCTTCGAATTGGAGCACGCGTTTCTGGACCCTGATGTGGTGTGTGAGGATTTGGGCATTGAGAATGTTCCATGGCCAGCTCATGTCCCAAGCGGGCTTGATGGTGGGCCTAAAGCCGAATTCCGTGACATATTGGACGTGTGCAGGAGATGGAGTGATCAATCGTATCTAGTGAATATCGCTTGTCCACGTTTATGGGGAAGAGCCGGATTTAGTCGAAATGGTGGCTATGGGTGGACTTGAACCACCGACCCCAGCATTATGAGTGCTGTGCTCTAACCAGCTGAGCTACATAGCCATGTGTGAAGAGGCGCGAAAG
>JGI26088J50261_1002116_pt1 | contig 10212 bp, 8 predicted proteins | sample SaaInl1SG_22_DNA_FD_50261 | JGI IMG/M metagenome (IMG submission 50261)
AACTGTTGTATTCAAACTAATTTGATTTTTATTTTTACTGATATGGAAGTAATCCAATCCAAATTTCTGCTGGTTTAAAGACTCAAAATCTTGTAAGTTATTTACTTTGTTTTTAAAGTGGTAAAAGGCAGAAAAACGATGATTATTATGATATGAAAAAGAGATTTTTGGTTGAATTTCTTTTGCGATAATTTCATAATTTCTACTATTGAAATTTTCTGTTGTTAAATTGTTTTCAGATTGCTTTACCATCAAATCAAGCAGCCAGAAATCGGCAAATTTGTGGTTAAAATCTACTTGTGTTTGCTGGATGGTATTTTCTTGGGATCCTATAAAATATTGTTGCAAGTTCTTCGAATTTCCAACCGTAAAAGTGGTGCTGTATTTTTGTAGGTTTCTATTAAAATAAAGTTGATTTCTAAAATTATAATTCAGTCCAATTAGTTTGTTTTCGTCAAAATCAAAAGGATTGAAATTAAAAGAACTCCCAATGCGTTCTTGTTCGTTGTCTGTTGCTAAAAAAGTTTGATTACTCCAATGAGAAAGCCACTTTTTAAAACCGTTTTTGTCTTTCCATTTTGAAAAATTAATTCCTATAGATTGTTGCCATTTAGCACGTTGTGTTGAAATAAAGCGCAAGTTTGGTAAAGGGATTCTTAAGTAATTGGCTTGGTCTTGAAACTGTGCGATTTCGAATTCGTCAAAATCCTGGACACTGTCATTATTATAGTCAATCCAGGTATAAAAACCTTGACCTACTTCTGTTTTTACATAGATGTAATCTTGCCGAGCAACATTTCCTGAAGAGGTCTCATAAGCGATCTTCAGGTTTACGAAATCCTTTAGTAATTTTTGGTGATATACGATTTTAGAATTCAGAGACTTTTTATCTGAAGTGAAATTATTTTGTGTAATTCTATAATTTGCATACACCGACAAGTTTGTCTTTTTGGTGTCTACTAATTTTGAGTTGAGGTAGATTGTTTTTCGGTTATTAATTTCTGTAAAACGATTCGATTTGATACTGTCGTTAGTCCTAAAATTAAAACCAAATTTCGCAAAAACTTTTGCAGTATCTCCAATTCCTATATACCCCTCATATTCTTCAAACTGATGACTGGTGTTGATGTATTCTCGATTGCTGTTTTTTCTGTCATTTATTTCTGCGTTAGTAAAAGCACCCATCCAACTTTTTGAAAAGTAGTGGTCTAAAGTCGCTTTGGCTCTAAAAAAAGAATTATCTTCTATTGAAGAAGTGTTTTCTAGAAGACTTATCTCCGTTGAGAATTTCGTTTTATCATAACTGAACCGAGATGAAATTTCATGCTTATTTCCTTTAAAAGAGTTGTTATACCTTAAGTTGTTGTATTGATATGAAACAAAATCTGCTTTTTTATTCTGAAGTATAAATTCGGATTCAAAGTAGTTTTTTGTAGCATTGTTCGTTAAAATATTCCAATCTCTATTAAATTCTACAGGCTCCCAACCTTGTTCTGTATTGAAGTTTTGTTGAACGTATTCGTGATTAATATCACTTTTTAACTGCCATTTTTTATCAATTAAAATTTGTTGCCAACCCATTTTTGCTGCAATGGCAGTATTTTGATTGTCGTCAATAGTAGAAAATAAATTTGCATCATTATTACTGAGTGCTATTTCTGAATTGAACCTTGTTTTTTCCGAAGGATTATAGTCGGATTTCACAACGAAAACCTGAACTTTAGAAGGAGCAATTAACTTTACAATGGGGTTGTAATTTCCCAATTGAACTCCAGCATATTCAAAAATAGGGCCCGAAGCCACGGTTCTCAATAGGTTGTAATCGCCATTATTTATCCCCACATTTGTAAATGTTACCGTGTAGAGTTCTCCCGTTGCATCGGTTGTATATTCAAAAACCTCGATTCCACCCACTACAACCTTTTTATAGAGTACCTTGTTTTCATTGTAGGTATCTACAAAAGCGCTTTCTGAAAACATCAAATCAGTATTGTTTCCTGCATTGGCCAGCGTTTGTTTTTGTGCTTCCGACAATGCTTGTTGCAACGGTTGATTCTTTGCGTCATTTTCACTGTAAAAATAACCACTGATATTTAGTTTTTCACTGGTATAGTTGACTTCTTCATAGGTTACAAATCGTGTGTAATTCCGATCAGAATATTGAAATTCAATCCAAATACGCATGTCATTGGTAATGGGAAAGGTTGTGTTAAATGTAATTTCCGACAAGTTATAATCAATCGTATATGCTTTGTTTTCGCCCGCTTCAATGAGCACACCGTTTACATATACGCTCTCACTGCCAGCAATCATTACAATGGCGGGTTCGTTGTTGGCCCCCACAATTTTGTATGGCCCTTGGTTTCCTTCAACACCAACGAGCGTAAAAGTGCTAAATTTTCCTCTAGAAACTGCTCCCGATGCGGCGACTTTTACATTTTCATTTAGGTTTGCAGCTATCTGTAAACCGGCAATTTGCTTGTTAAAATTCAAGAAATAGCTCTCTTGATTTTGCAGACGGATATCTCCTGCTTTTACACGCCAATTGTCACTGTACAATTCAATGAAAATTCGATCGAAGTCTGTAATATTTTGGGAATATCCGTTTTCTTGTAATGGAATGTTGGTGTCGAAAATATTGGCTCTGATGTTTACCGAACTCGATATTTTACCAGATATTTCTAAATCCAATGCCGAGTTGGTTACCGTATTCTGATTGTTTCCAGAAGTAACCCCTCTCGTTAAAAATCCTTTGGTTTTTAGCCCTTCAAAAAGTTGAATGTCGCTTGTTTTTTTAGTCGTTGTAAAACTATACAGTGGTCCTGTATTTGTGTTGTTTGGAACCACCAATTTTTTATCAAAGGGGGCATACACTTTTGTGACGAATTCGGGGAACCGAAAATACTCGACTGTAATTTTAGGATATTTTTTAGCATCAATCATCAAAATTGCCTTTAAAAAATCGACCTGATACTCTTGCGGATTGATTCTTTTTTGAAACTTGTTTCGCACTGTAAACCGTTGCGAATTGATGGGTATCGTGTCTATTTGAACGGTATCTTTTTGAATACGAAATATCTTTGTTCTAAAGTCTTTTGATACCGTTTGCCCTTGGATCTTGGATCCAATAAGCAGTAGTAGCAAGAACAATAAATTTTTGTACATCTCGTATTTAAGATACTAACGTTGAATTTGCTTTTTTAATATTTGAAAGATTAAAAAAGGGATTGTTGTTTTACTGGATTTTCGTGATCTAAAAGCCATTTTTTACGCCAGACACCTCCAGCATAGCCTGTTAACGATCCTTCTGAGCCAATCACACGATGGCAAGGAATGATGATCCAAATTGGATTTTTGCCATTGGCAGCAGCTATGGCACGTATGGCTTTTACATCTCCAAATGATTTACTCTGTGCTAAGTAACTTTTCGTTTTTCCGTAGCCAATTTTCAGCAAAGATTTCCATACTTTTATTTGAAAAGGGGTTCCCTTCGGATTGATCGTCAAGTCGAAATGATCTCTTTTTCCCTCAAAGTATTCTTGCAATTGGGCAACACATACCTGCAAACATTCTGGGACACTTGTGGAGGTTTCAATAGCATCATCGATTACTACAATCGATTGAATGCCGTTTTTATCGCCAACAATTTTTGCCGTTCCTATAGGGGTTTTGTAGTATGCTGTTTTAGATTCCAAAGACGTCTTTTGAATTTTGTGTTGTAATTGCTGCAATTTCATTGAAAGACAAACCATAAAGGTCTACCAACTTATCGATGACCTTTGTTATATAACTACTTTCATTTCTTTTTCCTCGGTAAGGTACGGGCGATAAATAAGGCGCATCGGTTTCTAAGACAATGTGTTGGATATCAATTTCATTTATAAAAGTATCGATTTTACCGTTTTTAAAAGTAGCCACTCCACCAATGCCTAACCTCATATTGTAGGAAATAGCTTTTTTTGCCTGTTGCAACGTACCAGAAAAACAATGAAAAATCCCGAACAAATCATCCCCTTTTTCAGTTTCTAAAACTTCAAAAATTTCATCAAAGGCTTCTCTGCAGTGAATTACAATGGGTAGCTTCTTTTCTTTTGCCCATTGTATCTGTGTTCTAAAAGCATCTTTTTGTTGTTCTAGAAAGGTTTTGTCCCAGTACAAATCGATTCCGATTTCACCGATAGCAAAAAAGTTTCGTTGATCAATCCATGTTTTTACCTGTGCCAATTCTTCCTTGTAGTTTTCTTTCACAGAAGTAGGGTGCAAACCCATCATTAGAAACACCTCATTGGGGTATTTTTTCTCTAAGTCGAACATCCTTTCGGTATAACTACTGTCTATCGCTGGAATAAAAAAACGGGATACACCAGCGGCTTTCGCGCGTTGCATCATAGCAGCTCGGTCCGCATCAAATTGTTCAGAATATAAATGGGTGTGTGTATCCGTAATCATTAAAAATGTATTTTTGTCAGACGATGTTTCGTACAAAAATACAGTAAATGACAAGTTTAAAAAAGATACTTAAGAAAAAGAACTACCTAAAAATTAAATTGAAGAAAATGTCCACAAATCATTTAGAGCTCAAAGCTTCTATAAATGGTGTGCAAGGACGTTTTATTTTAGATACAGGTGCTTCCAACTCTTGTGTAGGTTTGGATTTAATCGCTTTTTTTAATTTGGAGGCGCATGAAAGTGAAACGAAAGCTGCTGGTGCGGGCGCTACAGATATGGAAACATTACAATCGGAGAACAACGTTCTTAAAATAGGTGCTTGGCAACATAAAAATTGCCATTTGGTTTTATTCAATTTAGAGCATGTAAATACTGCATTAACACAACACCATGGAAAAGAGGTGCATGGAATTATTGGTGCGGATGTTTTAGAGATAGGAAAAGCGATTATTGACTATGAAAAGCATTTTTTGTACCTAAAGAAGCCTAAAAAATGGCATTGAGTTCGTATCTTTGAACAATTAAAAAAAGAAAAACATGAGTTTGCAGCAACAGGTAATGGATCAAATGAAAGTAGCCATGAAGGCTAAAAATGCGGTTGCTTTACAGGCATTAAGAGCTGTAAAATCTGCTTTTTTATTAGCCAGAACCGAAAGTGGTGCTACTGAGGAGTTGTCTGAAGCGCAGGCAATGAAGATCATTCAGAAGCAAGTAAAGCAAAGAAAAGACAGTGCTGCTATTTTCTTAGAACAAGGTAGAAAAGATTTGGCAGATCCAGAATTGGAAGAGATCGCTGTTTTAGAGCAATTTTTACCAGCTGCTTTGTCTGAAGCGGCATTGGAAAGTATCGTTGTTGCTACCATTACGAAGATGGGCGCTGCTGGAATGAAAGACATGGGAAAAGTCATGGGAATGGTTTCTAAAGAAGTTGCCGGTCAAGCAGATGGAAAACTAATTTCGCAGTTGGTGAAAAAGCATTTAATGCAATAAGATTATAAAAAGGCCCAGTAGTTCAACTGGATAGAATATCAGATTTCGGCTCTGACGGTTGGGGGTTCGAATCCCTTCTGGGTCACAATTTATTAATGAAAATCCTTCAAAACACTTTGTTTTAAAGGATTTTTATGTTTTTATTACTTTTTTTGTCCATATATTGCCGACATTTCTAATACCCATCTTTAATTACTAGACAAAACCTTTGTCACATTTAAAACATAATTATACCTGCTTCTCAAAGTCTTCCAACTTAGAAAAACAAATCAGTGCGTATGTATATCCATATTTTTAGTTGCTGAATAGTTAGTATCTTTGAGTTATCAATCCATTACAATTTCTATTCATGATTTTATTCTTTCAAGCCGCTTTGATGATCGTCACTTTTGTCACTTTATTATGGATCTGGAGTGTGTTTATTAAAAACGTTAGTATCATCGATGTTTTTTGGGGTTTCGGCTTTGTTTGTGTCAATGTATTTTATGCCTGTATGTCTGGAGATTTAACAGCAAGAAAATTACTAGTCTTATCGTTAGTAACGATATGGGGACTGCGGCTTGCAATTTATTTAGCCTCCAGAAATTATGGAAAAGGGGAGGATTTTAGATATCAAGAGTTCCGAAAAAATTTTGGACCTAAACGCTATTGGTGGTTTAGTTTCTTTCAAACATTTTTATTGCAAGCTTGTCTAATAATGATCATATCATTACCGCTTTTAGGAATTCATACGAGTACTAATTCTGGTGCTTTGAACGGTCTGGATTATTTAGGAATCGTCGTATGGAGTGTCGGTTTTATTTTTGAAGCTGGCGGAGATTATCAGCTAATGCGCTTTCAACGAAATACAAAAAACAAAGGAAAAGTTTTAGATCGTGGATTTTGGAAATACACCCGCCATCCAAATTATTTTGGTGATGCTGCTGTATGGTGGAGCTATGCAATTTTTAGTATTGCTTCCGGGAGCTATTGGCAGGTAATTGGTGCTATTATAATGACTTTGCTAATTATTAAAGTCTCAGGAGTGAGCTTGCTTGAGAAAACCTTAAAAGACACAAAACCTTTGTATAGAGATTATATAAAAAAAACCAATTCTTTTTTACCGTGGTTTCCTAAAAAATAAACAATTATGGAGTTCAGTATCAAAAATATCTTATTTTTCTTCTTTGTGGCCTGGGGTTTTCCGATGGGATACTACAGAAGTAAATTTCGAAAAATCGTCTATGAGACAGACAGTTGGACCATTAATATCAAACCGCTTTTTTGGAAAGAATTAAAAGGACTGTTTGGGAATCTATATCCAGAAAATCATTCTTATAAAAAATTTAGAAATTTCTATTTATTTTATCTCAGTATTTACTTGTTATTGTTCCTTGCTTACCTCGCTGTTTGATTTCAATACTTTGAGATAAACTATACCAATTACGGATTGTTTCTAGGAGTATTCTGAGGTCAATTCATCCACAATCAATCCATCTTGTAAGGTGCCAATGACTCCCATGGCTGCTCTTTCTCCAGCAATCATAGCGGCATTTAAAGAGCCGTTTAAGAGTTGATCTCCCGCCAAAAAGATCGAAGAAGTTAATTTTGTTTCTGTACTTGAGAGCTCGTATTGAAGGTTGCTTAATTTTGGTAAAGCTTTTTTAATTTGATAGTGTTTGATGAATTTTGGATTGGTTATCCCACAAAAAACATGCAATTCGTCCACGACCTTTTCAACGAGTTTTTCTGCTGTTAAAACGTGATCTTTCACAATGGTAACCGAAAGTAATTCCTTGTCTCCTTTCGTTTCTGTGGCTACTGAAGTAGGATAAAAAAGATTATTAATCAATGCATTTTTATCAGCAATCAAACCAATAATGGGTTTTTGAAGGGTTCTTTTCGTAGTTTCAAAATACAAGGTATCACAACTTTTCCATGNTGTTTCTTGGTTTTTAAGATTGGCAACCAAATGACTTGCTTCTGTGGCAATGATGGTAAAATGACTCTCTATTACCGATCCATCTCGTAATATGATCGCTTCATTTTTCACTTCGCTTACAGGAGTATTTAATCGTATTTTCGTATTTTTTAATCCGTCTTTTAGCTGATTTGAAATGGCTTGCATCCCCGCTTTTGGAACGACCGCCAAGCCGTCTCCAAACATTTTGTAGACAAATTCAAACATGCGACTTGAGGTGTCCAAATTGGGCTCTAAAAAGATGCCACTAAAAAATGGTTTGAAGAAATCATGAAGCATCGCTTCTGAAAAGCCAAGCGTTTGCAAATATGCTAAGGTGGTTGTTTCAGGTGTTTTAAAAATTTCGGAAATTGATTTTTTCTTTAAATGCGTGTTGAGTTTTAAAATCTTGAGTTTATCTGCAAAATTGCCAACAGACGCCAACAGTGTTGGGAGTAATAGTGATAAATTACGCAATGGATCTCCAATCGCTTGTGATTTTCCATTTTTAAAAATGGTAGCACCTGGCAATAATTCTTGAAGTGCTAAGGGTTTAAAATCTAAATATTTTTTTGCTGCAGGATAAGAGGTAAGTAATACTTGAAAGCCATGATCTAGTTGATACCCTTGAACAGTATCTGATTTTACCCGACCGCCAACCGTTGCTGAGGCTTCGATGATGGTGGGTGTATAGCCATTATTTTCCAAAACCTTGGCTGCAATTAAACCACTCACTCCAGCACCAATAATGTGTATTTTATATGCTGATTTCTCCATTTTGTTCTTGTTTTAATTTTGCTTTCTTTTTCAAGTAGCTTGCAACAATTCTTTGCACATCTCGATTGTCTTTTTTGGGTTGTACAAAAAATTGATAATCTTCTGGTTGTGACAATTGTGCTGCTTGCTTTTTGTCTAAATAGCCAAAACCTTGATAAATACCATTCAAAATTAAAGCAAAACCAATTTCATTTTCAGCAATACCATTTTCTGTAATGACTAAATTTTCTGCCCCAATTCCTACTGATTTAATTGCTTCTTTTACGCGTTTATTATAGTCCTCTACTGTTTCTTTGTCACAACAAATACCTTTGCATTCTTTAAGTTGATAGTGAAAACAGCTCGATACATTGGTTTGTAAATGGCAATATTTTGGACACAATTCAAATTCTTTGCACAGCAGTTCTATGTGTTTTCTACATTCGGCTACGGTGTAGTATTTCATGATGGCGTTTGGTGCTAATTTAAGGCGGTTGTATGCCAAATGAAGTACTCCTTTTTGATCTTCATATGAAAACAAACCAATAGCTTCTCCTGCGCGTCTTTGTGCTCTGTTGTATTTTGGATAATGCTGTTTTATTTCTGCAGATTCGTGCAAGAGCGCCAATAACTCGCTGCCTGTTGTGGTATAAGTGATGTCGGCAGTTTCTTGACACATCGAAATTTCTTTCTTCTTTTTGTCATAAAAATGACTGATCACGCGTTGCTTTATATTGTTGGCTTTGCCAACATAAATAATTTCTTTTGCTGTGTTTTTAAAATAATAAACTCCGTGTTTTTCGGGAAGCTGATCAACAACCTTTTTGTCTAAAAGTGGTGGTAAAGTGGCTTGCCTCGATTTTGGATTTAAAAAAGAATTGATGATAAAGTTATCATCTCTTTTTAGGAGTCTTTTAAACAATTCTACGGTTGCTTCTACATCCCCTCTTGCACGGTGTCTTGCTGAAATAGGAATGCCTTCATCTGCACAAATATTCCCTAGGCTATAGGATTTAAGTCCGGGAATTATTTTCCGTGACAAACGAACAGTACAGAGTTTTTTACGTTTAAAATCAAAGCCTAAACTTTTAAATTCTGCGTGAATGATGTTGTAATCGAAGTTGACATTGTGCGCTACAAAAATACAGTCTTTGGTGATTTCTGCGACTTTTTTTGCAATCTCGAAAAACCGTGGTTGGTTTCGAACCATTGCTTGGGTAATTCCAGTAAGATTTGTTATGAATGCAGGAATGGGTGCTTCTGGATTGACCAATGTTGTAAATTCGTCCAACACCTTTTCTCCATCAAAAATAAAGATAGAGATTTCGGTGATCTTTTGCCCCTTGTATCCATTTCCCGTAGTTTCTATATCTACAACTGCGTACCTTCTATCCAATCGTATTTTTTAAATCTGCAATGGTTTCTGTTGGGTTTTCTGCACCAAAAACATAGCTACCAGCAACCAAGACATTGGCGCCCGCTTCTATCAATGCATTGGCGTTTTTATTGGTCACACCACCATCAATTTCTATTTGACAGNTTGAANCTGTAAATTCAATAAGGTGTTTTAGTTGTGCGGTTTTTTTNTAGGTATTTTCTATAAAAGATTGGCCACCAAAACCAGGGTTTACACTCATAATACAGACCAAATCCAAGTCTTGAATAATGTCTTCTAAAACGGCAATCGGTGTGTGCGGATTTAAGGCAACTCCAGCTTTCATTCCTGCCGCTTTTATGGCTTGTACTGTTCTGTGTAAATGGGTACAAGCTTCGTAATGAACCGTTAAGATATTGGCACCTAAACTCGCAAAAGTTTCAATGTATTGATCTGGATTTACAATCATCAAATGCACATCTATTGTTTTTGTTGCATGTTTGGCGATGGCTTTTAAAACGGGCATCCCATAGGAAATATTTGGAACGAATACGCCATCCATAATATCAATATGAAACCAATCTGCTTCACTGTTGTTTACCATTTCGATATCGCGTTGTAAATTGCCAAAATCTGCTGCTAAAATTGAAGGTGCTATTAAATTACTCATCTGTTAGTTGTTGTGTGTTTAATACTGTAAAAA
>JGI26088J50261_1002141_pt1 | contig 10148 bp, 4 predicted proteins | sample SaaInl1SG_22_DNA_FD_50261 | JGI IMG/M metagenome (IMG submission 50261)
TTTGTAATAGCAGCTGTCAATGTCGTCTTGCCATGGTCAACGTGACCAATCGTACCAATGTTTACATGCGGCTTGGAACGATCAAACTTTTCCTTAGACATTTTTTAGTCTCCTGTTCTTAAATTCTATTTAGGCCATTTTGGCGCGAACTTCGTCCGCAACCGCCTGTGGCACTTGTTCATAATGGTCAAACTGCATTGAGTATTGGGCGCGGCCCTGGCTCATTGAACGCAGTGTGTTGATGTAACCAAACATATTTGCCAACGGCACCATTGCATCAATTGCACGGGCGTTACCGCGTTGGTCCATACCACCGACGTTACCGCGGCGGCTATTCAGATCACCGATGATGTCGCCCATGTACTCTTCAGGCGTAATAACCTCAACCTTCATCACTGGCTCAAGCAATTTTGGACCAGCTTTCTGCATGGCTTCGCGGAATGCCGCGCGGCCAGCAATTTCAAAGGCAAGTACAGATGAGTCAACATCGTGGAATGCACCGTCATAAAGTTCAGCTTTAAAGTCGATGACTGGGAAGCCAGCGATTGTGCCGCTTTCCTTGGCCATGCTGATGCCTTTTTCAACGCCCGGGATGTATTCCTTAGGAACGTTACCGCCAACGATAGAGCTAGAGAACTCAAAACCACCTTCGGCCATTGGCTCNAACTTGATCTTAACGCGGGCAAACTGACCTGTACCACCAGACTGTTTCTTGTGGGTGTAATCAACTTCAACCGGCTTGGTGATAGTCTCACGGTAAGCCACCTGAGGGGCACCGATATTGGCCTCAACCTTGAATTCACGACGCAGACGGTCAACCAGAATATCGAGGTGCAATTCGCCCATGCCACGCATGATTGTCTGACCTGATTCGATGTCTGTTGTCACCTGGAATGATGGATCTTCAGCCGCAAGACGCTGCAGGCCTGTAGACATTTTTTCCTGATCGTTCTTTGACTTTGGCTCAACCGCGATCTCGATAACCGGATCTGGGAAGGTCATTGTCTCAAGAACAACTGGCTTTGCATTGTCACAAAGCGTGTCACCAGTTGTGGTTTCTTTCATACCGGCCAGAGCCACAATGTCACCAGCATAGGCCACATCGATCTCTTCACGGTTGTTTGAATGCATCATCATCATCCGGCCAACGCGCTCGCGCTTGCCTTTGGTTGNATTNAGGATGCTGTCGCCCTTGTTCAATGTACCTGAATACAAACGAACAAATGTCAGCGAACCAACAAATGGNTCATTCATGATCTTAAANGCTAGGCCAGAAAGNGGCTCGGCATCATCAGCANTACGCTCAATGTCGCGAGTCTCAGTCTCGTCACCCGGCAAAAATCCACGATAGGCNGGAACATCAAGAGGACCCGGCAGATAATCGATNACGGCGTTCAGCATAGGCTGGACACCTTTGTTCTTAAAGGCTGATCCACAAAGAACAGGTACGAATGACATGTTCAATGTACCCTTGCGGATNAGCTTGCGCAGAGTGGCCTCATCAGGCTCTTCACCTTCGAGGAAGGCTTCCATTGCGTCATCGTCCTGCTCAACAGCAAGCTCGATTAGCTCAGCCCGCATCNCAGTGGCCTTATCAAGCAACTCAGGGCGGATTTCTTTAAGTGACCATGTGGCACCCAGATCTTCTGANTCCCATACCCACTCTGTCATGGTGATTAGATCAACCAGACCAGCAAATTCGTTCTCNGCACCGATTGGCATCTGCAACGGCGCTGGAATAGCNCCTGTACGATCGCGGATCATGTCAACACAGTTAAAGAAGTCTGCGCCGATCTTGTCCATCTTGTTNACGAACACAATACGCGGCACTGAATAACGGTCAGCCTGACGCCATACTGTNTCNGTCTGTGGCTCTACACCAGCATTCGCATCNAGCACACAAACGGCGCCGTCAAGAACAGCCAATGAACGCTCTACTTCAATGGTGAAGTCAACGTGGCCAGGTGTGTCGATGATGTTAAAGCGGAACTTAGCGGCCTCTGGATCAGCACCATGCTCACCAGATGGTGTTTCACCATCAGTTGTGCGGTACCAGAAACAAGTTGTAGCAGCAGACGTAATCGTAATGCCGCGCTCCTGCTCCTGCTCCATCCAATCCATAGTGGCGTTACCATCATGGACTTCACCGATTTTNTGCGAACGACCTGTGTAATACAGAACACGNTCTGTAGCGGTTGTCTTACCGGCGTCAATATGCGCCATAATNCCGAAGTTACGGTAGCGCTCGAGTGGATAATCACGGGCCATGTCTGGTCTCCTACTAAAGCTTTACCAGCGGTAATGCGAAAATGCGCGGTTGGCTTCGGCCATCTTATGCGTGTCTTCACGCTTTTTGACGGCATTGCCACGGTTATTCGAAGCGTCCAGCAATTCTGCTGAAAGGCGGTCAACCATTGTGGTCTCTCCGCGCTTGCGTGAGCTGTCGATCAACCAACGAATGGCCAGCGCCTGGGCGCGCTCTGAGCGCACTTCAACAGGAACCTGATATGTTGCACCACCAACACGGCGAGAGCGAACCTCAAGCTGTGGGCGGACGTTTTCCAACGCATCATGAAACACTTTAACTGGCTCGCTNCCTGATTTGGACTCGATACGGTCAAACGCACCATATACGATCTTCTCAGCAATCGAACGCTTGCCGTCATACATCAGGCAAGACATGAACTTTGAAACAACAGTGTCCTTGAACTTCGCATCAGGAAGAACTGGACGTTTTTCTGCTTTATGACGACGTGACATACTAATGCCCCTCTTATTTAGGACGCTTGGCGCCGTATTTCGAACGACGCTGGCGACGATCAGACACGCCTTGCGTATCCAAAGTACCGCGGATGATNTGGTANCGAACACCCGGCAAGTCTTTTACGCGACCGCCTCTAATCAACACGACTGAGTGCTCCTGCAGGTTGTGACCTTCNCCAGGAATATAGCTGGAGACCTCAAAACCGTTAGTGAGACGCACACGTGCGACCTTACGAAGGGCCGAGTTCGGCTTCTTCGGTGTTGTTGTGTAAACCCTGGTGCAAACGCCACGCTTTTGTGGACATGCTTCCATGGCTGGAACTTTTGTACGTGCAACAGGCTTTTTGCGCCCGTGACGGATCAACTGATTAATCGTCGGCATTGCTGCCCCTTTTTTATCTCGACCAATACGCACTAAACGTGCAACAGGGCGGTTTTGCTCGTCTTATCTAAGCAAAACACCCATCCGAAACCCTTAGGAAAGGGCTTTAAGTCACCTAATATACCGACCTAGCGTCTGGCACTCCGGAGCTTTTNNGCACCCGCGAACCACTACCCAGATCTAAAAGGTGAGCGGAAACTATTTTAACAGGGCGAGTGGGTCAAGCGCTTTCTGCTNAAACTCACCCGTAATCCCTGTTTTTTTCCCATTAGCGCGAAAACAGCTCAATAAAGCCGTTTACGCTTCGCCTTCAATCGCCGATTCACTCGATTCGGCGGCAATTTCGGCATTTTCTAGTGCTGGCGCAGCCGCCGCACGCTGTTCCATGATTCCTTTATCACGGTCCGCCGCGATGCGACGCAGCCGATTCATCACTGAACCGGTACCTGCAGGAATCAACCGACCAACGATCACATTCTCTTTAAGACCGTTTAGCGTATCCTGACGACCGCTAACGGCNGCCTCAGTCAGAACGCGGGTGGTCTCTTGGAATGACGCCGCTGAAATGAACGACTTGGTCTGCAAGGACGCCTTGGTAATACCTAGCAATACAGGCTCAGCAACGGCCGCACGCAGCCCCTCAGCCTCGATTGCGGCATTGTCCTTGGCAAACTCCTCACGGTCGACCTGCTCGCCCACAAGGAACGTGCTGTCGCCGGCATCGGTTACCTCTACCTTTTGCAGCATCTGGCGCACAATGACTTCGATATGCTTGTCATTGATCTTCACACCCTGCAGACGGTAAACGTCCTGGATTTCCTTAACCAGATANGCGGCCAAGGCTTCGACACCGAGAATCGCCAGAATATCNTGTGGCACTGGGCTACCATCAAGCAACAGATCGCCCTTACGCACGATGTCACCCTCATTGACCGCTAGCGGCCGTCCCTTTGGCAACAGATATTCAACTGGCTCGGCATCGCTCTCCATTGGGATCACGCGGATCCGGCGCTTTGCCTTATAGTCATTGCCAAATTCAACGCGGCCTTCGGCCTCGGCGATAACGGCAAAGTCTTTCGGCTTGCGGGCTTCAAACAATTCGGCAACACGCGGCAAACCACCGGTGATGTCACGTGTCTTTGAAGATTCGCGTGGAATACGAGCCAACACGTCACCAGCGCGAACCGCCACACCATTCTCAACCGACAGAATCGCACCAGCTGAGAGGAAGTAACGTGCCTCAAGACCATTGGTAAGTGTCAGCACCTCGCCCTTATCATCACGCAGGGTAATGCGCGGACGAAGGTTGCCACCGCCAGCGGCCTGTTTCCAGTCCACAACCTCGCGGCTACCAATACCAGTGGTATCGTCGGTGACTTCACGCACAGAAATGCCCTCGGTCAGATCAACGTAATTCGCAAAACCATCAAGCTCGGTGATGATCGGCATGGTGTATGGATCCCACTCGATCAAGATCTTACCAGCGGCAATCTCCTCACCTTCGGATACAAACAGCTTGCCACCATAAGGAAGACGGTGACGCACGCGCTCACGGCCCTGTTCATCNAGGATCAACAGTTCCATGTTCCGGCTCATGACGATCTCGGCACCATCCTTGTCGGTCACCAACTGGGCGTCCTCAAGCTTTACCGTACCNCCAACAGCGGCTTCGATNTTTGACTGCTCAGCNCCACGCTGCGCGGCGCCACCAACGTGGAACGTACGCATTGTAAGCTGGGTTCCCGGCTCACCAATCGACTGGGCGGCGATAACACCAACAGCCTCNCCGATGTTCACATCAGTACCACGGGCCANGTCACGACCATAACAAGTCGCACAAATGCCTGTATCAGCTTCACACAACAGAGCCGAACGGATCAGCGCTTGGTCAACACCAGCATTCTCGATCAAATCGACATGTTCCTCGGTAACCATCTGGCCGGCTGGCAGAACCAACTCACCAGTTTTCAGATCAACCATATCGGCGGCCAGAATACGGCCAAGGATACGGTCATACAGAGGATCAACAACATCACTGCCATTCATCACTGGACGGATGGTTAGGCCTTGTGATGTGCCGCAATCAACTTCATTGACGATACAATCCTGAGCAACGTCAACCAAACGACGTGTCAGATAACCCGAGTTCGCAGTTTTCAATGCGGTATCGGCAAGACCCTTACGAGCACCGTGTGTCGAGTTAAAGTATTCCAGAACATTCAAACCCTCTTTAAAGGATGAAATGATCGGGGTTTCGATAATCTCGCCAGACGGCTTAGCCATTAGACCGCGCATACCTGCAAGCTGTTTGATCTGTGCGGCAGAACCACGGGCACCAGAGTGCGCCATCATCCAAACAGAGTTGATTGGCTCTCCATCCTTTGTTGTGGAAATGCCTTTCATCATCTCGTCTGCCACACGGTCAGAACAGCTCGACCAAACGTCAACCACCTTGTTGTACTTCTCACCTTGTGTGATCAGACCATCAAGATACTGCTGTTCAAAAGTCTTCACCTCGGCCTCGGCCTCAGAAACATACTTTTCCTTCAGCTCAGGAGTGGTGAGGTCGGCGATACCAAATGAGATGCCGGCGTCACATGCCTGACCAAAGCCAAGTGTCATCAGACGGTCACAGAAAATGACGGTGTCCTTCTGGCCACAATGGCGATAAACGTGATCGATCACGTCACTGACTTCTTTTTTGGTCATTAGTTTATTGACCAGATCAAACGAACAATTCTCGTTATCAGGAAGCAGATCAGCAAGCTGGGCGCGGCCCGGAGTGGTTTCGATAACAGCGTAAATACGCTCGCCATCTGCACCACGGGTTGGCACACGTGCCTTTACCTTGGCATGCAAGCTCACCGAGCCATTGCCAAGCGCAAGCAGGATTTCCTGGACGTTAGAGAAGATCATTCCCTCGCCCTTTTCGCCGTCACGCTCCATCGACATATAATAGAGGCCAAGGATGATATCCTGTGATGGCACGATAATCGGCTTACCGTTAGCTGGGCTAAGGATGTTGTTTGTCGACATCATCAAGACCCGTGCTTCGAGCTGGGCTTCGAGTGATAGCGGCACGTGAACAGCCATCTGGTCACCGTCAAAGTCGGCGTTAAAGGCCGTACAGACGAGCGGGTGTAGCTGGATCGCTTTACCTTCAACCAATACTGGCTCAAATGCCTGAATACCAAGACGGTGCAATGTTGGCGCACGGTTTAGCATCACAGGGTGTTCACGGATAACCTCTTCAAGGATATCCCACACTTCCGGACGCTCTTTTTCGACCATACGCTTGGCCATCTTCACCGTACTAGCCATCGCATATAGCTCTAGCTTTGAGTAGATGAACGGCTTGAAAAGCTCGAGTGCCATTTTCTTTGGCAGGCCACATTGATGTAGCTTTAGCTCTGGGCCAACAACGATTACTGAACGGCCTGAATAGTCAACACGCTTACCAAGAAGGTTTTGACGGAATCGGCCCTGCTTTCCTTTAAGCATGTCAGACAGAGACTTTAGCGGGCGCTTGTTAATGCCGCTGATGACACGGCCACGACGACCATTGTCAAACAACGCATCAACAGATTCCTGCAACATACGCTTTTCGTTACGCACGATGATATCAGGCGCCCGAAGCTCGATCAGACGCTTTAGGCGGTTGTTACGGTTGATCACGCGGCGGTACAGATCATTGAGGTCAGACGTGGCGAAACGGCCACCATCTAGCGGTACCAACGGGCGCAATTCCGGTGGGATAACCGGCACGACATCAAGGATCATCCATTCAGGACGACAACCAGATTCGCGGAACGAGTCAACCAGCTTAAGACGCTTTACCAGCTTCTTCCGCTTGGCTTCTGAACCGGTCTCGGCCAGATCTTCACGGATCTTCACCCGCTCAACATCAAGGTCTAGGCTTTCGAGGATTTTCTTGATCGCCTCAGCGCCAATTTTGGCTTCGAACGCATCATCGCCAAATTCCTCTTGGGCATCGTAGAATTCTTCTTCGCTCAAAAGCTGGCCATAAGTCAGCGACGTCATGCCCGGCTCGATAACCACAAAATTCTCGAAATACAGAACCCGCTCAAGATCCTTTAGCGTCATATCAACCAACAGACCGATACGGCTTGGCAATGACTTTAGGAACCAGATATGAGCAACCGGCGCGGCTAGCTCGATATGGCCCATCCGCTCACGGCGGACTTTTGAGAGGGTAACTTCAACGCCGCATTTCTCACAGATAATGCCGCGATACTTCATCCGCTTATACTTGCCACATAGGCATTCGTAATCGCGAACTGGGCCAAAGATACGGGCGCAGAATAGGCCGTCTTTCTCTGGCTTGAACGTACGATAATTGATGGTTTCCGGCTTTTTGATCTCGCCAAATGACCATGAGCGAATGCGCTCNGGAGCGGCAATCGAAATGCGGATCTTGTCAAAGCTCTGTGGGCCTTGGTTTTGCCCNAATGGGTTCATCAAATCATTCATTTATTTATCCCTTCACCATGTGATGGTGTCGCCTTAGGTAAATTTTGATGCTGCCCATCCAGAAAGAACGGGCAGCGAACCTGTTAGTGGCTTAATATTCGGCCTCGTGAAGATCAACATCCAGACCCAGTGAGCGTAGCTCCTTGACCAAAACATTGAACGATTCTGGAATGCCTGACTCAAAGTCATCATCGCCGCGGACAATGGCCTCATAGACCTTTGTACGACCCGATACGTCATCCGATTTCACTGTCAGCATTTCCTGCAAGGTNTAAGCGGCGCCATAAGCCTCAAGTGCCCAGACCTCCATCTCACCAAAGCGCTGGCCACCAAACTGTGCCTTACCACCAAGCGGCTGCTGGGTAACAAGAGAGTATGGACCAATCGAACGTGCATGGATCTTGTCATCGACAAGGTGATGCAGCTTGAGCATGTAGATGTAGCCGACTGTTACCGGACGATCAAAGACCTCGCCAGTACGGCCATCTGTTAGCCATTCCTGACCAGTGTTGCTAAGACCTGCCTTGTCCAGCAATGTCACCACATCGGCCTCACGGGCACCGTCAAATACCGGTGTTCCCATCGGCACGCCACGGCCCAGGATATCTGCCTGTTCCATGATTTGCGCGTCATCCATCACTGCCAATTCGCTATTATACTGCTCTGGCGAGTAGATTTCTGACAACAATGTGCGGACACCTTTGGTATCGGCAGAAGCCCGTGCTGCCTCGGCNGCGGCTCCGACTTTCTTGCCAAGACCACGGGCGGCCCAACCAAGGTGGGTTTCCAAAATCTGTCCCACGTTCATTCGTGATGGAACACCCAGAGGGTTCAACACGATATCCATTGGTGTACCGTCTTCCAGATATGGCATGTCTTCGGCAGGAACAATGCGTGAAATCACACCTTTGTTACCATGACGACCGGCCATCTTGTCACCTGGCTGAAGCTTACGCTTAACCGCAACAAAGACCTTTACCATCTTCATCACGCCCGGAAGCAATTCATCACCACCCTGCAGCTTGTCCACCTTGTCATTAAAGCGGGCCTGCAATTCGGCAACGGCATTATCAAAGTTCGCAATCTGCGCTTCGATCAGCTTTTGCACCTTGTCGTCAGACACAGCAATTTGCTGCCATGATGACCGTGGCAATTCATCCAGAATTTCAGCAGTGATGGTGCCAGCTTTGATTGTCTTTGGACCAGATGCAACGCTCTGACCAGAGAGCAATTCTGTCATACGGCCAAAGAAACCACGCTCAAGGATAGCCCGCTCATCGTCACGGTCTTTTCCAAGGCGATCAATCTCAGCGCGGTCAATCGCCAAGGCACGCTCGTCTTTCTCAACGCCGCGGCGCGAGAATACACGTACTTCAACAATTGTACCTGATCCGCCCGGTGGCAACTTCAACGAAGTATCACGAACGTCAGACGCCTTTTCACCAAAGATCGCCCGCAATAGCTTTTCTTCCGGTGTCATCGGTGATTCGCCCTTTGGCGTTACCTTACCAACCAGAATATCGCCCGGACCAACTTCCGCTCCGACATAAACGATGCCAGCTTCATCGAGGTTCTTCAGAGCCTCTTCACCAACATTTGGAATGTCGCGGGTGATTTCTTCCTGACCAAGCTTTGTATCGCGGGCCATGATCTCATATTCCTCGATATGGATCGAGGTGAACACATCATCACGNACAATACGCTCAGAGATCAGGATTGAATCCTCAAAGTTGTAACCGTTCCATGGCATAAACGCGACCAGCACGTTACGACCAAGCGCGAGTTCACCATCCTCGGTAGACGGGCCATCAGCAATGATGTCGCCGCTACGCACAGTATCACCAACCTTGACCAACGGACGCTGGTTAACGGTGGTGTTCTGGTTAGACCGCTGGAATTTCAGCAATGAATAGATATCAACCGGTGATACGTCATCCGCGCTTTCTTCGGTTGCCCGAATAACGATGCGGGTTGCATCCACCTGATCGATCACACCGGCGCGCCGTGCCACGATTGTCACGCCTGAGTCACGGGCCACACGNGCCTCCATGCCAGTACCAACAATAGGGGCCTCAGCCTTGACCAATGGAACCGCCTGACGTTGCATGTTCGATCCCATCAGGGCCCGGTTCGCATCGTCATTTTCCAAGAACGGGATAAGCGCNGCGGCAACAGATACCAACTGTTTTGGCGACACATCCATCAATTCAATATCNGTAGGNCGGGCCAAACCAATATCACCTGCGCGGCGGACCGGAATAAGTTCACCAACAAAGGCGCCTTTATTATCCAGCTCGGCATTCGCCTGGGCAATTGTGTAACGCCCCTCTTCCATTGCCGAAATGTAGCGCACTTCATTTGTCACCTTGCCATCGACAACCTTGCGATATGGCGTTTCGATAAAGCCGTAACGGTTGATCTTGGCATAGGTAGCAAGCGAGTTGATCAGACCAATGTTCGGACCCTCAGGTGTTTCAATCGGACAGATACGACCATAATGCGTTGGGTGCAC
>JGI26088J50261_1002143_pt1 | contig 10143 bp, 9 predicted proteins | sample SaaInl1SG_22_DNA_FD_50261 | JGI IMG/M metagenome (IMG submission 50261)
CCAGCTCTCACGACGTGCAGATTGTCGCTGTCAACGATTTGACCGACCCCACTGCGCTCGCCCACCTGCTCAAGTACGACTCGGTCGGTGGTCGCTTCCCCGAACCAGTCGAAGCTGGCGACGGAGCTATCGTGGTCGGTGGTAGGAGCATTCCCGTTTACGCTGAACGCGATCCCGGCTCGCTACCCTGGGGAAAACTCGGTGTGGACATCGTGATCGAGTCGACGGGTTTCTTTACCGATGCGGCAAAAGCGCGGGCTCACCTTGACGCCGGAGCGAAAAAGGTGATTATTTCAGCGCCCGCCTCCGGTGAAGACATCACCGTGGTGATGGGCGTCAACCACGAGGACTACGACGCGGATAACCACCACATTGTGTCGAACGCTTCGTGCACAACAAACTGCCTCGCTCCGATGGCCAAAGTGTTCAATGACGCATTCGGTATTGAAAAAGGCCTGATGACGACGGTGCATGCCTACACGGCAGACCAAAACCTCCAGGACGGTCCCCACAGNGANCTGCGCCGGGCGCGCGCCGCCGCGGCCAACATCGTCCCCACCTCGACGGGGGCGGCCAAGGCTATTGGCCTAGTGATGCCCGAGCTCAAGGGCAAACTTGACGGCTTTGCCCTTCGGGTTCCTGTGCCCACAGGCTCCATCACGGATCTGACGGTAGAGGCTGGGCGAGAGGTCACCCTCGAAGAGGTCCAGGATGCTTTCCGCAAGGCCTCTGACACGGGACCCTACAAAGGTGTGATGCGCTACACCGAGGAACCGATTGTTTCCAGTGACATTGTGGGGGACCCGTATTCCTCGATCGTGGATGCTGGGTTGATTAGGGTGATCGGCAATCAGGTCAAGATGAGTTCCTGGTACGACAACGAATGGGGTTACTCCAACCGGTTGGTCGACCTTGCTGCTTACATGGCAACTTCCCTCTAGAGCGTGNCACTGCGAGCNCTCACGGATGACCTTGACTTCGACGGTCAGGTAGTTTTCCTCCGCGTCGANGCCAACGTTCCGCTGGACGGAGGGGTTATCACCGACGATGGTCGTATTCGNGCCTTCCTGCCGACCCTCCGCTGGCTTCTGGCCAAGNACGCGGCNGTGGTAGTTGCGAGTCACCTCGGGCGTCCACAGGGCCCCGAGGACGGCACGCTCAGCGTGGCACCAGTGGCAGCACGGTTGTCTGAACTCATNGAGGCCCCCGTGGNCATGCTTCCGGCCGTGACAGGCCCGGAGGTATGGGGCACCGTCGACAACCTGTTGCCCGGGCAGCTCTGCATGGTCGAGAACCTTCGGTTTGACGATCGCGAAACCTCTTCAGAGCCGACCGAAAGGCTGGCTTTTGCTATGGAGTGGGCGGATCACGTCGATGTCACCGTTGTCGATGGTTTCGGCGTCGTGCATCGCAAGCAAGCCAGTGTTTACGAGCTACCGAGCCTGACCACGAGTTTTGCGGGACGCCTGGTGGAAACGGAAGTGTCCGTATTGACCGCGCTGACCTCCGCACCGGTGCGCCCCTACACGGTTGTGTTGGGCGGATCGAAAGTGTCGGACAAACTCGGTGTGATTAGTGCTCTTTTACCCTCCGTCGACCACATCGTGGTCGGGGGCGGAATGGTGTTCACAATCCTTGCTGCGCAGGGTTTTCCGGTCGGAAAAAGCCTGCTGGAAGAGGACATGATGGAAACGTGTCGAAGCTTTCTTGCGGACGCACAACGCCACAACGTCACCGTTCACTTGCCCCATGACATCGTGATGGCAGAAAGCTTTTCCCCCCACGCAAGCAGCGACGTGTTGGCAATCGACGCGCTAGAGTCTGGCCGCTGGGGTGCTGACGCACTGGGCCTGGATATTGGGCCAGAGAGCGCACAGGCCTTCGCCGACGTTATCCGTTCTTCTCACACCGCGTTCTGGAATGGGCCCATGGGAGTGTTTGAGTTCGAGGCATTCGCTGCCGGGACGAAAACGGTCGCTCAGGCGTTGACGGCGGTTGATGGGCTTTCGGTGGTCGGGGGCGGCGACTCTGCTGCCGCCGTCCGGGCGCTGGGGTTCCCGGATGATGCTTTTGGGCATATTTCAACCGGTGGGGGAGCCTCGCTGGAGTTTCTGGAAGGTTCGGCTTTGCCGGGATTGGAGATACTGGGATGGCAACGATGAGAAGGCCTCTGATCGCGGGCAACTGGAAGATGAACCTGGACCACCTGCAGGCCATTGCGTTCACCCAGAAGCTGGGCTGGGCGCTGAAGGACGCAAAGTACATCGCTTCCGACGTCGAGGTCGCACTGTTTCCACCGTTTACGGACCTGAGGTCGCTCCAGACCCTCATCAACGCGGATTCCTTACCGTTTGAGTTGGGAGCGCAAGATCTCTCGGTGCACGATGACGGCGCCCACACGGGGGACGTCTCGGGAGCTTTCCTCAAAGCCCTCGAGTGTTCCTATGTCATCGTTGGGCACTCGGAGCGCCGCGCGGATCACCACGAGACAGACGACACGGTTGCGGCGAAGTCGGCGGCTGCCCGTCGGCACGAGCTGACCCCGATCGTGTGTGTCGGCGAAACCGCGGAAGACCTGGAACTCCACGGTGCCAGCAAGGTACCGGTCGACCAGCTGACGGTGGTGTTGAACGCGCTGTCGAAAGAGGACGACTACGTGGTCGCTTACGAACCGGTGTGGGCGATCGGCAGCGGACAGGCAGCCACCGCCGATCAGGCCAACGATGTCGCTCGCGCACTGCGAGAAACTATTTCCTCCGTTCACGGGCCTGACAAAGCTGAATCTACGCGGATTCTGTATGGCGGCTCCGTGAAAGCGGCCAACATAGCCTCCTTCATGTCCCGGGAACACGTCGATGGAGCGCTCGTCGGCGGAGCCAGTTTGGATGTGTCGGAGTTCAGTTCGCTGATTCAGTTCCCCAAACACGTCACGTTAGACTCTTAGACACTCCCTAGGGTTTAGGCTGGGGGTTTACCCGGGAGGTTTGTGTGGAAATTCTGCGTGTTGTGTTTCAGGTCATTCTGGCCTTGACCAGCATCATCCTCACGCTGATGATTCTTCTCCACCGCGGGCGCGGTGGAGGTCTTTCAGACATGTTTGGTGGCGGTGTCACCTCGAACTTGGGTTCCTCGGGTGTGGCTGAACGGAATTTGAACCGCATTACCGTCATTGTGGCGCTGATCTGGGTCACGACCATTGTGACCTTGGGCCTCTTTACCCGGTTTGACGTTTAGGAGATAGTCGTGGCATCTGGTGGTAGCGCAATTCGAGGAACTCGTGTTGGTTCCGGCCCCATGGGGGAGCAGGACCGTGGGGTTCAGGCAGAGCGCATTGCCGTGTCTTATTGGGACGCGCTCGGTAACGAAACAGTCCGGTATTTTTCCGCGCAGGTGGAGCCAGAAGACATCCCGGAGCTGATCGATTCGCCCACCACGGGGCTTCCCGCAGGCCGAGATAAAGACAACCCTCCCGTTGTTGCGTCAAACGAGCCCTACAAAACCCACCTTGCTTACGTGAAAGAGCGCAGGACGGATAAAGAAGCCAAGCAGATTCTCGACGACGCCCTCGAGCGCCTGCGCATCAAAAAGGGTCGGCGCTAAGACTCCAGCGCTGCCCAGAGCGCGGGCAGCTGGTCGGTAGACGCCGTAACGGTGAGGACTGTCAGCCCCGCGTTAGCCAGCACAGTTGCGTCTCCGTGAGCTTGGGCGAGCATGAGGGTCCCAAAATCGAAGTCTCGACCCGGGATCTCTGCAGTCTGGTCGGGGACTTGAATAACCTGCAAAAACACCCCCTGTGCGGGGCCGCCTTTATGCAGCTGGCCCGTCGAGTGCAGGAATCGTGGCCCAAAGCCCAGAGTTACTGGGCGCTGAACCGTAGCCTCCAGCGCTTGGACTGATTGTTTCCAAGCACCCGCGAGCTTCTGGTTTCCAAATACACAGACCGCGCCGTAGCGATCCCCGTGAAGGTGAGACTTCCACTGCGCCACAACCTCATCGAGCACAGGCTCACGCGCGACACCGGGGGAGCTCCAGAGCGAGAAACCCCCGACTTGCCACTCTTCTCGCGGTGCAACATCGGGCGTCTCGAGTAGCGCTTTCGCTGCGCTCTTGGCGCTCTCGACGTTGGGTTGGTCGAAGGGATTCACCCCAAGGACCTGGCAGGCGAATACCGTGGCGACTTCCCAGAGCAAGAACAGCTCGCCAAGGGTGGCTTGGACCGAGACATCCGAACCTGTTCCGCCGACGCTGAGGGAATCGTCGTAACGTGCCTCGTGCGAACCGACAACAGGCACCAGGCCGACTCCCTCCTTACCCGAGGATTCAGCCACCAACTGCTCAACCCAATCGCCAAAGCCCGGGAAGCCCGTCTGCTCGCGCAGAATGATCTTATTCACACGCGGCGCTTGTGCGGCGATGCCAGCGCCGAGGATAATCCCTGGATTGTCGGNAGAATCAGTTGCCAAAATTCCGCGAGCTGCCTGGGCCTGTTGAAGAACCTCCAACATGTCGATNCCNGCGAGTANGCACGGCACGATTCCAAAAGGCCCAAGGGCTGAGAACCGACCCCCNATGGTNTCGTCTCCCAGGAAGACCCGGTAGCCCGCCTCGGTCGCTGACTGGTGGAGGAGGGTATCGGGGTCAGTGACGACAATGATCCGCTCGGTTGGGTTGATGCCCTGATGGCGAAAAGCCCCCTCGAAGGCACGCTTTTGGGAGTCCGTTTCCAAGGTGCCGCCCGATTTTGAAGCCACCACGACCACGGTCGCGCTGAGATCACCGGAAAGAATAGGCCCGAGCTGGTTGGGATGAGTTGTATCCACAACGGTGAGGGCCGTTTGGAAGTGGGCCGCAATTACTTCCGGGGCGAGTGACGAACCACCCATCCCGCACAGCACGACCTCAGTTACCCCCTGCGCGGCCAACTCGTTTCGTAGGAGCTGTACTTCCTCCACAAGCGGATACCAGCGTTCCAAGGAGTGAACCCAGCCCAGGCGTCGCGATGATTCGTCTTCCGCAGCTGTTCCCCACAGCGTGGGGTTTCCGGCAAACAACTCACTGGCGAAGCGTGTCTCTACGGCGTGAGCGACCAACGCGCCGGCTGAGGATGCCAGCTGGCTGGTGAGCTCAACTTTCACGGCTCAGGACTCCGAGATCGCCTGGGACACGGTGTCGAGCAACTCATGCCAGGACACGATGAACTTGGCGACACCCTCGCGCTCCAACTCTTCGGTGACCTCGGGAAGGGAGATGCCGAGTGTTTCCAGTGCGGCGAGTACCTCGCGCGATTCGTTTGCCGCTCCGCTCACGCGGTCGCCTGCAACCCCGCCGTCGCGGGCCGTCGCGTGGAGGGTTTTCTCCGGCATGGTGTTAACTGTCTCTGGCGCCGCGAGCTCCGTGACATACAGTGCTTCGGGAAGGGCTGGGTCTTTCACCCCTGTTGACGCCCATAGGGGGCGTTGCGGGTGCATCCCCGCGCTAACCAACTCCTGCGCTGCCGGGGAGGAGTGCATCTCGGTGAAGAGCTCATACGCCAGTCGGGCATTAGCGATCGCTGCCTTCGACTTGAGGGAGAGAGCCTCGGGCGTTCCGATCTGCTCCAACAGGGGGTCAATCGCCGCGTCAACTCGCGAGACAAAAAACGATGCCACTGAGCGGATGGTCCCGATATCGTGCCCGGCAGCCAGTGCCCGCGCAATACCCTCGAGATATGCCTCAATGACCATCCGGTAGCGCTCAAGACTGAAAATTAGCGTGACGTTGACCGAGATACCAGCCGCGATCACCTCAGTAATTGCCGGGATACCCTCACGGGTGGCGGGGATTTTTACCATCAGGTTGTCGCGTCCAACCCGGGCCCAGAGTTCTTTCGCCTGCTTGACGGTCGCTTCGGTGTCGTGTGCCAGCGTCGGAGACACCTCGAGCGATACACGCCCGTCCTGGCCCGATGTGCTCGTGAATACACCCGCGAGTAGGTCACAGGCGCCCTGAACATCCGCCACCATGACACCGAAAGCGGTCTCCTCAGGGCTGAGGCCCTCGATTGCCAGCGCGTGGATGTCGGGCTTGTAAGCGTCACTATTGGCGAGTGAGCCAGCGAAGATCGTGGGGTTGCTCGTCACCCCCACCACATTGTGCTCGGCCATCAGGTTCTTCAGAGAGCCTGACGTCAGGCGGTCCTTGGACAGATCGTCCAACCAGATGCTGACCCCAATGTTGGAAAGCTCTTGCGTGGGAGTGGTCATTGTTATGCCTTTCGGGCGGAATCGATACTGGCTCGCGCTGCCGCCACAACGGCTTGGGCAGTGATGCCAAATTTCGTGTACAACGTCGCGGCGTCAGCCGACGCGCCGAAATGCTCCAGGGAAACCCACGTGCCGTGCGCACCGAGAAAGCGATGCCAGCTTTGGGAAATGCCCGCCTCAACGGTTACGCGGGCCTGCACGGAGCGGGGAAGAACTGCCTCCCGGTAGTTCGCGTCTTGTTCATCAAACCATTCCACGCACGGCATGGACACCACCCGGGTGGGGATGCCGTCGTTTCCAACTCTGCGCGGGCACTCAAGGCCAAAGAAACCTCTGAGCCCGTCGCTATCAGAAGTACCTCGGGCTGCCCAGAGGCCTCCGCCAGGACGTAGCCACCTCGAGCGGTCAATCTCGCGTGGGCAAGGGAATCGGACGTTGCCTCACCAGCCCCGCGGTCAAGAGTGGGCACTCCCTGTCGCGTCAGCGCAAGCCCGGCGGGCGTGTGTTGACGCTCCAGGATGGTTTTCCATGCCCATGCAGTCTCGTTGGCATCTGCGGGGCGGACGACATCGAGGCCCGGTATTGCCCGAAGGCTCGCGAGCTGCTCCACCGGTTGGTGAGTGGGGCCGTCCTCACCCACTCCGATGGAGTCGTGCGTCCACACGTAGATCGCAGGGATTTTCATCAGTGCGGCAAGTCGAACTGCAGGGCGCATGTACTCGCTGAAGATNAGGAAGGTGCCGCCGAAGGCCCGTGTCGGGCCGTGCAGAAGAATCCCGTTCAGGATNGACCCCATGGCGTGTTCTCTAATGCCAAAGTGCAGAACCCGGCCATACGGGTCCGCCGCCCACGAACTAGTGGAGCGGTGGGTCGGCGCAAAAGATTGGGCTCCCGAGATGGTGGTGAGATTTGAACCAGCGAGGTCTGCAGAGCCGCCCCACATCTCCGGCAGTACCCCGGCAAGTGCGTTCAGCACAGTGCCCGACGCCTGACGGGTGGCCACCGAAGAACCTGCGTCAAAAACCGGGAGGTGCTCTTCGAGGCTCGGCACCTCGCCCGCCAAAAGCCGATCGAGCAAAGGCTTTGCGCTCAGGGTTCTTCGTAGCCCATTGGGCAAACAATCTGTCCCAATCGGCCCGGGCGTGCGCTCCGCGGGCACGCAGTTGGCGGGTGTGTTCGAGAACGTCCTCGGGGACGAAGAATGTCTCGTCCTCGGGAAGCCCAAGTTCCCGTTTCAAGCCAGCTACTTCGTCCGCCCCCAGGGCTGAACCGTGGATTCCTCCGGTATTTTGCTTCGTCGGGGAGGGCCACCCGATGATTGTCTTCACAGTGATTAGCGACGGTTTGCCCGTCTGGGCTTTCGCTTTAGTGATGGCCTCCATCAGCGCGTCGACATCTTCGGAATAGGTTTCGCCCTGCTGGAAGTCAACAGTATGAACATCCCACCCGTAGGCCTCATAGCGGGCTGCAACGTCTTCAGAAAAAGCAATATCCACGTCGTCTTCGATGGAAATTTGATTTGCGTCGTAGAACACAATCAGATTGCCCAGCTCCTGGTGTCCTGCGAGCGACGCCGCTTCAGCGGAGACTCCTTCTTGCATGTCTCCATCGCCCGCGATGACATACGTGTGGTGATCGAACGGTGAGGTCCCAGGCGTCGCGTCGGGGTCAAACAATCCGCGCTCGAAACGCTGTGCATAGGCAAAGCCGGTGGCAGACGCAATGCCTTGACCCAGCGGCCCCGTCGTGATTTCAACATGGTCGGTGTGCCCGAACTCGGGATGGCCGGGCGTAAGCGAGTCCCACGTGCGCAGTGCTTGCAGGTCGGCGAGCTCAAGCCCGAACCCTCCGAGAAACAGCTGGACGTACTGGGTGAGAGACGAGTGCCCGGCGGAGAGGATGAATCTGTCTCGTCCAAGCCACTGCGGATCCTGGGGATCCACCGACATGACTTTTTGGTAGAGCATAGGCCAGGGGGGCGAGACTTATCGCTGTTCCCGGGTGGCCGTTTCCTACTTTCTCCACCGCGTCAGCTGCCAACCCCTTTGCAACGTCTACGGCTCTATTGTCAAGGGGAGAAAAAACTGAAGCCATGCCCGCGGAAACCTTCTGTTAGGACTGTCATCTGCACAGGCAAGCACCCTCGCCGTGGCCCTATTCTAGCGGGGCTTGCCACGGGGTTGACGTCTGCGCTCAGGATATGTATCAAGGGTTCTCGTAGACTGGGCACTCCATCTCGTAGAGGGTTTCATGACGACGCACGCCGTTTCGCTTCCTGCCACAACAGGGTCTGTTGTCCGTAGTTATGTGGCGTTGACCAAACCGCGAGTTATCGAACTGCTGCTGGTGACAACGGTCCCGGTCATGGTCTTGGCCGAGCGTGGGCTTCCTAACCTCTGGCTCGTTGTCGCGACGGTTGTCGGCGGCACCCTGAGTGCCGGCAGTGCCAACGCTTTCAACATGGTGATCGATAAAGACATCGACACCTTGATGGGCAGAACTCAGGCTCGTCCGCTGGTCACTGGCGCAATCACCGCCCGCGCGGCTCTCGTGTTCGCAACCCTCCTTGGAGTGGGCTCGGTGGCACTACTCTGGGTTTTCACGACGCCTCTCGCCGCGGTGCTGTCTTTTGCAGCTATCGGGTTCTACGTGGTGATTTACACGCTGTGGCTCAAGCGTCGCAGCGAGCAAAACATTATTTGGGGCGGAATCGCCGGCTGTTTCCCTGTGTTGATTGGCTGGGCTGCGGTCACGGGTGACCTCAGCGTAGAGGCGTGGATTTTGTTCCTGGTGGTGTTTCTCTGGACCCCGCCCCACTACTGGCCACTCTCGATGAAGTACCGCGAGGATTACGACAATGCTGACGTGCCCATGCTCGCCGTGGTCAGGACTGCTCCCGTCGTCGGCGTCCAAGTGATCCTGTATGCCTGGGCCACGGTCGCTGCGTCACTGTTGCTGGTGCCGCTCGCGCCGATGGGGGTGCTCTACACCACGGTGGCCCTCGTCACAGGAGGGTGGTTCATTTTTGAGTCTCACCGGCTCTATGCGCGCTCGCTGGCCGGTGACGATATGAAACCTATGAAGGTCTTTGGCGCCAGTATCAGCTACCTAAGCCTGCTGTTTGTTTCCGTGGGGGTAGATCCGCTGCTTCCCTGGTAACTACCGCTCGTTGGGCCAACAAAGCGGTCGTGACCACTGCCAAGAGAACCGCGGCCAGGACCATGTGCACTCCGACTGCTAGTTCTGGTAGCCCGTTACGAGCCTGGTAGAGGCCCACAGCAATCTGGACGGCCGTAATCACCAGCGCTGCTGTCATTGCTCGCCTCAGCGCTGGCGTACCGAGGGGGGCCACCCAGGTCACTACCGCCATCGTCACAATCAAGCCAAAAACGACGTAGGACGGCCATGCGTGGAAATGCTGTAACAGCCACGAATCAAGTCCGTTACGGGCTGCACCGCCATCTCCAGAGTGGGGGCCAGACCCCGTCGTGATTACTCCCATCACCAGCGAGATACTCAACACGCCAACAAGCGCAGAGCTCAGCACTCGGAACGGTGCGGGAACCGCCCACACCCCGCTCCGGGGGCCGGTTCGCACCCGGTAGAGCAACACCGCTGCCAAAGCCACCAACACCAGAGAGAGCACGTAGTGAAGGCCGACAACCCACGGGTTCAAGTCGGTCAAGACGGTGATCCCCCCGATAACAGCTTGACCCGGGATCCCCAGACCCAACACCACGGACAGCCGGAAGAGTTCCGGTCGCTCCCGTCGCAACCGAATCAACAGCACCACCATAACGACCGCGATGATTGCGAGAACGAAAGTCAGTAACCGGTTACCGAACTCAATAATCCCGTGGAATCCCATCTCCGGGGTCGACACGAAAGAGTCTTCGGTGCA